>Ga0307479_10003400_pt1 | contig 14490 bp, 8 predicted proteins | sample atmos_gasesECM4C_FD_203743 | JGI IMG/M metagenome (GOLD analysis project Ga0307479, IMG submission 203743) | Hardwood forest soil microbial communities from Morgan-Monroe State Forest, Indiana, United States - atmos_gasesECM4C_515 | ecosystem: Environmental > Terrestrial > Soil > Temperate...
CCGGCAAGCAGTTTCCCACGGTTGGTTTGCTGCCTTCCGAATTTCCGGAAGGACACGTCCAGTATTTCAAGCTGGACCCGAAGACCATGACGACGGAGTTCAAGCCGGGAATCGTCTTGAGCCTGAAGCCCTTTCCCGGCACGCTCGCGCTTGGTCCGGATCCCAACGAGCCAAAAGAAAAAGCGGGCCCTCCGATCCACGATGCCAAGGGCCGCACCAGCACGCTGCGGCCGTGGAAAAACGGGTCGAACATGGATGTCAACGAACTGCAGGCAGGCTCGACGCTTTTTCTTCCCGTGTTTGTGAAAGGCGCGCTGATCTGGATGGGAGATTCCCACTGCTTGCAGGGCAATGGCGAGGTGAACCTCACCGCTTTGGAGTGCTCCTACCGCGAAATCGAAATCCAGCCCGTCGTGCGGAAGGATTTGCATCTGGATTGGCCGCGAGCGGAAACCTCCACGCACTGGATTTTCATAGGGTTCGACGAAGACTTGAACGAAGCGATGAAAATTGCCGTGCGCGGCACGGTCGATTTTCTCGCGGAGCAGAAAATGGTTCCTATGTCCCGCGAGGAAGCTTACTCGCTCACGTCCCTGGTCGCGGATTGCCGCGTCTCCGAGGTGGTGGACATTCGCAAAGGCGTCCATTGCATGGTGCCGAAGTCCATCTTCGTCAAAAAATAATCTCTTCTTTTGGAAAACGTGACTGCGTGCGCCTGCAAATGGTTAAGCGATAGAATCCACTTATCATCATATGGAGGAGTTGCTCATGAAGAGATGGCTTCAGATTGCCCGGACCGGCTTGCTCCTTGCCGCTGCTTCCCAGTTGAGCTATGCACAAGTCCAAACGACCTGGAAGATTCACGATCCCAATCGGCCGCTGCCGCCGGTGATTGATCCCGGAACACCAAGCACGCAGGATTCGCCCGGGCGTCCGCCCTCGGACGCCGTTGTGCTGTTTGATGGAAAGGATCTTTCCAAATGGGCGCATAAGGACGGCAGCGCGGCAAAATGGAAAGTGGAGAACGGCTACGCCGAAGTCGTGCCGAAGGCCGGCTACATTTACACGCGCGAAGCCTTCGGCGATTGCCAGCTGCATGTCGAATTTTCCGAACCAGTCCCGCCCAAGGGCGAAAGCCAGGAACGCGGCAACAGCGGCGTCTTTTTGATGGGACTGTACGAAATTCAGGTGCTCGATTCCTACGAAAATAAAACGTACGCCGATGGCCAAGCCGCGTCCGTCTACGGCCAATATCCGCCGCTCGTCAACGCTTCACGCCCGCCCGGCCAGTGGCAGACGTACAACATCGTTTTTCACGGTCCGCGTTTCGATAAAGAAGGAAAGTTAACTCGTACAGCTCGCGTAACCGTCCTTCACAACGGCGTCCTAGTGCAGGACAACGTGGAACCCAGCGGACCGACCGCGCATGGCGAGCGCCCGCCCTACAAAGCGCACGCCGAAAAACTGCCGCTTGGCCTGCAAGACCACGGCAATCCCGTGCGCTATCGCAACATCTGGATCCGCGAACTAAAATCAACGGAGTAAGGATTCTTTGGCGGACGTACTGCATGCGAAGGATTTTCCTCTGTATCGTCCTGCGCCTGCTGCGCACGTCTTCAGTCGCGAAGTGTTACGAGCGAATCATGCCTGGAAATTTGCGGGGGTTGTTGTCGTAGCCAGGGAAGACGGGCTTGAGGTCGGCGACGCCGATGTGCTTGGTTAAGATTTCGCCGACGACGGAGCGAAAGTCCGTGGTGAGCGCAAGGTCGCGGCCTTCGTTAAGCTGGTGATCGTTCAAGCCGGGCCATCTACCATAAACCTGCCCGCCCTTCACGTCGCCGCCCATCACGAACATGCAATTGGCGTGGCCGTGGTCCGTGCCGTGATTGCCGTTTTCCTTGGCCGTGCGCCCGAATTCGCTCATCGTCACGAAAACAATATTCTGCATGCGCTCGCCCATGTCCTGATGAAACGCCGCGAGGCCCTGGCCGAGGTCCTTCAGCAAATTTGATAGCTGGCCCTGCACGCCGCCTTCGTTGACGTGATTGTCCCAGCCGCCGCAATCGACAAACAAGACTTCCACGCCGATATCGGCTTTGAGCAGTTGCCCGATCTGCTGCAAGCTCTGCCCCAGCCGGCTGGTCGGATACTGCGCGCCGTTTTCCGGCTGGTATTTGCCCGGGTCCGCTTTGCGCAGGAGGTCAATCGCTTCAAACGTCTCCGTCCCCGTGCCGTGCAGCGCGTGGTCCACGGTCTGCGAATACATGGCTTCAAAGCCGCCTTCGACTATCTGGCCCGTTCCCGGCGCTTGCGCCATCACTTTGAATTGCTTCAAGTCCGGCAGCGCAATAGCCGGCGCGGCGCCATGCAGCATGCGCGGGAGATTCGGCCCCATGGCCACGGCCCGAAAAGGCGAAGCCTCCTCTTCCGGAACACTTTCCAGCGCGCGGTTCAGCCAGCCGTCTTCGGTCGACTTCAGGCCCGGCGTGCCCGATTCCATGAAATCCTGCGCGTCGAAGTGCGAACGCGTCGCGTCCGGCGAGCCGGCGGCGTGCACAATGGCAAGTTGATTCTTGTGAAAGAGCGGCTCCAGCGGAGCGAGGCTCGGATGCAAACCGAAAAATCCGTCTAGGTCAACGGCGGCTTCGGTCCCGCCGCGTTTCGGCTGCGGAATCGCGATCGTCGGGCGCATGCGGTAATAATTTGATTCGCCGAACGGCACCACAATATTCAAACCGTCCGCGGCGCCGCGCTGGAACAACACGACGAGCTGCTTCTTGTTGGGCATCGGCGTCGCCGCCACCGCGCGCTGCAAAAACGCCGGCATCGCGCTCAGGCCGACCATGGCCACGCCGCCCTGCTTCAAAAAATAGCGCCGCGAAAATTTCAAACCGCGCACGCCTTCACAGCATTTGTAACTCATCGCGACCTCTCGAACTTTAGTGTCTTTGAAACTCCGGAGCGCCCAGCACCAGCCCCGCGACCACGCCCAGATCCACCTGCTTGCGCGGGTCGTCCAGCTTGGCCTGCAAGACCTGCGGGTTATCCAGTTGTTTTTCGAGCGTCTCCACCGTAGTCGTCCCTGCCTGCCCGCCGAGAAAAACCTGCACGGCGCGGTCCAGCGCCGTCTTCGGATCGGCGGACGAATCCGCGCCGAGCAGCGAAGGCACATCGCTGCGCGCCCCGCGCATTTTGTTTCCCGCGAGAGCCAGCGAATAATTCAGCCGGTTCAACAACGCGCCGGTGTTCACCCAGGCATCGGCTTTGTCCGAATAACCCGTCGGCGGCTGGCATTGATAGAGCGGCTCGCCGATTCGGCCGACCCACTGCACCAGCGGCATCGGCGTGTCCACGTCCGTGCCCAGCGCGCGAACCGCGGAAACCACCAATTCGAGCGGCGTCTTGATTTTCGCGTGGTAGGATTCGCGCGACCAGAATTCCGGCGACCAGATCATGGTCTTCAGCACCGCGCGAATGTCGCCGTCGCTCGATTGAAACGTTTCCGCCATGCGATTGACGAGCGCCGGCGGCGGATTGTCCGAAACAAAGCGGCGTGCCAGTTTCGTGGAAATAAATTTTGCCGTACTCGGATGGTGCGCGAGCAGATCGATCACCTGCTCGCCGTCCTTCATCCCGCCCGCATGAATTTTCTTGCCCAGCACGGTTTTCGGGTCGGGATCGTGGAGCTTGTCGTCAAACTTGAAATCCGCATACTGTCTCGGCTTGTCAATCGTCCAGCCCGTGAAGCAGCGCGCCACTTCCGTGACGTCTTTCTGCGTATAGCCGCCATCCACGCCGAGCGTGTGCAATTCCATCAGCTCGCGGCCATAATTTTCATTGAGCCCGCGCTCGTTTTTCTTGGCTTGCTGCGGGTTGGCCGTTGGAGGCGGCGGCCAGCCGAATCTTCCGCGGCGCCATTGCTGCCGTGCAGCTCGCTGGGCCGCTTGCCGCTGCGCCGCGCGCGGATCGGCGCTCAGAAAATTGTCCAGATAAAAAAGCATGGCCGGACTTTTCGCCGTCGCGGTCACCAAATCCTTGAATTTCCCGAAAGCACGCGGCTGAATCACGTCGCGTTCATACGCCGTGAGGTAGTAGCGGTCTTCGCCTTTGCCGGCGAAAACGTTGAAATGGTTGAACCAGAAATCGTCCATCACCTGCTGCAATTGCCGCTCGCTATAAATCGCCCGCGTCACCTTGGCCATGCTCAACTCGGCCACAATGCGTGGCGGCCTCTTGCTGTCGTCGGCTATCGCGCGCGGAACATTGTTCGGGTCGCCGCCGCCCAGAACGTCGCGCCGGCCCGCGCCATTCGTCGCTGCGTTCCCCGGCGCTTGCTGTTTCATCGGGGCCGGCTCGCTGGAGTTGTCGGCTGCGGGCTGCGGCGCGGAAACAGAAGTCACGGCCGCGGCTTCTGAATTCGCCGACCGTCCTTGCGCATTCTGCATGTCTTTTTCGACGACCGCGGCGGCATCGGAGCGGCGCTGTTCCTGCCGCTCTTGTGCCAGCGCTTTTTTCTCCGCCTGCTTCTCCGCTTGTTTGGGTTGCGGATATTCATCGATCAATTTTGCGGTGGACAGGCGCAGCGTCGGATAATCCGCCAGACGCGCGTCCAGCGCGCGGTCATCAATGGAATTGGGATTCAGTTGCTGCTCGATCCACTTTGCCAACCCCATTTGGCGAACGCGCTCGACGTCGCCGGGGCGCGGGCCGTACGCGAGGCGATTCAGCGCATGCAGGATGGCTTCGTCGGCGCTGAGCTCCGTGATTGGCAGCCCTTTGAGGGAAGGATCCGCTTTCGGCTTCTTGTCCTTCGCCGCCGCGGGGATCGCGGCTCTGGCAGGCATCTCGATGCCGAGCGGAAAAACGCACGCAACAGAAAGTACGGCGGCGAGGATGGACCTCGGCGTCGCGGAAATCGCAGGGACCCAATGAAAAGCTTGCGAGGCGGGGCGCGCTTGCAGCCTCATGGCACTCTCCAGCTCGATCGCAGATCCGGCGGGAGGCCGGTCATAATGTAGGTTAACCCTTGTCCGGCGAAGAAGTTGCGGAACTCGGGGCGCCGTGCCAAATCGTTACCACGGCCGAACGTATAGGGAGCTAAGGAGTTAGATGTGCGGGTATGGAGTGCGGAGCCGTGCTCCCGCTTTTCCGGCCATCGAGAAGTTTGCGAGCGCGCCGATCGGCCATGCAGGCAAGTTCCGACCGGATCGGGATCTTGCCGAAAAGGTCAGGACAGGTCGATTGGGCAAAACTACGCGACCCGGCAAGACCTTCGGGGATTTCAGTTCTTCAGAGCAACTTCCGTCTTCAGCAGCCCCTCGATGGCAGCTTGAAATGCCGAAAACGGTTGCGCGCCGACGATGCATCCCTTCCCTCCGCATTCGTCGCCGCTAATTCAACACAAAGTTGCTGAACGCTATGGCGCTTCCCTGCCACGCGAACGGCTGACTCGCCGGCGTCGCGGCCGAGAAACCCACAGGCAAGCCGGTTACTTGCAGCGTGTAGGCAGCGCTTGGACTCAGGAATCCCGTGGTAGCCATAAAGTAGAAACCGGTGATGTCGGTAGTCGCAGTGGCGACGGCGTTCCCGTTTGCATCGAGGATGCTGACTGCTGCGCCTGGCACGCCCACACCGTTCCTGTCGACAACATAGCCAGTGATGGGATCGGGAGTCATGCTGACGCGCAGGCTGTCGATCAAGCCTTGCACGTCGAGCAAGAGCACCGTCACCGGATTCAATGCCACCCCACCAATGGTGCAGGAAGTTGCGATGTGCTTGCCAGCTTGCGCATTGATTTGGTTTTTGAGCGCGGTCAGGGTGTTGATCGCTGTTTGGATGTTGCCAGCTGCTTGCGCCGCAGAGAGTTTGCTGTTTAGGGCGTTGGCGATGCCGGCGTTGTCAATGCATCCAGCGTTCAGAAGATCGCCGATGAAGTTGCTGGTGCTGGACGGCGTCGCTGTGACAGTGATGTTGGCCGTCGTGGAATGGTTTAGCGATCCTGAAGCGCCAGTGACGGTCAGCGTGAAATTTGATGGAGCGATGAAAGAGGGCAGGCTGACGTTGAGCACGGAAGAGGCGGGGTTTCCGCCAGAAGGCGTGACAGGATTGACCGATAACGAGGCCGTTACGCCGGCCGGTTGGCCGGATACGCTAAGCTTCACATCGGAACTAAACCCGTTCACCGGGTTTACGATCACGGCGGTCGAAGCAGAGGTGCCGGCGGTGATCGTTAAGGGTGCAATCGCGCCGAGATTGAAGTCAAGGGGGAAAACCTGAGTTGCATCCTGCACCATGATGTTTTCCGCGACTCCGATCATTGCGGAGGGCTGGACACTGGGCGCGTCGGTGACCACGATATTTTCTGCGACGCCGATCATGGCAGAGGGTTGCAGCGCGGGCACATCTGTCACGGTGATGTTCTCGGCGACACCGATCATCGCCGAAGGCAGCACGCTGGGTGCGTCCGTGACCGTGATGCTCTCGTTGACCACAATCTGCACGGCATTGTGGTTCTGGATGGTGCCCACGCCTTGGGCTTTGGCGATGGTCGCATTGGTGGCGTTGCCAAGGTTGACAAAAAAAGTCTCGTCCGGCTCTGGAGCCGTGTCACCGTTGACCAGGACGGCGATCTGCTTGCTTGTGTCACCAGGATTGAACGTGAGCGTGCCGGAGTTGGCCACATAGTCGTTGTCAGCCACGGTGGCCGTGCCGTCGGCCGTGGAGAAATCCACAGTCACTGTGCGGTTGCTGGCCGCCGACAAGGTGACCGTGAAGGCCGCGTTGGTCGTGCCGGAGTTGCCTTGGGTGACGCTGACGTCGTTGACGCTCAGGGAAGGAACTCCGGCACCGGCAGCGAAGCGGCGGGCGAATACTGACGAAACGTTGCGGCCCACGCTTTGGCCGTTCCAGGCGACCACGAAGTTCCCGGCCCCGTCCATCCCCGCCGCAGGACTGGCGGTGAAGAGCAGGAAATCGTTCACTTGGAACTCAGGGGTCTGCGGCGTGCCGCTGGAGTCGAAGGGCCGGGCGAAGATCACGCTCGTGGTTGCGCCTTGGCCGACCCAAGCGACAACGAACTTCCCGCTCGCGCCCATCGCCACTGTCGGGTTGGAACCGACTGACGTGTTCGAATTGACCTGGAAGCCGGAGCCCGGGGGCGGGAACGTGCACGAGAACCCGATAGGCTGCGGTGGTGGGTTGCAGTTGAAACTATGAGCGAAGACTCCATTCCCGTTCCCCTGCTCCCAGACGACGACGAAGCGCCCCAACGCGTCCATCGCCGCGGCTGGGTTCGCTGGAGCGCCACTCGTACTCGCATCGACCTGAAACTGGCTTCCCTGGGTCAGGCCGTTCTCGTAGACTTGGGCGAAGATGCCGGCAGTGGTGCCGGGGCCGGCTCCCTGCCAAACGATGACGAACCTGTTCGTGGGACTGACAGAGGGTAGCGAAGATACTGTCGCCGAACTTGCCGCCACTGCAGGGTTGCCCTGAAAACCAGTCGTGAACGTATTGACCAGGAACGCCGGCCCCTGGGGTATGCCATTGGCATCGAGGCGCTCTGCGAAGACGTCCTGACGGCTCGTGTCGCCCCAGGCGACCACGAAATCCCCGCCCGGCAGCATCCCAATAGCCGGCTGCTCCTCGTTAAAGCTATTGGTAACGTTCCCGTTGACCAGGAAGTTCGAGCCCTGCGGTATGCCGCTCGAGCTGAAGCGCTGGGCAAAGATCTTTGAATTCGTAAAGCTGTCAAGGAAGACCGTACCACCGGCCCAGACGATCACGAAATTCCCAAACGTATCCATGGCCACAGCTGGCCGTCTCCGCGTGCTCGTGGAGAACGGCTGGAACGCGGGGTCATCCACGCGGAACTCCACCCCCACGCGGTTACCGCCAGCGTCGAAGCGTTGGGCGAAGACCCCTGTGGTCCCATCCAACTGCTTGCTGACCCAGGCAATGACGGAACTCCCCGCCGCGTTCATCCCCACCGCCGCGTCGAATTGGTCTAGGGGAAACGTACTGACCGGGAATTGGGTTCCCGGGGTGATCGGCTTGTCGTTCAAGAGGGTGCCCACGCCCTGCGCTTTGGCGATGATGGCGTTGATCGGGTTCGTCAAGTTCACGGAGAAGGTTTCATCCGCCTCGGGAATCGGGTCGCCGTTGATCAAAATGGTGATCTGCTTGGTGGTTTCACCGGGACTAAACGTGAGCGTGCCGGAGTTGAACACATAGTCCTTGTCCGCCACACTGGCCGTGCCGTCGGCGGTGGAGAAGATGACGCTGACTGTCTCAATGCTGGGCGGCGACAAGGTGACACTAAAGACTGCCGGAGTCGTGCCCGAGGTTCCATGGGGGAGGGTGACGTCGTTGATGGAGAGGCTCGGCAGGGGGACGTTGCTCACGATGGTGCCTACGCCCTGCGCACGGGCGATCGTGGCGTTGCTCGGGCTGTTCAGGTTTACGAAGAAAGTTTCGGGCGTCTCAGGCCGCGTGTCGCCGTTGACCAGGACGGTGATCGGTTTGGTCGTTTCGCCCGGCGCGAAGGTCAGCGTGCCGGAATTGGCGACATAGTCGTTCTCCGCCACAGTGGCGCTGCCGTCGGCGGTGGCGAATTGCACGGTCACCGTTTGGCTGCTGGCCACGGACAGGGTCACAGTGAAGGTCGCGTTGGTCGTGCCGGAATTCCCTTTGACCACGCTGACGTCGTTGATGGTAAGGGCAGGGACCGAGGGCGCAGTGAAGCGCCGGGCGAAGACGTCGGTATCAATCCCGCCACTGCCGTGCTCCCAGGCGACAACAAAGTTCCCCGCCGCGTCCACCCGCACGGTCGCGAAACGCTGCGTAGCATCAGAGAGCGCATTGACCTGGAACGTGCTTCCCTGGGGTGCGCCCGCGGCGTCGTAGCACTGAGCGAAGATTCCTTCCGTGTCGTTCGGGTCCAGCTGGTTCCAGGCGACAACGAAGTTTCCAGTCGCCGCCATCCCCACCGCAGGCCGCTCGCCGGAGATCGACACCTGGAAGTCGTTCCCTTGAGGTGTGCCGGTCGAATTGAAACGCCGCCCGAGAATCCCGGGACCCATCGTAGCGATTACGAAATTCCCCGCCGCGTCCATCCCCACGGAAGGATTGCTCAGAGTGCTACCTATGGTCGTATGGACCGGAAACTCCGTCCCCGCGCGGTTACCGCTGGGGTCGTAGCGCTGCGCGAAGATCTGGTTCCCATCCTCCCAGGCAACGACGAAATCCGCTGCTGAGTCCATTCCCGCGGAAGGATTCTGTCGTGCGCCGCTTGTGGTGGTATTGACCTGGAACTCCGTCCCCACGCGATTACCGCTGAAGTCGAAGCGCTGGGCGAAGATCTCGGAACCTAAGAAGATTCCGCAACCAGTGCAGATGGCGTGGCTGTCGTCCCAGGTCACGACGAAGTTCCCGACCGCGTCCATGGCCACGTCCGGGTTCCGTTGGTCGCCCGCCGTGGTCGTATTGACCTGGAACTCCGTCCCTACGCGGTTACCGCTGGCGTCGAAGCGCTGGGCGAAGATCCCGAACGAGTCACCGGTCCCTGCGCCTTGCCATACGATGACGAAATTCCCCGCGGTGTCCATGGCCACGGCCGGGTTCCCCTGATCGCCCGCAGTGGTCGTATTGACCTGGAATTCCAGCCCCGCGCGCGCACCGCTGGAGTCGAAGCGCTGGGCGAAGACACCCTGCCCGTCGCCGTCCTGGCCCACGCTGGTCCAGGCGATGACGGAGGTTCCCGCCGCGTTCATCCCCATGGCCGGACCCACCTGAGCGCCTGGCGTGAATGTATTCACTTGGAATTGGGGCCCGGGCGTAACGCCGGCCAAGAGCAACGTGGTGATCGCAGCCAGCAGCACCCCAGTCGGCAGGAGCGGCAGGAATTTCGCCCGCCGCGAATTGTTGCGAAGTTTAGCCATGGCCTGCTTCACACCTCACTCGCCGCCCCTCGGCTTCGCTCAGGCGCAGGCGCCGAGCAAGCGCAACACTGCTAGGAGAAGCTGATCGTCACCGTGAATTGAACGATTTGTCCCTGCTGTACCGAGACTGGCGCGGCCAGTGGGTGGCTCGTGAAACTATTTAGACTGGTTATAACCGGAATGGAACTAGCTGCTGTTACTGTGCAAGATTGTGGAGCTGTCGAACCGGGACAGCTGCCAATCTGCAGGATGACGTTGCTTACGCTGCCGGCGCTTGACGCAGTTAGGCTGCCGCTCAGGGTAATCGGAGTGACCGACGAAGTAGGGACAGAAGGGCTGACCTTGAGATTGGTGAATAGACTCCCTGTTGGAGTTACTCCTGAGGCGTTTTCAACAATCTGACATACCGTGCTTGAAAGTACGGGTGGGCAAAGGCCATCAGAAACGGCAATTGACCATGTTCCTGGAGTCGCTTGCCGAGTCAGCAAGTTTAAGAGCAGGATCTTCCCCCCATCCTGAAGCGAGTTCTCGAACTCCTTATGGGTAACGAGCGACCCGTCGGGGTTGCGCACCTCGATGACCCAGTGGCCGTGCACCTTGATGCCTTCCTGTGGGCCGCCCGGCGGCTTTTCAGCCGTCTGAGCCTTTGCCGCCGTTGCGGCCGACGTAGTGGCGGCTGCCTTTTCGTTCGCGGGCGCATTCTGCGCCAGCGCGGGCGCGGCACCGAGCACGAGCGACACAAACAGCGCAAGCAACCTGATTCCAACGGTTCGATTCGCTTTCATCTCATTGCTCCTTCGGGCGAACTTTGCTAGCATTGCATCAGAGTTACCAGGTATCCGAAAACCGACGCGGCCAGCCAGCGTCGTTCCCGCAAGCTAGCTTCAGGCCGCCTCCGATGTCTTTGGGAAAAGTTGAAGAAAACTTAGAAATTTTCTGAAGGCCTCTAACATGCCGGAAGGAAAGCACTTCTATGAGTTTGGTCCCTTCCGGCTGGACCCTGTCGAGCGACTGCTTCTGCGCAACAATCAGACGATCCCGTTGGCGCCGAAGGCCTTTGAAACCCTTCTGCTGCTGGTCGAAAACAGCGGCCACCTGCTCACCAAGGATGAATTGCTAAAGCGCCTCTGGCCCGACACTTTCGTCGAAGAGGTGAACCTGGCGCAAAACATCTCGGCGATCCGCAAAGCGCTCAACGGCAAAGGTGACGAACAATACATAGAAACGGTGCCCAAGGGCGGCTACCGCTTCGTCGCGGACACGCGCCGAGTCTCCCGCGAGAGCCCCTCCCTTTTGGCGCCACCCGCGGCGCCAGTGCGAGTGAGTCCCCCGGCGCTGACGCCGGAACGACGCAAGCAATCACGCATCGGCATCCTTTCCGGGGCTGCCGTCCTTGTAATTTCAGCCGCCGTCTTGCCCTTCGTTTGGCGGTCAGGCATTTTTCACCCGAAGGACACTTCGCCGGCCGCGTCCGCCCAGATTCACTCCATCGCCGTGCTGCCTTTGGCGAATCTTTCCGGCGATCCCGCCCAGGACTACTTTGCTGACGGGATGACCGAGGAACTTACCACCGATCTCGGGCAAATCAGCGCGCTGCGAGTAATTTCGCGGACTTCCGCGATGCATTACAAGGGGACGAACAAGACGCTGCCGGAAATAGCGCGTGAACTCCACGTGGATGCCGTTGTTGAGGGATCGGTTGAGCGCGTGGGCGAGCGGGTGCGAATCACCGCACAATTAGTTGAAGCGCCGACCGATCGGCATCTCTGGGCCAGGAGGTACGAGCGCGATCTGCGTGATGTCCTGAGGTTGCAAGACGAAGTAGCCCAGGCGATCGCGGAAGAAATAAAGGTCAAGCTGACTCCAGAAGAGCAAATTCACCTGGCGAATGCACGCCCGGTAAATGCCCAGGCTCACGAGGCCGATCTGCGCGGGTATTACGAACTGCGTAGGCATACGCCAGCCGGGCTGTATGTTGCAGGGCAAGGCGAAGCCATAGAAAAGAGCATCAAATACTTCCAGCAGGCGGTCGCGCTTGACCCCAATGATGCACTGGCCTACGCAGGCCTCGCGGACGCCTATTACGACCAGAGCACATTTCTCCGAGCTCCGCTCGAGGTCATGCCCAAGGCCAAAGCCGCGGCCGTCAGAGCCGTTGAACTCGACGAAACGTTCGCGGAAGCCCATGCCTCGCTCGGCTACGTCAAACTTACGTTTGACTGGGACTGGCCCGGGGCCGAGCGCGAGTTCCGCCGGGCCCTTGAACTCAATCCGAACTTGCCGCGGGCTCATGCCGGCTATGCCCATTACTTGCTGGTGATGCGGCGCATGGATGAAGCTATTCAGGAATTAGATCGCGTGCAGAAGATCGATCCGCTCTTCCCGCAGTCTCACATGGGCCTGCCGTGGTTGCTATTGAGTGGCCGGCGCTATGAGCAAGCCATTGAAGCAGCCCGAAAAAGTGGCGACGACCGCGTCCTTGCAATCTCCTTGCGGAGTTGGGCCGAAGGGAGGAAGCGGTTGCCGCTGCAGATCGCGCCGTTAAATCCACACAGAATCCGATGATCTTGGCCCAGATCGCCTCTGGTTACGCTATAGCGGGCGCAAAGGAGAGGGCTCGCGCAATGCTAATTTCGATCGAGGCTCAGGCCCGGGACCGCTATATCTGCGGATTCAACGTGGCATGCGTATACGCCCCTTTGGGCGATAACGAGCGCGCCTTTGCCTGGATCGAGAAAGCCTATCTCGCCCGTTCGGATTGAATGCCTATGGTCGGGGTGGATCCCCGGCTCGACCCGCTGCGCGGCGACCCGCGCTTCGCCGATCTCTTGCGCCGCATCGGCCTGCCCCCGGAATTGAGTCGAGGAGAGCCGCGCAAATGACACTGGAACAGTGCCAAAAAGTCTGGCCATCCGCGAATCACCTCGAGATAGACCATCGAAGCGATCAAGTTTGCTCCAGGGCGAGCAAAAAGTCGTTGAGTTTTTCCATTTTCAAGGCCTCTTAGTAAGTGAGGGGAGGATTCTTTTACAGCCTCCCTGTGGGGCTGGACGGAGCCGTCCCACTTCTGTCAACCGCCTGCCCGTCATAAGCGGCGGGTGGCAGGCCCTTTGCTGCGGGGCGCCAACTGGGTGCCGGACCCTTTGGTTTGTAAGGGTCCGGGTTTAAAGTCGAATGCATGCCAGACTTTTGCGAAATCGGGAACCCCGGAGCCCTTCGCGAGTTTCAGTCCAATTTGTCTTACTACCGCGCCAGATACTATGGCGCGACACCCGTGAAACGAAGAAAAGCGGCGTCAAGCCGCCGCACTCCAAAGGGCCAGTCGATTTTCAAGGCCGCGGGAAACGCGTCACTCGGTGATGTCAAAATCAATACTGCGATCCGGCGCATGATTCTTCGCGGCGTCGACCGCCTGCATCACCAGGCAGTAGGAGCCCGGTTTCAGGTCGTCTACTTTCACTTTCATCCCCACGGGAACCACCGGATTCCCCTTTTGGATGAACTCATCAGCGCGAACGATTTGCGTAAAGAACACTTGCTTGTTGGTCGATCGCTCGAAAATGCGGTAGGCCATGGCCACAACGGGCGGGTTGGCCGAAGTCAGCAACGGCTCGTAGATTTCCGCGTAAAGAACTACTTTGTCCGTATGCTTGAAGCGATTGCTGCCCGAAGGAACAATCTGCAGGCCCTTGACCACCAGCGGCGTGCGGTCTTCAAGCAGCGCGGAATCCAGGCTGGTCGGAATGTCATTTATACTTTGCGCGGAATTTGTCAGCGCCAACCCGCTGAGGCTGAAGTGCTTTCCATCATACGAATCGATGGCCAGCGGCGATTCGAATTTGCCAAACGCATCGCCGCCGGCGCTCAGTACGACGGTCAGCCGGTAAGCCCCCGGCGTGGTGTCAAATTGATTTTCGTAGTGATACGGCGACTTGGTGAATTCTTTCCATTCGTCCTTCTCCAAGTCCATGTTGACGGTATCGCTAAAGCGCGCCCCGACGGTCCCATCCGCGCGGTAGGCGATGCCCAGCACGTTCAAGTTGGCGTGATACTTTCCCTTGTCCTTATTGAATTGAAACGAATCCGCGGGGATTTCCATCGCCAGATTGACACGCGCCGTCTCCGGCGCGGTGTAAAAATACGGCGCCTGCAAAACTCCGTGAATCGAACCGGGCTGAGAACCCTCGGCGCGCGATTCGAGCTGCTTTTCCAGCGGCTTGCCTTCGAGAACGTTTGCGGATCGCGTGTTGCAATAGCCGCTGCGCGAGCGCACATTCATTCCGCCGCGATTCAGCTTCACTTTCAGCGTGTGGCAGCTTCCTTCCGGGGTGTCTCCCGGCACATAGCCCAGGATATAGAACTCGTTTTGTTCGCGCCCGATGCGCTCGAGTCCGCCCAGCAGGTTATTGGTATTGAAAATTGTGAAACCGCCCGTCCCTTCCGCCAGCGCCGCGAGAATCTGCTGGTTGGTCGATGCCGAAGGGGGAAATGGGGGAACAATAGTCCGCGGCTGGTTGTAGGGTGAATTATTAAAATTATTGGCGCCGACGTTTCC
>Ga0307479_10003402_pt1 | contig 14487 bp, 22 predicted proteins | sample atmos_gasesECM4C_FD_203743 | JGI IMG/M metagenome (GOLD analysis project Ga0307479, IMG submission 203743) | Hardwood forest soil microbial communities from Morgan-Monroe State Forest, Indiana, United States - atmos_gasesECM4C_515 | ecosystem: Environmental > Terrestrial > Soil > Temperate...
GCTGTGACGAGCAGAATGAGCGGTCTTTTCGGCAGAAGAAGGGCACGATTCGGGCAAATTGTGGCATCGTTCTTTCACGCCAAGTTGGCGATCGCCCCTCCCGGGGGGGGAGTCGTCTCCAATTCGAAGGCGTGCAACAGGCTTCAGGACACCATCGCGTGTCAAATACGGACATCCCGTGTCAGGTTGTGCCGCGCGTTGCGTTAGTTGTCGGCGTTTAGTGACGACTATCCAACCAGTTTGGCGATGATGTGAGAAGCGTCAGTGATCGCAAAGCATTAGGATCGAGTGAGCCGATCTAGCTGCGGCGTATCGCGAGCGGCATCGGTGTTAGGAGATTACGATCATGAGCATGATGGCGGCGGCCATTGGTATCACGGAAATCACGGCACTCATTACCACAATCACTGCCGCGTTCAGGGCAGCGACCCGGGCGGAGCGAGAGGTAGAGGACTCGCAAAACCCACGTGCAGCCGCCCGTAGAACCCGACGGCTGGCGCTACGGGCTCGTGGAATATCACGCCAGGCGAGTTGGGTGGGACCTGAGCATCTGCCGGCGCTCACACGAGCGCAGCTTTTGCGGATGAGAGGAGTGAGGTAGGTATTCCTGCGGTTCGAGACAGCCCTGCGGTGGAGCGGGCTCATCGGACTCGCCTGCGGGACCAGCCATGAACGCGGCAAGGTGATCGTTCGGGAATCTAGCGCCGGCCGGCGTTCTCAGCGCCAGGTTCCTCTTGAAGCCTTGATCGTAAGCTACTCACTCCAAGCTTGATGTTTCCACTGGCTCACCTCGGAATTGGAAGCGCAATGACCCGCGTCTCGGCGGTGAAACTCCGATTTCGCTGGATCCTGTTCGGCACTCTGCTGCCTGATTTGATCGATAAACCAGTGTTCCTTTTGCTAAGCCGCTATTTCCACGACGCTGGCTGGGAAGCGGGAAAACGCGGCCTTGGTCATACGCTCGTGTTCTTGGTATTACTGGCGGCGATTTCAAAGGCGAGAAGATCGCCCACATTGTGGGCCATTACTGTTGGTACAGCGACTCATCTTGCTCTAGATGTGATCTCTAAGTCCACTGAGGGAAGTGCAACGGCTGTGGGGAGTCTACGGGTACTTTTCTGGCCGTTTGCAGGTTGGTCATTCCCAACGTTATCTCACGGTATGCATGGGATCGAGATTTGGACCTTCGAGATGATTGGTCTTGGGTTGCTAGTTCTCCAATTTGCTGTGAGACGCTTCAGGCCAGCATCGATCTGATGCAGATCCCCGCCGAGCACGACCCGATTGACAACGCGGCATGACCCACCGATACTTTCCGATGTGGTGAACTATCAACAACGCCTCGACCGCACTTTCGCTGCCCTCGTCGACCCGACGCGCCGCGCGATCCTCGCGCAGCTCGAGCGAAAGAACAGCGCGTCCGTCGGAGAACTTGCGGAGCCCTTTGCCATCAAGCTGCCGGCCGTGATGAAGCATCTCGACGTGCTGGCTGAAGCCGGCCTCATCACGCGCACAAAATCGGGGCGTACGGTTACGGTCAGGCTGCGGCACCAGCCGATCCGCGAGGCGATGGCGTGGTTAAGCCATTACGAGCGCTTCTGGTCCGGCGGCCTCGACCGCCTCGCGGCCTCTGCCGAACTCAAGGAAGCGGAATCGCGGAGCAAGGTGGGGTGACGAGCCTCACCCTGGTGCGTCGCATTAAAGCGCGACCGTCGATCGTGTTCGACGCGGTCACGACCGCGGAAGGCATCGCGCGATGGTGGGGCCCGGATGCCGGGCCGGTGCTGATCGCGGAGGCTGATCCGCGCAAGGGCGGTCGCTATCGCGTGCGTTTCCGTATGCTCGACGGCACGGAGCACGAATGCAGCGGCGAATATCTCGATGTCGTACGGCCCGAACGGGTGGTGATGAGTTGGCGCTGGAAAGGCGGCCAGGAAGACCCGAACGAGTCGCGCGTCGAGATCGCGCTGGGGCCCGTTCCCGAGGGCACCGAGATCACGTTCACCCATTCGCTTCTGAATGACGACGAGACACGCCGCACCCATGAAGAAGGATGGACGGGCTCGCTCGACAAGCTGGAAGCACGATTTGCCGGAGGAGAGGCTGTGTGATGACTCTCTACTACTCGGACATTCTCTCGGCGCGTCGTGCCTGCGCTGCCGTCCGCTACCTGAACGCGCCTGTCGAATATGTGTATCTCGATCTCGTGAAGGGTGATCAACAAAAGCCCGGCTATCTTGCGATAAATCCGAACGGCAAGGTGCCGACGCTGGTGAAGGGCGAACGGATCACCTGGGAATCCGACGCGGTGATCTGCCAGCTCTCCGAGGACATGGGTGCCGATCTGTGTCCGCACGATGAGCGCCAGATCGAGATCACACGCTGGTTCAGTTGGAACGCGCAGCACTTCACGCGCGCGGGCGGCGCGCTGTACTTCGAGAACATCGTCAAGAGACGTTTCGGCATCGGCGCGCCGGATCCAACGGTCGTCGATTGGGAACTAGGTCAGTTTCGCCGTTTTGCCAAAGTACTGAACGATCATCTTACGGGACGTAAATGGGTCGTGGGGGACGGGCTGACGGTCGCCGATTTCTCTGTTGCGATGACGCTGCCCTATGCCGAGGAGGCGCGGTTGCCACTCAACGAGTTTCCAAACATCCGCCGCTGGCACGACCGGCTGAACGAAATCGAGGGCTGGCGCGAGCCGTTTCCGGCGCGCTAGGAGGTAATCGGCGGTGCGACAAAGGCGCGCCCGGCGTCCGCGGACCGGACTGGTGTTTCTCCTATTTCCGCGACCTCGACGGCAACACGCTCTGCGGCTTCTGCACCAACTGAGTATGCGTCTCTAACGCAAGTCCATGACCGCGGAGGTTCCGTCGGACTCGCTCGGGTGTTGGCGTCAGTCACTCACGGATACACACGCGTCTGTACAGGGAGGGCAACGGGTGGTGAACAAGCGGGCATGGCGCGCGAATACGCTGTTCGCGGCCTATGCGCCGCCAGGCGAGTATCGGGCGGAGAACGAACGGTTGCCGTGGATGTTGCTCGCTACACACGGTGAAGGGGGCGAGGCTGAGCGCTGGCTGGATGTGATGGATCGGCCCGTCTGGTTCGACTATGAGTTGTGTTGGCACAACGACGCGGGGAGGTGCGTTGGACGTGGCGACGGACATCGGCCGAAATGGCCCAACTGTATGCGGAACTGGGTGAGGATCTTGCGCGGCAACGACACGGCGCAAGTTGCGCGGACGCCGCAACGTATTGCCAACCAACCGGGTTTTCACGGCGTGCGCTCGCAATCCATGGCAGTGTGCCCATTCGCCACCGGCCGTGGTTACGAGGGGCCGCTTCCGAAAAGTTTCATCGTGCAGCAAGTCGCACACGGGAAGCATCTACTGATTACGTCGTCCAACGCCGGCACACCGCCCACGAATACATCCCGCGGCGGTAGGCGTCGCGATTTTTTCCGCGTCACAGCGCTAATGCCACACCGCTCTTGGACTCCGCTGGGCCAGACACAGGCAGCCTGACTTTTCGCTGGCGGAGCCTTTCACCTATGCCTGAATCCGCTTTGGCCTTTACCCACAAGAATCGCTCGACGGCCTTGGAGTTGCGGGCCGCCATATCGCGCTTTCGGGCGATGCGGTGGCCTGCTGCAAACGGCCGGCAGTTCGCGGCCGTGCCTCGCCGGACTCCTCGAGCCGCTGGGATATTGACGGGCCATTTATTGGGTGTACAATAATTATGGAAGTGAAGTTCAGCCCTGCGAAGGACCGGAGCAATCGCCGCAAGCATGGACTGTCGCTCAAAAAGGCTGAGCGACTCGATTGGGACGAGATGATCGCGTGGATTGACGATTCGCAGGACTACGGTGAGGAGCGGTGGATTGGAATTGCGCCCCTCGGGAGGGGCCCGTTGCACACTGTAGTCTTTGTCGAGATGGACGAAGAGATTGCGCGGGTCATCAGTCTGCGCCGATCGACGAACCAGGAGATACAAACGTATGCAGCGCAAAAAGGTCGCAAGTAAGCGCCGAACTCAGCTCAATACCCCTGCCGAAGAAGCGCGTATCCAGGCGGGGATCAAAACCGATCCGGACAACCCGGAGCTGACTCCTGACCAGCTTTCGCAAATGCGGCCGTTCCGAGAGTTGCAGGCAGAACGCCGGCGTGGTCGTCCTAAGAGTGCTATCCACAAGGTGCCGGTCAAGGTGCGGCTCGATCCGCACGTTGTCGAATTCTTCCGCGCCAGCGGCCGCGGCTGGCACACGCGAATGAATGCGGTGCTGGCAGCGCACGTGAAACGTTCTGAGCGCGACCCGGTGCCGCCACGAACACGGCCATCGGGAAAGTGAAGCGCGTATCAACAGAGGCTCCGCCAGGAGGAACCCCATGCAAACGCCGACCAGATCCTGAGGATGACGCCAGTACCTAAGAGGCGCTCCAGGGTCGACACGATGATGCTATCCATCGCGAGCGCGCCATGTATGAGCTCAGGATTGACCCATGGAGATACCGTCTGTTCATAAGATGTTAGGCGGGCCCAACTCAAGCGCCCAGGAACAATCGGAGGCCCCCATGATTCGCGGTAGCTGCATTTGCGGCGGTGTACAGTTCGAGATAACTCGCGCTGTTGGTCCATTCGAATTGTGTCACTGCAGCAGATGCAGAAAGGCTAGTGGCTCAGCCTTTACCGCTACCGTTGGAGTGCGCACCGACGAATTTCGTCTCATTCGCGGCCGAGAGCTGATACACGCATACGAAGCACCGGTTCGGGAACGTCCACCGGGCTTTCGCACATTTTTTTGTTCCCGTTGCGGTTCCCCCGTTCCCGATCCGGAACCGAGGACGGAATGGTTTGAGGTGCCGGCAGGAGCATTGGACGACGATCCGCATATCCGGCCCGATCGCCATATCTTCGTCGATGCTAAGTCACCCTGGTTCGCAATCACCGGCGAGTTGCCTCAACTTGATCGCGTCGCGATCGCGCAACTGCGGAGCCAGGCTGGCGCGTGAACGACTTACTGACGTCGCCTGACTTTCGTTGGAGCGGACCGTGAAGGGTAGACCCGCAGCGCTGCGCTCGCGAGCGGCCATGTTGTGCGCGCAACGCTGGCCGGGCATCTGAACCCTTTCTCTCGTGAGTCGAAGTTCAAGGGCGGGTGGGCAACTCGGCTACGTTCGTAAACACATGGTTCAATTGAAACTTACATCGGAATGCGTATGGCACGTTCATCCAGGTTTCAGCGAGATCCGGTCTGGCTGCGCCGTCGCGTCCTGCTCCATGCATGGTGGCTGGAGTCACTCAATCGGTTCAGGCGAGCAGGCTCGTCCTGGCAGCTGGCGACCGCCATGCTCGCAGCGTGCGGCGTGTTGGCGTGGCTCGTGACAGTCTGGGGTCCCTCCATTCTGGCCCTGTCTGGGCGTCATCTGCTCAGCGCCGGGATCGTTATGGCGCTGCAGAGCGCCGTGTTGACGGACCGCGGGCGCAGAAAATGGACGGACTTCTATTCACAGAGTTGGCTCGCGACAGTGCCTCTCGATCGGCGCGCCTGGAGGACAACAATTGCCTTGCGGGCATGTTGCCCAGCGGCCGCCATTCTCATCGGTATCACGACTATGTTGCTTGCGGGAGAGATGCTTGCAGGCGTCACTGCCGGCACTGTTTTCTCCGTTGCAGTAAGCTGCACGGTCGGCACGTGTATCGGTGTTCTGATCGGTTGGTGGCTGCCTCAACGTGATCCCCAAATACCACTGCCTGCTTCCTCGCTGCTGCATCCGACTTCAGGATATGTGCCGGCGCTCTCGGCGATGTCTGGTTGGGCCCTCCAGCAGACCAGGGTCTGGCTGCGACCGCGATCGATCGCCCGGCTGATGGTCCTTGCTCTGGGACTGCCCGGGGATGTCTCGGGCAATGTCGCGGTGGCCCTACTGTGGATTCTCATAGTGGGCCTGTATCTATTCGTCCTGCTCCGTGCGACGCTCGAAGTTGCGAGTCAAGGCGCGAAATGGCTTCGACCGACGCCGTTGTCTTTCGCACGTTTCGCTTGGGCTGTCGTCCGCTATCCCATGCTCAAGCAGTTGCTGTGGACCGCTCTCACCGTGGGTATGGTGATTGCGATCGGGGTCGATCCGCTCAAAGCGCTGAGCCTTGCCGAACTGTGGCTGGCCATCGTCGCTGCCGTATCGAGCATCGCGCTTGCACACGCCTATGAGTCCCCAGGGATGCATCTCAAGATGCTTCTCTCAGTTTGCTTCCTGGCGGTCATCGAAACCGCCAGACACCATGCCGCCCTCCCGTGTGCGCTTCTGTTCTCAGGATGGCAACTCAACAAGGCGTCGAGCTCATGACCGAACCGCTTCTGCAGGTCAGCAACCTCGCTGCCGCCTATGGCAGACGACGGGTACTCCATGGGATAGACCTGGAGATTTCTCGCGGTGAGTGGTTTTCGCTTCTCGGACCGAATGGTAGTGGCAAGAGCACCTTGTTACGTTGTATCAGCGGTCAGGTAACGCCAACGGCAGGTACCGTGCAAATCGGCGGAGCATCCCTCATTCTCGCCCCCCGGGATGCAAAACGGCTCCTCGGCTATGCACACGCACCGGAACGATTGCCTGGTCTTCTTACCGGTCAGCAATGCCTGGAGATTTACGCCGCGGCGCGCGACTTGCCGGCAATTGACCCGGAGGTACTGGACTTGGCCGAGCGTTTTCGACTGAGCCCTTTTCTGGATCAGTTTGTCGATACTTATTCGCTCGGAACCCGGCAGAAGCTGAGTGCACTCCTGGCGCTCCTGGGAAGTCCCGCGCTCATCGTGCTCGACGAGGCGTTCAATGGCCTGGATCCTGCCAGCTCCCTCGTGTTGAAACACCATCTTCAGGAACGCATCGGGAGCGGCAGATGCGCTGTGCTTCTGGCGACGCACGCACTGGACACGGTCCTGAATTATTCGTCGCGAGCGGGGCTGCTTCTGGATGGAGGACTGGCCAGGACCTGGAACCGGGTCGAGCTCGACTCGATGCGGACAGGCAACCCTGGAGCGCTCGAAGTCGCCTTGGCGGAAGCTGCGACACCATCTTGATGCCCGTCTGCTTTGGGCCGTCTTGATCAAGGCATACGAGCCCATTCGGGGCAGGCGCTAGAGCTCGCGGCGCACTTCTTCAGCACGCTTGTCGTGTCGCAATCCAAGAAGGGCGGCATGCCGCAGCCGGCCTTCCGCGGTCCATTCCGTGAATCGGATCTGCGCTACCAGTTTCGGGCGCGTCCAGCACATCTCCGCCATTTGTACTGCGGTGACGCCGCCACCCCAACGCGACGTTTCCGCATCGGGAAGATTCACGAAAGGGGTGTGCTCCACGCGTAGTGGTTTGAGTTTATTCAGTAACTGGCGGCGAACGTGTGGGATCAGACCGGCTCGAACCTTCCCCGCGAAACGCAGTGACGTACCCTCGTAGTATCCGACCAACAAGGCATCCAGGCCATGCGCCCCATCGGGTCGATATCCGCCGATGACAAACTCCTGCTGGTGCTCGAGCTTCAATTTCACCCAGTCGCTCGAGCGCTCCCCGGGTTGATAGATGGAATCCTTGCGCTTGGCGATCACGCCCTCGAGGCGAGCCGCTCGGACGGCCTCAACGACCGTCTCCGCGCGGCCCGGTAACTCCTGTGAAAGGCGCACGGTTGTGTTTTCACCGACGACCGCCGGTAGCCTACCGCGTCGCTTCGTCAGGGGCTCAGCGGTAACATCGCGACCATTCACGTGCAGCACATCGAAGGCGTAAAACACGACCTGGTGCGTTGGATTCGAACGTCGGTGCTGCAGGGTTTGAAAGGAGGGTCGGCCTTCCGCATCTAACGCGACGATCTCGCCATCGAGGACGACCTGTTGAGCTTTCAGTTTCTGGGCCCCCGCCGCAAGGCGCGGGTACATCCGTGTTAGATCCTTGTCATTGCGGGAGCGGATCTGTACTCGGTCGCCTTCCTTTATCAGCAGTGCGCGGTATCCATCCAGCTTGAGCTCGTAGAGCCAGTCATCTCCCTCGGGCAGTTTCGCCACGGATTGTGCGGCCATTGGGACCACAAAGGCTGGTATTGCGCGCGCTTTCGAGGAAGCTGCCACCGCCACATCATAGGCCTACGGTCGTGTTCTGTCTGGGCCTGCAGAAGCGGAGGACCGTCAGTGAGCTGAATCGCTCCTCCACGTCGATCACTGGGTTAAGCGACGACTGAAAGTTGGTTCTTGAAGCCGGGAGTACCCGGCTTGCCGTCGAGCGTCACCTCCTGCGGCCATTGCTCCATGCCTCCAGGTCTTCCGCCGAGTACAGCGGACGAATGTCAATATCGGAATCCGCCGGCATGGGATTGGGGCACTTCTTCACCCACTCGACGGCTTCTTCGATGGACTTGACCTCCCACAGCCAGAAACCCGCGACCAATTCCTTCGTTTCTGTAAACGGGCCGTCGATCACCGTGCGGTTCTTACCCGAGAAATGCACACGCTTGGCAAAGTGGGTTGGCTTGAGTCCGCCGAGTATGCGTTCCTTCATGATGCCGGCGGCGATGAGGGCCTCGTTATACTTGCCCATGGCCTCCATCATCTTTGGATCGGGCGGCATACCGTCTTCACTGTCGTTGGTCGCTTTAACAAAAACCATGACTTTCATTGGACGTCTCCTGGTGGGTGGTGGGTTCTGCTCCAAGGACGAACGAAGGATCCACCTGCCGACAATGGCAGGCAAGAAATTTGGCATCCTGTCGGTTTGGAGAGTGGCCAGTCGTCCTTGACACAAGATGCTCGATCCTGCGCACATCGATTTAGCAATTTTGGGGGCCAGGCCAAAGGCCGTTGCGGCCCTTCTGCGGTACTTCCGCGATTTAGACACTGCTGAGGAGGCTTTTCAGGAAGCCTGTCTTCGGGCTCTGCAGACTTGGCCCCAGAAAGGCATCCCCCGCGACCCAACGGCCTGGCTCGTCATGGTCGGGCGCAATGCGGCCTTGGATTCCCGGAGTCGCGACCGCGCCAACGGACCCTTACCTGACGCCGATACTCTCGCGGACGCGCGCGACGACCTGGCTCCGGAACGCCTCGACGAGAGTCACTATAGAGATGACATCTTGCGCCTATTGTTCGTGTGCGGGCACCCCGCCTTGCCCGCGACCCAACAAATTGCGCTCGCACTACGCATCGTGTGTGGTCTTACCGTCGAGCAGATAGCAAAAGCATTTTTGGTGACTCCCGTCGCGATGGAGCAGCCCCTACCAACTCCAGGCGGCCATTGCCGCGCTCCATGTCAGTGCCGCGCGACCCGAGGACACGTCGTGGAAAGCGATCGACTCGCTATACCAGTCACTCGAAGCACTGCAGCCCTCACCGGTGGTGACGCTCAATCGAGCCGTGGCAGTGTGGAAGCTACGAGGTCCCGAGGCCGCGCTTGAAATGATCGACCCATTGAACAGCGAGCTGGATCGTCTCACGATCGCTTGAATGTCGGCATTCCCGCTCACTTCCCGCGCCACACGAGCGACAGCGTCAGGGCCACCGAGTCGCCACCGACCCATCCCGCGTCAGTGCGTATCAACCGGGCGTCCCGGGTCAGGTCCATCCAATGAATGTTGGTCTCTACATTGAGCTGTCCCGTCAGCCGCCACGAGGCGCCGACTTCGGCCATCATACCCACCGAGCGCTGGCGGCGCGCCGTGAGCGCCGACGAGGGGCTCAGGGCGCGCGAGTCAAGATACACTGCCCGATCGATTCCGGCCGCGCAGTACAGGTGAAACCGCGTGTCGGAAGCAAAGTCGTGCCGCAAGGCCAGGATGTCGGGCCGATTCCAGAGGTGCCGGTCCGCGACCACTCGAATGCCATCGACATCGAGCAGTTCCGTGAGCACATCGGCAGTGGTCCGTTTCGTATTCCAGCCAACGTCCAGAGCAAGGCGGTGCGACACGAAGTCGTCGCCAGCGCTGACCCCGCACCCCCGAGGCGTCCGCGACATCCTAAGGGGAGTCGCGCAAGTGCTCTCGCGCAAAAGCGCGGACTCGTCCAAAACTATCGACTGTGCCTGGGTCGCGTCGGCCGAGCCGGCGAGCAGCGCAAGGGCACTCGTGCTGGCCAACTGGAGCGTAGACAGACTCATGGAAGCCACTCCTGCGAGGAGGAGGGACGCTCAGGGACGCGTCGCCTCCATGACTACACAGTGCCCCGGCAGTCTGTGTCGGAGCGGGCAGCCGGGTGGCCATTACGGCCATCATTCGGGCGGATTGTGGCGCCCCGGCGTGAGACAACGTCGGAGCTCAGCGGCCCCTCGGAGGCGTAAGCGAAGGGGCATCTGGTGGAGCCCCTGGTCGCACATACTTGCGGTCTTGTTTGCGGTGCGCGCTGACCCGTTCCAGCATACTAGCTGCCGCTTTAGAGCGAGCTGCCGCCTCCAGGACTGCAGGATGGCTGGCCTCACCACAGGCGAGAAGTGCCGACGCTGACTCCATAGCAAGGTCAAGGCCGCCCTCTAGACTGACCGCCAGTTGAATGATCGAGTCTGGCTCCAAAGTGCCAAGCGAACGAAGTGCCATGGCGGCTGTATGATTTCCGCGGCGAAGTTGTTCTCGCAGGTGCGGTTCCAGAGGCTTTGCAACGGGTCCGAGGCGAATCGCGACCTCCAGAGCGCATCGAAGTGGTAGACCTAGCTGGAGGTAGGGTACCCCGAAGCGGTTTTTCGCCTCACCTTTGAGGAGTGATTCCAGTGCTGGCAGACAATCCACACCACGACTAAGCAATTGACTTTCTGCTTCAAGCATCGTCGCTTGATCCAGAAACAGCTCAAATATTGTGTCAGTCACGAGACCCCTGGACTTGAGGTTGAGCGGCCATGGTAGCCTCCCGTATACGGGCGCGCTATCGGCGAGTCGGCTCGTCATCGGGTGTGCCCGGTTCCGGCGACTACTCCGCCGGATACGCCTGGACTCAGATAGATGCCCCGCACCAAGTTCATGCGCTCCTCGGAGTTGGCAGCAGTGATTGTGGATAACAACCCCTTGCTGGGAACATGGAAATTGAAATCCTACGTCGTGACGACGGCAGCAGGTGAGCGGTCAACTCCATACGGCGAGAACCCAGAAGGTTATCTCACTTACTCAGCCGACCATCGCATGCAGGTGATCGGAGCCGCGAATGGTCGGACAGTGCCGGCCGGCGCCAGTCCAGCGGACAAGGAACGAGTGGCGCTCTACGACACAATGTTCGCGTACGCGGGCACATACTCTGTGGAGGGCGGCAAGGTCATCCACCACGTGGATATTTCCTGGAACGAGGCCTGGACTGGTACCGAACAGATCCGACTCTTTGAGGTGAACGGGACCGCCCTGACCCTAACAACGAGCATCCAGGATCCAGCCGGTGGCGCGGAAACTCATTACGCTGTCGTATGGGAAAAGGTAGCTGGCCCACGCTGACCTAAATTTGGATGAAGAGTCGGCGCTTCATGAAGCCAATATGCTGATCGACTGTTAGCCGCTACGTCTTTGCACGGAGAGGTGTGGTTTCCTGCAAATGGCGATCCATACCGTCGGCGTGCGAGGTTGGTGGGTACGCATGGGTTCGCATCCAACAGCCATGCAGATGGACGCGTGCACTCCGAATGACGGAAGACGATGATGGGGGAAGACAAGGTCACTCGGTGTTGCGGTGTGTCTTGAGGCTGATTGAATCGTCCGCTTAAGATGTCCCTGCGCAGCATGCGAAGGAGCCGTCTATGCAACTCACGGCGGAAGAACTCGCGATCTACGGGCTGATCGACGCGGACACCTACATCCGGATTACGGAAGCGCTCATCGCGGGCACCGCCGATGCGGCGGGCTTCCAACCGACCTTCAGTGCAAAGGTTCGCCGCCGCATTCGCCAGCGGGCCGAGACGCTCTGGCGGCAACTGCAACGAGATCCTTCCGCTGGCGGTGCGTCTCGCCCCACGTCGTGATCGTCCTCGCCCAAGACTTCAGACAGTATCGCAGTCGTGAGCCCACTGGATAGTGGGAGCAGGCATACAGACCCCTCTCAATTCAACCTCTGTATAACACCGTCTCGCAGGCTTTATCCGATCGCCAGCGCGATGTTGCACATGCGACGCTTCCTGGATGGGAAGTCGAAGACCAGGACGAGATGCGCGCTGGGGGACACCGACGGATGTCCTGGGGCTCTACGCGAAGGATTACGCGCTCAAGGCCCACTGCGAGCGCGACGGGTGCGAGCACTCGCGCGAACTACACATCGCACTCCTACTCAAGGTGTTCGGCCCCGACGTTACGCTTGCCCAGGTAGCGGCGCGACTGCGGTGCAGCCGATGCGGAAGGCGAGGGGCGCGCATGGAGGCGCGCTATCGGGGTCCGACCGGAGATGGGCGGTAGCGGCGTACAGGGCGCACAGTCGGTGTTTGCTGAGGAAGGGGTGCATTGCGGCATCCTATGTTCATGAGACGACGACGAGGGGAAACGGATGCACTGCGGCCGGTCAATGATCCGCGATGGCTTGTGGTGCGCGATCGATTCAGTCGGGTGATCGAGTCTCAGGCGCTGGGCCCGCAGACGGACTTGCGGGCCGTGATGCGGGCGGAAGGGGATCGACGGCGCCGCGACGGGTGGCTGGTGGAGGATGTCCCGCGCAACTGCGCGTTCCTCTTTTGTGATCGGCAGAACGAGCGGGTGTGTGTGTCGATCGAGTGCTACGAGCCGGGGCCGGCCGGTTCGCCCCGACGTTCGATCCGGCCGTGAGACGGTGAGGGCCGAGCGAACCCGTTCTCCTTATTGGCGATGCCGCCTGGCGGCGCGTCAGTCGCTTTGCCAAGGTCGACAAAGCCCGCTTGCGATTCCTATCCCTTGAGGAATGCAAACGGCTGTTGGCGGCGTGTGCGCCTGACTTCAAGACGCTGCGATCTCCAAAGATCGTTGATGGCGAAAATGACTGGACTTGACCCGTTTTGGTGGACACCTCATGTTCACACAAGAAGGGGATCAAGATGGCGAAGACAAAAAAGCGATATACCCCGGAATTCCGGCGGCAAATGGTGGAATTACATCGGGCGGGGCGCCGGTTTGACGAGCTTGGCCGGGAGTTCGGGTGCACGCCCTGGTCGATTCGGCAGTGGGTCAAGCGCGCCGAACGCGATACCGGGACCGGCGATGGCGGTCTGACGAGCACGGAGCGCGAGGAGTTGACGCGGCTGCGACGAGAGAACCGGCGGCTCAAGGAGGAGCGGGAAATTCTCTCAAAAGCCGCGGCTTGGTTTGCGAACGAAATGCCCGCGACATCGAAGCGCTCTTCGGGTTCGTGAAGGCACACCAAGCCACCAGTTCGGTACAGAAAATGTGCCGACTGTTGAGGGTTTCCAAGAGCGGTTTTTACGCTTGGGACGGACGACCGATGTCGGCGCATGAACGGGCCGACATCGCCCTGACGGAGAGAATTCGGGCGATCTATCTGCGCTCGCGTGAGACATACGGATCGCCCAACATTCATGCTGAGTTGGCTGACGATCACAGGATCCGCGTGGGACGAAAGCGCGTCGCGCGACTGATGCGGGTCGCAGGGATTCGCGGGGCCACGCTGCGCAAATTTGTCATCACGACGGTGAGCGATGGAGGTACGCAGCCTGCGGATCTGGTGAATCGGCGCTTTTACGCCGAGCGTCCCAATCGGCTGTGGGTGGCAGATGCGACGTTTATCCCTACGTGGAGCGGCTTTTTGTTTCTGGCGATCGTACTCGACGTGTTCTCGCGAAAAGTGGTCGGCTGGGCGATGGGAAATTACCTGCGTACCGAGTTGATGTTGGCCGCGATCGACATGGCGATCACGATGCGTCGCCCGCGATCGGTTATTCATCACTCGGACCACGGGTGTCAATACACCAGCTACGCGTTCGGCCGGCGCTGTGTGGAAGCTAACATCGTGCCATCGATGGGCACCGTTGGCGATGCCTACGATAATGCGATGGCCGAAAGCTTCTTCGCCACGCTGGAGCGCGAAGTGCTCGATCGCCAACGGTTCAAGACCCAGGCCGAAGCCCAGCGCGAAATCTTTTCGTGGCTGGAAGGTTGGTACAATCCAAACCGCCGTCATTCCTCGTTGGGTTATCGCTCACCGGTTAACTACGAGCGTCACGCGCTCGCACACGCCACCCCATGAGCTGCCACGCCTCGAGCAACCGGCAGATCGGCGTTCAGAGATACCGGCGTGGCGGTCACCGGCAAACCTCGGCTCCTGGGTCGGCCCAGGAGCTCGGCTCTCACTCTGGGCCTGCGGAAATCCCAGAGCTTCTGACGCTGGAGCCGTCAGGCTGCCCTTCGTGCTGCCCATGGGAATAAATCCGCAGCAAGACCCTCGAACCCGATCCACGCATCGGGGCACACCGACCGCCAAAGGAGCATCATCACCAAAGAGACGCTGAGGGATTTAGGTAACTACCCGTCCACCAAAGCGGGGCAGGTCCATCCCAATCTATCTAT
>Ga0307479_10003403_pt1 | contig 14483 bp, 12 predicted proteins | sample atmos_gasesECM4C_FD_203743 | JGI IMG/M metagenome (GOLD analysis project Ga0307479, IMG submission 203743) | Hardwood forest soil microbial communities from Morgan-Monroe State Forest, Indiana, United States - atmos_gasesECM4C_515 | ecosystem: Environmental > Terrestrial > Soil > Temperate...
GGCCACTCGCTGTCGCCCCTGCTTCACAACACGGGGTTCGCGGCCCGGCGCATCAACGCCATCTATCTTCCCTTTCTCGTGCAGCGGCTCGGCGATTTTCTCAGCGCCATTCCCGAGTTTGGAATTCGCGGCTTCAGCGTCACTCTGCCTCACAAGCAGGCCATCCTCAAGCATCTGAAGGAATGTGAGCCCCTGGCCGCGGACATTGGCGCCGTTAACACCGTCGTGGTCCACAAAGACGGCTCGCTCTACGGCTGCAACACGGATTATGTCGGTGTCCTGCACGCGCTTCAGGATAAGCTGCAAATCCGCGGAAGCCGCGCCTTGATTCTGGGCGCGGGCGGCGCCGCGCGCGCCGCGGCCTTCGCCCTCTCGCGCGCCGGCGCCGTTGTCGCCATTTGCGCCCGGCGCGAAAGGGCCGCGAAGATATTGGCGCGCGCGGTCGGCGGAGAAGCCGTGCCTCGCCGCGCGCTGCGCACGGAGCACTTCGATGCCGTCCTGAACGCCACGCCGGTGGGCATGCATCCCCATGAAGGCATTTCCCCTCTAAAGGCTGGTGAGTTACAATGTCGCATCGTCGTGGATCTCATCTATCGTCCGGAGAGGACCAAGCTCTTGAGCATTGCGGCGCAAAAAGGGATGGCCACAGTATCGGGCGTCGAAATGTTTCTGGCGCAAGGTTTCGCGCAGTGGGAAATCTGGACTGGCCGGCGCGCTCCCGAGGCTGCCATGCGCCGCGCCATCCTTCGCGCCCTGCGATGGCGTCCTTAGATCCTCACCCACCCAAGCGGTAAGAATCCGGCACTCGCGCTCCTGGAGCAACTGTTGTTCTAATTCCGACTACCGGTGTTAAGTCGTGAATGGATTCCCACATGATTCAGCCAGACTTTCGCGAATTTAAGCGCTTGACCAAACAGGGAAACCTTATCCCCGTTTACGATGTGTTCTCCGCCGACTTGCTCACGCCCGTCAGCGCCTACCTGCGCACGGCGCAAGGCGCGCGCTACTCCTTCCTGCTGGAAAGCGTCGAGGGTGGCGAAAAAATCGCGCGGTACACGTTTGCCGGTGCGCATCCGGAAGAAGTCTTTCGTTATGTAAACGGCGCCTGCGTCCTTGAAAGTCCCGGCCGAATCGTCTGGGAAGAGCGCGATCCCATTTCCTTCTTGCGCGAGCGCTTCGCGCGTTTCCGGCCAGTGCGCCTGCCCGGTTTGCCTCCGCTGGTGGCGGGAGCCATCGGTTACTTCAGTTACGACATGGTTCGGCTCATCGAGCGCCTTCCTAAGCGTCTGCGCGATGAAATCGGCCTGCATGACGCCATGCTCATGTTCTATCACGGACTAATCGCCTTCGATCACGTGCAGCACCGCATGTGGATTGTGCGCAACGTTTTCACGGAAGGTCACGGCAGCTTGCTCGCGAAATACAACGCAGCCGTGCGCGAAATCAAGAAAACGCGGCGGCTCCTCGAAGAGCCGGTTGCCGCCGAACGCCCACGCAAATCGTCCAAGCCTTCCCGACGCACGCCCTTGCGAGTCAGTTCAAATTTCCGGCGCCCCGATTATCTGGAGATTGTCCGAAAAGCGAAGCGGTATATTCGCGCCGGCGATATTTTCCAGGTGGTGCCCAGCCAGCGTTTTTCTGTAAGAACGCATGCTGAACCTTTTGAAGTTTACCGGCAGCTGCGCGCTTTGAATCCTTCACCCTACCTTTTTTATCTTCAACTCAACGACATCGTCGTAGCGGGAAGCTCACCGGAAATGCTCGTCAAGGTCCAAGGGCGCGACGTTTTTTACCGGCCTATTGCCGGAACGCGCCGCCGCGGCAAGGACGAGGCCGAAGACCAGCGCCTGGAACGAGAGATGCTCTCCAGCGAAAAGGAGCGTGCCGAGCACATCATGCTCGTGGACCTCGGCCGCAATGATCTCGGCCGCGTCTGCGAATACGGCACCGTGAAGGTGGAAAAGCTCCTTACCGTCGAGCGCTATTCCCACGTGATGCACATCGTTTCGAGCCTGCGCGGCCGTCTGCGCGAAGGTGTGGATTGCCTCGATGCGCTGATGGCCTGCTTTCCTGCGGGGACAGTCTCCGGCGCACCCAAGGTGCGCGCCATGGAAATCATCGAAGAGTTGGAGCGCACTCGCCGCGGCATTTACGCCGGCGGTATTCTCTACCTGGACTTCGCCGGCAACCTAGATTCCTGCATCGCGCTGCGCACCATGGTGGTCAAAAATCGCGTAGCTTACGTGCAGGCAGGTGGCGGCGTCGTTGCAGATTCCGTTCCGGGGGAGGAATATCAGGAGAGCGTGAACAAATCGAAAGCCTTGTTGGCGGCTCTTGAATCTGCGGCTCGCGGGAATGGTGCGAGGGGGCGAGGGAAGCCCCGATGATTCTGCTCCTCGACAACTACGATTCGTTCACCTACAACCTCGCACAGTATCTCGGCGAATTGGGTTGCAAGGTCGAAGTCCATCGCAACGACAAAATTACCGTCGAGGAAATTGCCCACCGCAAGCCCGAACGCATCGTCATTTCACCGGGTCCTTGCACGCCACAGGAAGCGGGCATTTCTGTTGAGCTGATCCAGCGCCTCGCAGGAAAACTTCCAATCCTGGGCGTGTGTCTCGGCCATCAAGCCGTCGGCGCCGCTTTCGGCGGAAAAATCATTCGCGCCCCGAAGCTGTTCCACGGCAAAACCAGCGAGATTCACCACGACGGCAAAACCATTTTCCGGAAGCTGCCCGACCCCCTCACCGCCACGCGCTACCACTCGCTCATCGTTGAAAGGAAATCTTTGCCGCGCGAGCTTTCCATCACCGCGGAAACCGATGACGGCATCATCATGGGCTTCCGTCACCGCCGACACAAAATCGAAGGCGTGCAGTTCCACCCCGAATCCGTCCTCACCGATTCCGGAAAGCAGTTGCTTTCCAATTTCTTATCATTGTAGGGGGCAGTGTGCTGCGTCCATCCCGGCACCACGTCTACACGAGTTGCGACTTTTTTCACCAATTCAAATCCGCCAGAATCGCGCCGTAAATTTCCATCCCTCGCCAAAAGTGCCCCAACCGCAGATTCTCGTCCGAGCTGTGCTGATGGTTGTCGTAATTCACGATCGGCACACCAATCCACGGCAGGCCCAGGTCCTCGAAGATATACATTGGCGCGGTGCCGCCCAGGGTTGGCATGACCACCACGTCTCCACCCGTCGCTTCCTGCACCATGGAGACCAGAGCTTTCGAGACGGGAAGGTCCATGGCCGTCCGTGAAGCGCGATAACCGCCTTCATAAATCACTTTCGCGATTCGCGCATGCCCGCGGCGCTCTTCCATGGTCGGCTCGCGATCGATCACAAAGTAGCCCTGCCGGCGAATAAATGCCGCGATCCGATCAAATTTCTTTTGCGGATCTTCGCCTCGCACCAGGCGGGCGTCCAACGAAGCCTCCGCCTGGTCGGGCACCACGTTCTGGGCCTGTGCGCCCACGTACGCGCTGCGTAATCCGCGCACGTTCAGCGAGGGTTCCATAATCAATTCCGCAAGCTTCTTTCCGCCGCCCTCGGGTTTTGCGATTCCCAGCTCGCCTTTGAGCTCCGCATCGTTGTCCGGCATCTGTGCCAGGGCTTTTTTCTCCTCTTCGCCTAGGGGTTTTGCGTCTTCGTAAAAGCCGTCAATCAGCACGCGCCCGTTCTCGTCTTTCATCGACGCCAGCAGCCGCGACAATTCCATCGCCGGATTCGGCGCCCAGTTGCCGTAATGCCCGCTGTGCAGCGCGCGCACCGGTCCATACACCGTGATGTCGATCCCGATGTCCCCTCGATTCCCGAAGAAAATCAGCGGCCGCCCGGTCTGATGCACCGGGCCATCGGCAGTGATCAGCAGGTCCGCGCCCAGCAAATTCTTGTGCAGCTCCAGCGTTTTTTCCAAGTTCGTCGAGCCGGCCTCTTCTTCGCCTTCGAAAATCACTTTCAGGTTGACGCCCAGCGGAATTTTCTTCGCCCGCAAGGCATCCAGCGCCGCCAGCAGCGCCACGATGGGCGACTTGTCGTCCGAAGCCGACCGCGCGTAAATTCGCCAGTCGTCGATTCCGGCAATGGGCTGGCTCGAAAACGACTGCGGAGCTGGAATTTCTTTTCCGCAGCTCCCATTGTTTCCTTCTGTCCGGATCACCGGCTCAAAAGGCTTTCCACATGTCCACGCCGCTGGATCGACGGGTTGTCCATCGTAGTGCGCGTAAAAAATTACCGTGCGCCGCGCTTCCGGCGACAGCAGCTTCCCAAACACCACCGGCCCGCGCCCCGTGATCGGCAGCAAGTGCGTCTCGATTCCTCGCGCCTCCAGCATCTCCACCAAGTGCGCAGCGTTCTTTTGAATGTTCGGCGTGTCGCTCGCGACATTAGGAATCGCCAGAAACTCAGTCAACTCGCGCAGGATGCGACCTTCGTTCTCCATCCGGTATTCGCGCACTTCCTGCGCCACTTGCACCGGCTTCGGAGCAGTGACCTTCTGTGCCCGCACCATGCACGGCGCGAGAATGCACACCAGACTAATCGCAATGGCTTTCAAGTTTTCCTCCGTTGCAACCCCCGCAGAAACTATAGGGTCCCGTAAAGTATAGAAACGCCCCATTTGCAGTGCGGCGCCTTACCGCCGCTTTCTTTCTTGCCGGCCTCGCACTAGATCGGTAACACGGCGCTAACCCGCATTCGTGAGCGCCCTCAGGCTGGCAAGTTTTTCCTTGGCCTTACCCGATGCAATGGCAAAGCGCGCAACCTCCGCGCCTTCAAGGAAACTCGGCGCTACTCCCGCCGCTACCAGCGCCGCCGCAGCATTGATCACCACGATGTCATGCCTTGGCCCGGCCTCTCCGTTGAGAATTTGCCCGATGAGCTCTGCATTTTCCGCCGCCGTCCCGCCCCGAATCGCTTCCAGCGGCGCGGGCTTCACGCCAAACTCTTCCGGGGTCACGCTAAACTTTCGCACTTTCCGGCCGCGCACCTCTGCGACCGTCGTCTCCCCTGCCAGCGAAATCTCATCCACGCCGCCTGCTCCATGCACCACGAACGCATGCTCGGTTCCCAGTTCCGCCAGGGTTGCTGCAACCAGTTCGAGCACATCCGCCGAAAAAACACCCAGCACGTGCGCTTGTGCCCCTGCGGGATTCGTCAGCGGACCCAACAGATTGAACACCGTGCGCGCGCCAATCTGTTTCCTCGCCGGAGTCGCATGCCGCGTCGCGGTGTGCGCCGCTTGCGCGAACAAAAATCCAATCCCAATCTCCCGTATCGCGCGTCCGCACCGTTCGAAGGGTAGATCAATCCGGACTCCAAGGGCTTCGAGTACATCAGCCGATCCGCTCTGCGAACTCGCCGCGCGATTCCCGTGTTTGGCTACGCGCGCGCCAGCCGCCGCTGCGACAATCGCCGCCGCGGTCGAAATGTTAAATGTGCCGGAACCGTCTCCGCCCGTTCCGCACGTATCCACCATGTTTGCAGGCGCGGCGTCGCCGTCGGTAAACACGCGCGTTGCATGCCGCCTCATCACCCGCGCGAAGCTTGCCAGTTCCTGCGCCTGCACGGGCCGCCGGTTCAGCGCCGTCAGCAATCTCACGATCTCCGGCGTCGCCAAGCGTCCCGAGAGCAGCTCCTCCATCAGCGCTTCTGCTTCCGCGCCCGCAAGAATGCGCCCGGCCTCCACACCTTCGATCAGCAGATGGCTCATGGCATTTTGCTCGTGGCCCTCGCGGCGCTCTCGCCGCCCATCTCCGTCGCGGCTGGATTGCAACTCCATCTCTTTTTCACGCTGAGCGGCACGTCCTTGCTCCCGTTTCCCGTTCCGAGTACACTTTCTTGTTTCAAATAGCCTCAGAATTCTAACACTGGCTGACTGTTTCAAATCCGTACAGAGACGCGGAACCTGAATGAAAATCCACGAGTACCAGGCCAAGGCGATTCTTGCTCGCTACGGCGTGACCACTCCGCGCGGCGAAGTCGCTTTCACCAAGGAAGAAGCGCGCGACGCCGCTCAGCGCCTCAAATCCCCCATCAGCGTGGTCAAAGCCCAAATCCATGCGGGCGGCCGCGGCAAAGGTGGCGGCGTTAAGCTCGCGCACTCTGCCGACGAAGCCGCGGAGCTCGCAGGCCAAATTCTCGGCATGAAACTGGTGACGCCGCAGACCGGCTCCGCCGGCCGCATCGTCAAGCGCTTGCTCATCGAAGAAGGCCTGGACATCAAGCGCGAACTCTATCTGGGCCTCCTCGTCGATCGCGCTTCCAGCCGTGTGGTATTCATGGCCAGCGCCGCCGGCGGCATGGAAATCGAAGAAGTCGCCAAGAAAGACCCCGACGCGATTCTGCGCGAGACCATCCATCCTTCCGTCGGCCTGCAGCCCTTTCAGGCCCGCAAAATTGCCTTCGGGCTCGGTCTGCCTCTCGAAGTCGTGAACTACGCCACTCCCTTCTTGCAGGCCCTCTACCGTGCCTTTACGGATACCGACGCTTCGCTCCTCGAAATCAATCCGTGCGTCTTGACCGGCGACGGCAAGCTTGTGGCCCTCGACGCCAAGATGACTTTCGACGACAACGCCCTCTTCCGCCACAAAGAGCTCCGCGAACTGCGCGACCTCGACGAAGAAGATCCTCTCGAAGTGGAAGCCTCCAAGTACGGTCTCAATTACATCAAGCTCGACGGCAGCGTCGCTTGCATGGTGAACGGCGCGGGCCTGGCCATGGCCACGATGGACATCATCAAGTACGCCGGCGGCTCGCCCGCTAACTTTCTCGACGTCGGCGGCGGCGCTTCCTCCGACCAGGTCAAAAACGCTTTCCGCATTCTCATGAACGATCCGGCGGTGAAGGCCGTGTTCATCAACATCTTCGGCGGCATCCTGCGCTGCGATATCCTCGCCACCGGCGTGGTGGCCGCCGCGAAAGACCTGCAACTGAAAGTTCCCGTCGTCGTGCGCATGGAAGGCACCAACGTCGAACTTGGCCAGCAGATTCTCCGCGAGAGTGGCCTCAACTTCACCATCGCCAACGACATGAGAGAGGGCGCCCAAAAAGTCGTGAAGCTGGCAGGCGGTGTTCGATGAGCGTCCTAGTTAACGAAAAAACGCGGTTGATCGTGCAAGGATTCACAGGTCGCGAAGGCACGTTTCATGCCCAGCAAATGATCGAGTACGGAACGAATGTCGTTGGCGGCGTCACACCGGGCAAAGGTGGCACGAAACATCTCGAGCGTCCCGTTTTCAATACCGTCGCCGAAGCCGCCGGTGCCACCGGAGCAAATGCCTCAGTCATTTTCGTTCCGCCCGCCTACGCCGCCGACGCCATTCTCGAAGCCGCGGACGCTGGGCTTCCCCTGATCGTGTGCATCACCGAAGGCATTCCCGTTCTCGACATGGTGCGCGTCGCTTCCGCCGTGGACTTCCAGAAGACGCGCCTTATCGGACCCAACTGCCCCGGCATCATCTCTCCCGGCAAATGCAAAATCGGCATCATGCCCGGTCGCATCCATAAGCAGGGAGATGTCGGCGTGGTCAGCCGCAGCGGCACGCTCACCTACGAAGCTGTCGGCCAACTCACTAAGCTTGGCATCGGCCAGTCGACCTGCATCGGCATCGGCGGCGATCCCATTATTGGCACCCCGTTCCTCGATGCCATCAAGCTTTTTAACGACGATCCTGACACCCATGCGATCATCTTGATCGGCGAAATTGGCGGAAACGCGGAGGAAAAAGCAGCGGAGTGGATCAAGGGTCATGTGAAAAAGCCGGTCGTCGGTTTTATCGCGGGCCAGACTGCACCGCCGGGCCGCCGCATGGGCCACGCCGGCGCAATCATTAGCGGCGGCCAAGGCACCGCGAAAGATAAGTACGCCGCGATGGCCGCTGCGGGTATTCGCACCGTCGAAACGCCCGCGGACCTTGGCTCGACTGTCGCCGCCGCCCTGAAGTAGGTTTGGCAGCACAAGCTAGAGCCTGTGCTCCTGTTATACCGCCGTGCCCTGAATCGTTCGGAGGCTTTTCGTGGCCATTGAGAGAACATTTGCAATCATCAAACCTGACGCGGTTGACCGTGACCTCCAGGGAGAAATCCTCTCTCGCGTCCACAAAGCCGGCTTCAAAATCATTGCCATGAAATCCATGCGTCTCACCAAAGAAGAAGCCGCCGGCTTCTATGCCGTGCACAAAGCGCGCCCCTTCTTCGGCGAACTCACTGACTTCATGAGTTCCGGCAAAATCTTCGCGATGGTCCTCGAAGCCGAAGGTGCGATCTCCAAGTGGCGTGAAACTATGGGCGCTACGGACCCCAAGAAAGCCGCGCCTGGCACCATCCGCCGCGACCTGGGCACGAGTATCCAAATGAACTGCACCCACGGTTCCGATGCTCCGGAAACCGCCGCCTTCGAAATCGCTTACTTCTTCTCCGGCCTCGAGCGGATCTGAGTTCTACCCCGGGCTTCGCAAGATATTGCGATATTGCTGTAGCTCAGGCCTTTAGGGCTGAGGCTATCTCCTTACCTCCCTTACTTCCTTTCTCTCCTTTACCTCCTTGACTTCTTCTCCGCTACAATTTGCTTCATGGACCCTCTCCGCGAAGTCGGCCGCTCGCTTCTCTTCTTTGGCGCCGTGATCGTTCTCCTTGGCGCGCTCCTTTATTTCGGCAACAAGCTACCCTTCCGCTTGGGAAGACTTCCCGGTGACCTCGTTCATCGCGGCGAACACGCCACCTTCTATTTTCCCATCGTGACTTGCCTCGTTCTCAGCGCCGTGCTCTCTCTCCTCTTCTGGCTCTTCACCCATTTCCGCCGCTAAGCTATTCCTTTGGACTGCGGCAACTTGCTTGCACTGAGCGAAGCGAATGTGCGGCCGCGTTTCTTCCATTCTTCATGCATAGGCTGCGAGAGCAGTGCCGGCCTTCCACTTTCGCGATCGGCATCTGGTCTCCGCAGCGAATTTTCAGCGGTCAAGCGCTAAGAGCGAGGTGCTATTTCACGAGGAACTCACCGCGAATGAACTGCTTGATTCCTTCCTCGCCCGTCAATCGTAGGCAAGTCAGCGCACCCTCGTTCTCCAAATCAATGTGAAAATTAAAGAACGGGCAGCACTTGTTTTCATCCACCACCCAGTCCGCCAATTCCGCCAGAGTGACGTTCTTTGGGCTGAATTGGAATTCATACCCATTCGGCATCTCGACGATTTCCTTTCGTGCCGCCATCAGCTTGTCGCCCAATTGCTTGTGATGCGCCCGTTCTTCTGGCGTCAGGGCCTTGATATTGCAGAAGAACTTGCTTTGCGTCGTGGTCATTTGATTCTCCTTGCTCGTTTGCAGCTGCGTTTGGCTCCTTCCCGCTTCCGCGGCCGTCACGCTTCCCGCCAGCAGCAGCGTCAACGCTGCCGCCGCCGCCTTGCCCTTCTCCGTTCCTGCAAAACGTTCTTTCTTGTTCATCATGGTTCCTCCAAATAGGATTTGCCACGCCCCATCTCGGCATGCTAGAACTTAAAGTTGACTTCAAGTCAAGCATGTTTTTTACCTCGATTGTCGAGCAGGGATATGGAGCCGGGTGCCGGCAAATAGCTTGTCATCCTGAGCGAACCGAAGGATCTCAGCCGACCTGGTCCAGCACCCCGCGAACGGAATACCTAAAGTACGGCCCTGAAAGGAATCCGCCGTGAAAATTGGTGAGCTTGCCCGTCGCGCCAGTCTGAATGCCTCCGCTATCCGCTACTACGAAAAAGCGGGCCTCCTCGCGCCTCCTCAGCGTCTCGGCGGTCAACGCCGCTATCCTTCCGATACTATTGATCGTGTCCTGCTCATCCGTTTCGCCGGCGAGATGGGCTTCACCCTCGCCGAAATCAAGCTTTTTCTCAGCGGCCTTCGCGACAGCATGCCCGTCGGCCCTCGCTGGAAAAATCTCGCCGCCAAAAAGCTCACCGAAGTCGAAGATCGCATCGCCCGGTCTCTCCGCCTCAAGTCCCTTCTCCAGTGCCTCATCCATTGCCACTGCGCTTCCCTCAAGCAATGCGTCACCGCCCTCGGCCTCAGCGAAAACCTCCGCTTTGTCGCGCGGCGCCCCAAATAACGCTGAGCACCCAGGCAAACCCGCGCAAGCAGTTCGCGTCTAAGTTGCAGTAAACTGATTCCGAGCTTCGAGCCAAAGTCTCCATGCCGCACATGCTCCACGCGCTCACCCCCGCTTCTCTCTTCGCCGCGTCGTTTCTGCTTTTCCCACTGCTCGCGCACGCTCAATCTTTTGCGCCCCCTTCTTCGTGCCCGTGTACTCTCAGGGGTTCTGTCGTAAATGCCGTATCCGGCCAGCCCGTCGCCCGCGCTCTGGTCCGCCTCTCCGGCGATTCCCGCGCCACCTTTACGGACTCCGAGGGCAAGTTTCAATTCAACGGCCTCCCCGTCGGTTCTTTCACGCTGCTGGCTGAAAAGCCCGGCTTCCTCGGCTCCGACTCTGGAGGTTCGCGGTCTCCCGTCCTCGCGTCCATCAACTTGGCGCCCGACAGCCCTGATGCCGTTGTGAAACTGACGCCCGAAAGCGTCGTCTTCGGCCAAGTCTTGGACGAAAAAGGCGAGCCGCTCGAAGGTTTCACTGTCGCTCTTTTTTCCCGCAATCCGACCACCGGCGGCCTTTTCTCTGCACCATATCAGCGCTTCGTCACCGACGATCAGGGTAAGTTCCGCATCGCCGGGTTGTTTCCCGGTTCCTACTATCTCGCTGTCCGTGCGGAGCAGCAGCCCGTTCTGCGTTCCTCGCAAAAATCCGCTGCACCGATGGGTTTCGCGCTCGCCTTCTACCCTGGCGTCAGCGGCCCTTCTGCTGCTGTCCGGCTCAAACTCCGCGCCGGCAGTACCATGCAAGCAAACTTCTCGCTCAAGCGCGAGCCCCTTGTTCAGCTTTCCGGCGCTGTCACTGGCTACGCGCCCAAGGAGCAAGTGACTCTGGAATTGCAGGATTCCTCGGGTGCGTCGGAAGCTTCCGATGTCATCTTCGATCCCGCTACCGGTTCCTTCCACACCAAATGGATTCCTCCCGGGGTCTACAACTTGGCCGCCCAATCGAGCGGTGCCTCGACCGGCGTCGTAGAGCCGAATACAGGCGGCGCTTCCGGCAGTTTCTTCTTGAGTGTGCAATCGTCCGATGTGGACCAGGCTGGCGCTTCCTCCCGCCCCGCCTATGCCGGCCTGCACGTCAATGCCACCTCCAGTCTTTCCAGTCTTCGTTTGGTCCTTCAGCCCACCGTGGATATCCCCATCGTCATTCGCAATCTTCCCGCCGCAAATTCCGAAGGGCCGCCGTCCGTGCCGTTCAGCCTCGCTCTCGTTTCCAAGGAGGACGAACTCATGGGCTTCAATCGCTCTGTTTCCGCCGAGAATTCCAGCCGCCCGGAATCCTCGGGCGATGCGCGCATGATTTTTTCCGGTGTTGTTCCCGGCACTTATGAACTTGCCGTGGAGTCTCCATCGGGGGCCGAGGTCTACACGGAATCCGCCTTCTGGGGCTCCACCGACCTTCTTCACAACGATCTTGTCCTCGACTCTTCCGGTTCCATTCCTCCCATCGAATTAGCCGTTCGCGACGATGGCGCCGCGCTGAACGGCGCAGTGTCCTTTAGCGATCTCCCTGTTCCTGCTCAAGTCGTTCTGCTCAGCGAGAATCGCCGGCGGCCGCGCATCGTACCCGCGGCGCCCAGCGGCGAATTTGAAGTTTCCGGCCTGGCCCCCGGCGTCTACCGTGTTTTTGCCGCGGATGCCTCCGCCGGCTACGATTACACCGACCCTGCCTTCCTGCAAAAAATCTCCTCAAAAATCCAGGAAGTCACTCTCGCCCCCAAACAATCCGCGTCCATCACCCTTGAGCTCGCCACGGAGGAAGAGTAGCTATGCGTCGCGCCTTTGCCCTCGCTCTCCTCGCCCTCCTTATTGCCGCAGGTGGCGGCGTCCTCCGCGCCGCTCCTCCACCCACGTATCGCATTGCCGGAGTCGTGGTCGACTCCGTCACCGGCCAGCCGCTTGACAGCGCGGAAGTCACCATCACTCCCACCACGAACCTCGACGAGCAGCAAACACTCGTGACCGACTCCGATGGCCGTTTCCTCTTTGCCAATCTCCCTCCCGCCAAGTACCGCCTCAGCGCCACCCGTCGCGGCTACGCGCCTCAAGACTTCAATCAGCATGAGGGATACAACACGGCGATTGTCGCCGGCCCGGGCCTCGACTCCGAGCATATTCGCTTCCGCCTCACTCCCGGCGCAGTGCTTACGGGCGTTGTTACGGATGAATACGGCGACCCCGTGCGCGACGCCAAAGTCTTGCTCTTTCGCCAAAGCGTCTTCGAAGGTTCGCGCGCCCTTTGGCCCTTCATACAAGCCACCACCGATGATCAAGGCCGTTACCGCGCCGCTCATCTTCTTCCGGGCGCTTACGCTGTCGCGGTCAGCGCCCGCCCGTGGTATTCGGCTTCCTCTTCCCAATTCGCAGGAGGTCTTCGCCGCCTAGCGGACTCATTGGGCAACTCTGCCGGTCAATTCCGTCAATTCATCGTGGAGACCCAGCCGGCCGAAAGTCCCCAACCCGCTTCTGTTTCTCCGCTCCTCGACGTGGTTTATCCCGTCACTTTTTTCCCGGGCACCGCGCGCCTGGCGGACGCCGCGCACCTCTCTCTCGCTGCCGGCGCCGCCGAGACTGCGGATTTCCAGCTTCACGCTGTGCCTTCGCTTCATCTGCGCGTCAGCGTGCCGGTCGAGCCTCCCCTTACCGTCACCTCCCGCGACGACGACGGCCAGGAAACAACTCAGCAGGTCGAATCCCCCGCGGCCGTCTACGCTTCTCTGCGCATCGGCGACGCCTATACCGAGCAACTCCAGGCCAAGAGCACGGATATCGCTCCGGGCATTATCGAACTCTCCGGCCTCCCGCCCGGCGAAATCAATCTCGTTTCGACTTCTTTCCTCTCCGATCAAAAGTATGTCTCCCGCGCAAGAACGCTGGACCTGACCGGTGATACCGCCATTGACCTCAACCCTCAGGGCGCGCCCGCAAAAGTTTCCGGCGTGGTGCAGGCCGGGCAGTTTCTCGCCGCTGCGTCAACAGACGAATCGTCGCCGCCGGATCAGACTTCGGTGCAGGCTCCTTCCAGCCTAAGCATCAGCTTTCGGTCGGTCGCATCCGGCGAGACCTACGACGCTCCCGTTTCCAGCAAGGGAGCTTTTTCTTTCTCCGGCTCGCTTCTGCCTGCTGGCGCCTATGAAGTGGACCTGCTGTCCCCGGGCAATCTCCGCGTGAGTTCCGTCGAAGCCACCGGCGCCGCCGTTTCCGGCCGCACCGTCGAGCTTCCCGCCGACCAGCCCGTTAGCTTGGTGGTGCACACCATGGAGCCCAAGTGCGCGCTCGCCGGTTTCGCGCTGAAGAACCGCAAGCCGGTTTCCGGCGCCATGGTCCTTCTTGTTCCCCGGGATTCCGGCTCGGGCGGCCCGCGCTATTACCGCGACCAAAGCGATTCTGACGGTTCTTTCCTTATTGGTGGGCTGTTTCCGGGCCGCTACACGCTTCTCGCCATCGAAAACGGCTGGGACCTCGAGTGGGCCGATCCCGCCGTCCTCCTTCGTTACTTGCCCGCCGGCCAGCCCGTTGAATTCGCCCCCGCCGCTTCCGTCCGCCTCAACGCCAAAGTCCAGGACTGAACCCGCCGCAGCCTTCGCCGTCTTCAGCCTGTTGTAGTGGCGGCTTAATGCCGCCATCCTCCTGTAGTGGCGGGTCTTCAGACCCGTTCTTTTCCGGTTTCAACGCCCGCGCGGGGTGCCCCGCACGGCGCCTTCCCGTGTGGGGACTCTTTCTCTGCCGTTTGTAGCGGCGGCTTTACGCCGCCGTCTTCGTGTCGTGGCGGGTCTTCAGACCCGTCCTTTTCCGGTTTCAACGCCCGCGCGGGGTGCCCCACACGGCGCCTTCCCGTGTGGGGACTCTTTCTCTGCCGTTTGTAGCGGCGGCTTGTTTGCCCTGAGCCTCGAAGGGACGCCGCCATCCTCAGGCTTGCGCTTGACTCTGTTGTCTCGCTGATCAACGATCCTCCCTGATCAACCAATGCCACTTCCTACTCCCGCCTTCAACGACGAAAAGCACCACCTGCGCATCTACCAGGGTGACTGCCTCGAAATTCTGGCGAACATCGCGGAATCCTCCGTCGACCTCGTCTTCGCCGACCCGCCCTATTTCCTCTCGAATGGTGGCATCACCTGCCACGCCGGCCGCATGGTCAGCGTCAACAAAGGCGACTGGGACAAATCCCGCGGCCCTGATGCCAATCACGCCTTCAACCGCGCCTGGCTCGCCGCCTGCCAGCGCGTATTAAAACCCAACGGCTCCATCTGGGTTTCCGGCACCGCCCACGTCATCCATTCCGTCGGCTTCGCCATGCAGCAGCTCGGCTTCAAGCTCCTCAACGACATTTCCTGGGTCAAGCCCAATCCTCCTCCCAATCTTT
>Ga0307479_10003405_pt1 | contig 14479 bp, 14 predicted proteins | sample atmos_gasesECM4C_FD_203743 | JGI IMG/M metagenome (GOLD analysis project Ga0307479, IMG submission 203743) | Hardwood forest soil microbial communities from Morgan-Monroe State Forest, Indiana, United States - atmos_gasesECM4C_515 | ecosystem: Environmental > Terrestrial > Soil > Temperate...
AAGTTCTGCTGCCGCTATTTCCGAAGTGGGCGACTACGGATCGATTTGACATTCAAGCGCGTGCGGATGGCAATCCTGGCAAAGACCAGATGCGGCTGATGATGCAGTCGCTCCTTGCGGATCGCTTCAAGATCGTCGTTCACACGGAGACTAGGCAACTTCCAGTTTTTGCGCTTCTGCTGGTGAAGCCCGGAAAGACTGGTCCGCAGCTCCAGCCCCATCCAAATGACGAATCCTGCTCGATGACACCTCCGCCAACGGCGTCCCACGGCTCTCCAGCGCCGCCGTCACCAACGGTTGCCGGCGGATTCCCCGCCACGTGTGGTGGGCTCGTGGAATTGCAACCTAGTGCTGCTGGCCGTGTCAATTTTGGCGCACGAAACGTGCCGATAAGTCTTTTGGCAGTTTCGCTCACCGGATGGGGCAATTTAGATCGCCCCATTTTGGATCAGACCGGACTCAGCGGTCCCTTTGATTACCACCTCGAGTGGACGCCACAATTTGAAGGCCCCGCGCCGCCCGACGCGACCTTCCAACCTGATCCTACAGGACCGACGTTTCTGGAGGCACTGAAGGAGCAATTCGGACTCAAACTGGAGCCGCAGACAGGGCCGGTAGACATAATTGTTGTTGACCATCTGGAGCATCCCTCCGAAAACTGACGGTATGCGCGCGGCGGCCCAAAAGTGTGTGCTAAGTGCGCAGTTTGTTTCCTGCCGGTGTTAGGTTTCGGCGAGAGCAACCCTGGCAGAATTAAGGGCATCATCCAAATCATTTCTGTTAGCGTACGTGTCTGGCCCATCGGTTCGAGTCTCGAGCGAAACTGGAGCGGACTATGGGAATCCACCTCGCTGGCACGCTTAATAGAGGAAACCTGTTTCTGAAAACAGGCTTGGCCGTAGCGCTAATAAGCGCGATGTGGGCACCGCTGTGGCCTCAATCACCGAGTGCCCAAGCACCCACAGTACAATCGCCCGCCACTCAGTCGCCTGTGCCTGATTGGCAGACGGCGGCAGGGGGCAAGATGGAGTTCGAGGTAGCTTCTGTCAGGCAGGATACGACTCCACCGTCGCGCACGAGCGTGAACTCCAACATCCCCTTGGGTCCTCAGGATATGTTTGCTCCAACCGGAGGGCTGCTGTCGGCAACAAATTGGCCGCTGACGCAGTACATGGTTTTTGCTTATAAGCTCACGCCCAACCAGGTGCGGGACCTGGAGCCTCAACTGCCGAAATGGGCGAGTACAGATCGATTTGACATCCAGGCACGTTCATCCGGTAATCCCACCAAGGACCAATTTCGGCTGATGATGCAGGACCTACTTGCGGATCGGTTCAAGCTGGCGATTCATTTTGAGACCCGCCAGCTTCAGGTGCTCGCCCTCGTTCTGGACAAGCCTGGGAAGTTGGGGCCGCAGCTCCGGCCGCATCCGAGCGACGCGCCCTGTTCCAGCGCGCCTCCGCCTCCCGGCTCCGCACCGGGACCTTCGGCAACGGTTGCCGGCGGATTCCCAGAAATTTGCGGTGTGCTGGCAGGCGTGCAGGCAAGCGCGCCAGGTCGCTTCCGTGGCGGCGCGCGAAACGTTCCTCTGGCCATGCTTGCAAGCACGGTCAGTATCCCGGAGATAACGGGTGTGAACCGCCCCGTATTGGATAAGACGGGGCTCACGGGAACATACGATTTCGTCATCGAGTTTACGCCCCAGTTCACTGGCCCCTTGCCGCCCGGCGCGAACTTCCAACCCGACCCCACTGGACCGACTTTCCTTGAGGCGCTAAAGGAGCAGCTCGGCTTGAAACTGGAATCACAAACGGGCCCAGTGGACGTCATTGTTGTAGATCATGTGGACCATCCGTCTGAGAACTGAGCATGTTGCGTTCGTTGCGCAGGCGCACTTGCGGAGATCATGGGTCAGGAGTCCAGCGGCTTCAGCGCCGCGCGACTGTTTGCCTAGTGGCGCTCGCGCTTTCACTTGTCGATCTGCACGGCCAGGCGGCTTCGGAGCATCACGGCCAAGTGACTTTCGACGGGCTGCCGGTTCCCGGCGCGACCGTGACAGCGACGCAGGCCGACAAGCGGTTCATGGCCATTACTGATCCGCGCGGCGTGTATGTGTTTACTGACCTCGAGGATGGCGTCTGGACGTTTCATGTGGAGATGTTGGGCTTTGCAACCGAAACCCGCGACATCATCATTGGATCGGACGCGGTGAGTTCTGTGTGGGAATTGAAGCTACTGCCTTTCGAGGAGATCACGCACGCGTCTCGCACCGCAAATACTGTCACGGCTGAGAATACGCAAACGACTAACACCGCGACCTCGGCAAGTGTAAATACCCAGGCGCCCTTGGCGCCGTCTGCGGCCAAGCCACGTGAGTTTCAGAGAGCGAACGTCAATGCTTCCGGCAGTCCAGCGCCGCCAAGTAATGACGCGGGCACGCCCGCCTCTGAGTCATCCGATGACCTCAATGAGCGTGCTGCGCCTGGCCTCGTCGTCAACGGCAGCGTGAACAATGGCGCCGCGTCGCCGTTTTCCCAGATGGCTGCGTTCGGCAATAACCGCAGAGGCCCCGGAGCGCTCTACAATGGCGGACTTGGCGTGATTTTTGATACCTCCGGGTGGGACGCGGCCCCCTACTCGCGCACGGGGTCGGCCGCTCCGAACCCATCGTACAACGACGTGCAGATCGTGAGCGCGCTCGGCGGTCCCATCGGAATCCCGCGCCATCTGCTCAGCGGCTCGAATTTCTTTGTCGCCTATCAACACGCCTCAAACGATACGGCCTCGGCGCAATGGGGTCGCGTACCGACCTCGCTCGAGCGCGCTGGAGATTTTTCGCAGACATTCAATGCTGCCGGGCAGCCGGTTCAAATCTTCAATCCGTCTACGCGATTGGCATTCTCCGGGAACGCGATTCCAACGAACCTGATCAGCCCGCAGGCGCTAGCGCTTCTCAATCTTTATCCTCTGCCAAACGCGCCGACAACAGGCCTCTACAACTATCAAGCGAATGTGCTCAATTCCCTTCAACAGGACGCCGTGCAATCACGCTTCACAAAAGGCTTCGGATTTGGCAATCAGTTATTCGGGAATCTCGCTTATCAGCGCGGCACAACCGAGGCCAAGAACCTCTTTGGCTTCGATGACACTACCACTCTCTCAGGGTTGGACACCGCTGTGAATTGGTCGCACCGGCTACGCCGAGGCATCTTTAATTCGACGTTTTTTATCGTCCACTTCAAATACGAGTTCAGTCGGCTGACAACGGACGTAACGCCGTATTTCGCAAATCGCTCCAACGTATCGGGCAATGCCGGCGTCTTGGGAAACGATCAAGAACCGTTGAACTGGGGCCCGCCCAATCTGATCTTTTCTAGCGGCGTGGCGGGACTCTCGGAGCCCGAATTCGCGCGGAATCTCAATCAGACGAATGCCTTTTCGTACGACACCTTGTGGGGCCGCGGACGTCATAGCATTATGTTCGGTGGAGACATTCGGCGGCGGCAGTTCAATATCCTCTCGCAGCAGGATGCGCGGGGCACTTTGGCGTTTACGGGCGCTGCCACTCAGATCACAACCAGCGGTCTTCCTGTGGTCGGAACTGGTTCCGACTTGGCCGATTTTCTGCTAGGTGTTCCGGACACAGCCTCGATTGCCTTTGGCAATGCAGACAAATATCTTCGCGGCTGGAATTACGACGCCTTTTTCAACGATGACTGGAGAATTAACTCGGGCCTGACACTCAATGCCGGAGTGCGCTGGGAGTACGCCGCGCCATCTACCGAGTTGCGTGACCGCCTCGTGAACTTGGATATAGCGCCGGGCTTCAGCGCGGCTGCGGCGCTTTTGGGGAGCGATCCGACTGGGGCCATTAGCGGCCAGAGCTATCCCAATTCGCTACTGCGCCCGGACTATCGAGGCATCGAACCGCGCATCGGCATCGCCTGGCGGCCAAAACCTGCGTCGGCGCTGGTGGTTCGCGCCGGTTACGGCGTTTATGACAATACGTCGGTGTATCAACTGTTGGCGACGCAAATGGCTCAGCAGCCGCCGTTGTCAAAGACCCTGAGCATCCAGAACAGCGTCGCGAATCCGTTGACGCTGGCCACGGCGTTCAACGCGGTCCCAACGGTGACGCCAAATACATTTGCGGTGGATCCGAGTTTCCGCGTGGGCTACGCACAGAACTGGACGCTTTCGGTGCAGGAGGACTTGCCCGCTTCGATGACGATGACGGCGACTTATTTGGGCACGAAGGGAACGCGGCTGATGCAGGAGTCGCTTCCCAACACGTTTCCACTCGGCGTGACGAACCCGTGCCCGTCGTGCCCGGCCGGCTTCATCTATCTCTCTTCAAATGGAAACTCGATTCGAGAAGCGGGCCAAATTCAAGTGCGCCGCCGGCTGCGAGATGGCTGGACTGCGCTGGTTCAATATACGTATTCGAAATCGATCGACGATGCGAGCGCCTTCAGCGGAGCTGGCCTGACGACAACGAACACGTCAGCCGCTCCTCCTACCACGCCGAATTCGACGGGTGCAAGCACCGCCGTGGTGCCGAGCACGACGGAGCCCAGTCCATCCATTGCTCAAAACTGGCTCGATCTCAAAGCAGAGCGTGGCCTTTCCATTTTCGATCAGCGCCACCTCTTGAATTTTCAGTTGCAATACACTTCCGGCGAAGGCTTGCGTGGTGGAGCGTTTTTACACGGATGGCGAGGATCACTTTTGAAGGAATGGACGTTCACGACTCAACTCACAGTGGGCAGCGGATTGCCGCTCACACCGATTTACCTCACTAATGTCACCGGCACAGGCGTAGTGGGAACGATTCGTCCGAATTATACGGGAGCACAGGTCGATGCGGCGCCAGCAGGCTTCTTCCTCAATCCGGCAGGCTACACAGCACCGGCGCCAGGCCAATGGGGGAACGCTGGCCGCGACTCGATCACCGGGCCATCGCAGTTTGTGTTGAATGCGTCCCTTGGACGCACATTTCGCTTGAACAATCGTCTCAACGCCGATTGGCGAATGGACGCGACCAACGCCCTGAACGTCGTCACCTACACCGCTTGGGATGCAACGGTGAACAGCCCGCTATTCGGTCTGCCCACGCAGGCAAATCCCATGCGCAAACTGCAAACGACATTTCGGGTGAGGTTTTAGTCATGCGCCGGATGATTTCAGCGCTGTGCACGATGCTGCTCTGCACCCAGATTGCAGCGACGCAGCAGGCGGCACCAAATGGATCGGCTGCGCAGGCCCCTGGAACTATCCGAGTCGGGACGCAATTGGTCGTTGAGGAGGTCACGGTCAAGGACAAGAGCGGCAAGCCTATCGAAGGGCTGACCGCAAAGGACTTCAGCGTAACGGAAGACGGTATTCCGCAGACAATCAGTTTCGCGGAATTTCAGCAGTTGCAGAGCGGGAAGGAGACGGCCAATTCGACGCCAGTAAGCGAATCGCCGAATACGGCTGTGGTCACTGCGCCTCCCGTCACCCAAGTGCAAATCGCTCCCGAAACGCCGGGCAACGAGCGCTACCGCAACCGTCGTTTGCTGGCTCTGTATTTCGATATGTCCACGATGCCGCCGCCGGATCAATTGCGTGCATTCGATGCAGCGATGAAATTCATTGGGACTCAATTGAAGTCAGCTGATCTGATCGCCGTAATGACTTTCGAGGGTGGCATTGTGCGGGTGCGGCAGGATTTCACCGGCGATCGCGCGCTAATCGAGAAGGCGATGAACAAGCTGATCGTTGGACTCAGTCAGGGGTTCGATGAGATGACTAGCGATGATAGCGCAGCAGATACTGGCGCAGCCTTTGGGCAAGATGACAGCGAATTCAATATTTTCAATACTGACCGGCAATTAGCGGCGCTTGAGACGGCCGTAAAGATGCTCGGCGTACTCAACGAACAGAAAGCGTTGATTTACTTTGCGAGCGGCTTGCGGCTGAACGGAGTCGATAATCAGGCCCAGCTCGTGGCCACGACCAATGCGGCTCTTCGAGCAAACGTTGCACTCTATCCGATCGACGCGCGCGGGTTGGTAGCGCAGGCACCGCTGGGCGACGCGACAGTTGGATCGAACGGCGGCGTTGGCATGTTCTCGGGCGGCGCAGCGCAAGCTGTGATGACCAACTTCCAGCGGTCGCAGGACACACTTTATGCACTCGCCAAAGACACGGGCGGAAAACCGTTGTTTGACTCCAACGATCTTTCGCTCGGAATCGAGCAGGCCGCCGATGCGCTGAGCAGCTACTACGAGATCGGCTACTATCCGACGAATACGGCTGCCGATGGCCGCTTCCGCCGAATCAAGATTTCGTTGAAGGAGGGCTTGTCTGCGGAATTGTCCTATCGGCAGGGCTACTATGCGGATAAGGCCTTCTCGAAGTTCACAGCCACAGACAAGGAGCGCCAGCTAGAAGATGCCTTGATGCTTGGGAACCCGATTACCGATATCACCATCGCAATGGAAGTGAATTATTTCCAGCTGAATAGTGCCGAATATTTCGTTCCCGTCGCGGTAAAGATCCCGGGCCGCGAATTGGCCCTCGCCCGGCGGGGTGGTGCTCGCGAGACCATTATAGATTTTATCGGCGAGGTAAAGGACGATTTTGGAAACACCATCCAGAACCTGCGCGACAAGCTGAATATCAAGCTTAGCGACAGCACTGCAAGCCAACTCGCCACCCACCCGATCCAGTACGAGACTGGCTTCACGTTATTGCCTGGCAAGTACGTAATCAAATACTTGGCGCGCGACGCAGAGACCGGTCGAATCGGCACCTACCAAATGCCATTTACGATTCCGAACCTTGCCAAAGAAGAGAGGCGGGTTCCTATCAGTTCCGTCGTGTTAAGCAATCAACGAGTGTCTCTCAGTGATTCGATTTACAACGTCAAGCAGAAATTCGATGCTGACGCAGCTAATCCGCTCGTTATCGATGGACAGAAGCTGATTCCGAGTGTCACGCGCGTGTTCAGCAAGAGTCGCGATCTGTACGTATTTCTTCAGGCATATGAGCGGAGTACCGCGAGTACGCGACCGCTGGTTGCCTTCGTGAGCTTCTACCAGGGCCAGGTGAAAGCCTTTGAGACTTCACCACTCGCCGTCACCGAAGGATTCGATCCCAAATCCAAAGCGTTCCCGTTGAGATTCAGTCTGTCACTCGAGCAGCTTCCACCAGGCGGGTACGATTGCCAAATCACTGTGTTAGATCCAACTGACCAGAAGGCCTCGTTCTGGCAGGCTCCTGTCGTGCTCGTCCCATAGCTCAAATCGGTCGATCCAGGGTGAATGGTGGGTCTACTCGGAAGTTATTCTCGGAAGGGACGAAGGTGTTCTTGGTACTCCGGTGTCTATGCTATGAGGTCCAGCCTGATAGAGTCGTCCTCTCTCTCTGGCCGAAGACCGGCGGCACCAAGTTCGCGTTCAATTTCCGGATGCGATTGTCGAAGCAAAATGACCGCCGCTTCCATTCTCAACGACTACTACAACCCTGACGCCTACGCTACTGTCGTCCCTGTGCAGTTCGCCGTACGCTAGAAGATCGTCAGTTAGTGTGCGGCTAAGTGGCTTTGCCTACTCGCCAAGTTGCGAAAGCAGGCCCGCCGAGCCATCTCCGCAAAATCGTCTTCCCGGGGAATGGCGCTAAGCCAGCTTCCGAGAAGGCCTTTCTCGGGAGATGTCCTAAATCAACCAATCGAACCCTGGGCCATCAGCCACACGTGCCAAACGAATAAGCTGATATAACTCGCCGCGAGCACAAAAAATAGAAGCGTCAGGAGAGCATGCCCGACGACAAACGCCGCCCCCTCGGGCCAGTCAGCGTGGGAAAAATAAACGAAGTCCACCAAAATCCGCGTAGTCCAATAAAGCCCGATGAAACAGGCAAGTCCTAAGGCGGCACGGTCACCCTTGAGCAATTCTCGGTGCAGCACCAAGGTCAACGTACCAAACGCAATGATGGTCAAAACTGTGAATCCGCTCTGTACCCAAAGCAATTTACGATTGAAGGTCATGAGCTTCTGCAGGTCTCTTTTCCAATGGAGTCGATAGGGCACCTGAAAGCTCGCACACAAAATTAGGAAATGAGCGGCACCCACGAGCCACAGGTCATAATCAAAGAATCGCTCTGCGAGTGATGTTGTCATAGCGCGTGGATAGCTCGCATGAAGGGAACGATCACACGCAGCACAAACCATGGGTGAAAAAGCCAAAAGACTGGTCCTGCAACGAATACTGCCATGAACAGCCAGCCCTGCACTCCGTGTCCAAGTCCGAATCGTTCGCCAAATCGGGTGTGCTCAACGGTTATTCCCGCGCCTTGGAGTAAGAAATACGTCGTTGGCAGTCCGTAACCTGCGCGAGCCGGCAGTGAGACTACCAACTCGTGGATCAGCCCAGACGCGAGAAATACCACCCAGCCAGCAGCCCCAGCACCTATGGTTCGATGCAGAGGGCGAAAGATTAACTCGTAAGAAAGCTGACGGAAGCCCAAGTTCCACCTCTTCCCCCAGAACTCTGCCAGCGATGTTGAGCGGAGCGGGGCGGACATGATGGGTTTTGCTTTAATAGCAAACGTCTGCCACCCAAGAGCGATGAGATGGAACGACCCGAAGTGAAGGAACAGAATCAACCCCAACATACCCACCCACCCGCGCAAGAGCGGCTCCCCTGCAGGAAGGGACCGCGCCACAATCCAGAGTAGGATTGCACCAAGCGTTGTTTCGAGCGTTGCCCATAGCCAGTTTGTTAACGTAGGCGACGGAACGCGCTGGTGCGCATCCAGAAAAGCGTCCGCATCCATGCCCGGCCAAGCCAGTAGATAAGCTGTTGAACGCCAAGCGGGATGAGAAATTCGGGGCCGGGCGCTCCACCAAGTCAGCCACTTGAGGCCGACAAAGCTGGCGAATGACAAAATCCACATGAACACCCAAGATGGCAGTAGATTGCGGCACCAGATCACCACCAGAGGCATGATCGAAATCGGAAGCCAGCCAATCCACTGGGAGGCTTGCACAGGCGCAGCGGATTCGATTTCTAGTGAATCGCTCTGCGAGGAGGAGGTCATTCTTTCCTGGACAGGCGAACCTCATAGACAGTCGGAAGGGCGTCTGAGTTCGTGCGAGTAAAGCTGCGCACCAGTTCGGTACGTGAGAAGTGGCCGAGACTCAGAAGCCGAATGCATTCGTCAGTAGCACAACTCTCCCATGATGTCCGTCTGCCCCAAGGGAAACAGGTTGCCTCGATGACACGAACCGGAAGCTGCTCTTGAAGACCCGCTTCGATTTGCTCGCGCAGCCATCGTAAATAGTCCAACTTCTGCGCTAGAGCCGCTTTCGGGTGTTCTCTGATTACGATTCCCGGAAAGTCGGGGATGTCGGCTCGTAGCGTGTGGATATGTCCGTGACCTTCAACTAAAATGTCGATGTCGAGGTCCATCAACTTTTCGAGGCTCTCGAGCCACTTCCGGCTGTCTACGTCGGGATTAGGTGTCGCAAAGTAGCTGCCCATGAAGGCATCGCCCGCCAGCAGCAATTTCTCCTTGGGATCGTAAAGAACGATGTGATCATCGCAATGACCAGGGGCGGATAACACCCGCAACTGACTGGAATTGGTATCGACTCTCTCGCCCAACTTCTGGTACGGCTCTTTCAAGTCGGGAGGTTGCCCGATGATCGTGGCACGTACCCAGGGCAGCTTCTTGAATGGCCTTAGGAACTGCGCGGTTATCTCCGAAACATACACGGGAGCATGAGTGAGGTCGGACAGCCAATTGAGATTGCCAACGTGCTCCTCGTGGGCATGGGTCGCGACGATTTTCGTAATCCGGGGTTTCAATCGGCGAAGGTGTCCCGATAGTGATCGTCGCATCTTCGGCGAGCCCGGATCGACTGCGATTCCGTCGTAGAGCACGGTTGTGAAGAGTTCACCGAACAAGAGTGGGACGGCATTCGGCAACATGCCGTTTAGAAACAAAATGGTCAGCTTGCCGTTCAGAAAATCGAGCCGCTTGTTGTGCGTCCGGACGAAAATGCTTGTTCTTTGTGCCGCAGAAGCGATCCCTGACCACATCACAAGCGGCAGCCGAATGAAAAATCCGAGCGTGTAGCACGACCAAAACGCGGCGAACCGGGCCTGCCGTTGTACTGCGTTTGGTTTTGCAACGCGGCAAGCCCCACCACGGCACTTGCTGAGAGAATATCGATTGGTCGCAACAAATCCGTAAAGCAGCCGTCCTATATTTCGAAATGGGAAGCGAAGTCCGAGTACGCCAATGATCCAAGTAGACCGGAATAAACGAGCCAGGCTGGCGACAGCGTCCCAACCGACGTGAATTTCCCCTTTGGGAGTAACGACATGCAACTGCCGCAAGCAATCCTCCATCGTGAGCCGGGAATCCACTGACGATAAGATCTCTGCGCTGATGGGCAAACATGCCGTCCGCTTCTCATGGTCGAGGAATTTCAGCCACGACACGCCAGCCTGACAAACCTCACACTGGGCGTCGTAAAGGACTTTGTATATCCTGCTCGCCAGATGCTTCTCGTCAGGTTTTTCGGCAATTTCGGCGAGTGGATTCTCAAGCATATCAGTGAGGTCTAGTCTGCCACATGACCTGCGAAACCTAACTACTTAGAAGCCTCTCAGGTTTCGAAAACGCGATAGCTCGAAACAAGATCGCCGAAGCCGAAGCTGGGATAACAAAGATAGCCAACCAAAAAGGATCGAATGCCTGCGCGAGGGGTTGCAGAGTAAAGTTCGCGGGCCAGTCCCAAATCGCGCAGAAAAGCAGGCCGATAAGTGCGCCACCCGCGGCAAATGCGGAAAAAGAACGAATGCGAAAATACTTGAAGGCCAGCCACACCGGCACACCCAGGACTAGTTCAGCAAAGTACGCGAACGGTAAGGTGTAAAGCGAAAACAGCACGCCATCCAACAACCTGTAAGGAGAAGCCCCTGAAGTATAAACATCCGAGAGCACAGCGATTCCGTTAAACAGGACCGGAACGGTCAACGGCGCGATCAGAAATGCTGCGACGGTTCGGCCGGGCGCTCCATACGGTCCGCTGGAATGAGTGGTCGCGGAATCCACCGAGGGAGAAGCGGATCTTTGGATTGAGCCGTAGGCGATGGCCCAGCCGAGCAGTCCGCAGAATGCGAAACCCAAGGCGTTTGTTGTCCCGTGCAGCCGCGCCATGCGCGGGATCAGCAGCCAATAGCGCTGCGTGAAATCGCCGACAACATATGCTCCGGCCAAAACCATGCCGATAATCAATGAACTTGCCGAGATGCACAGCAGGATTTGCGCGGAGCGCGGTTCGATGCGTGGAACGACCGAGAAAAGTAGCGCCGCCAAAACGATACAGACCGTGGCGAGAAAGAGAGCAGCGAGGAGCTTCCAGAGCGGATAACCGAAAACAAATCCGCCGGCCAGTATCGCGGGACCACTGACGATTCCAGCAGCGACACATGGAAACAGTGACGCGGCGACACCACGCGGTGCACGGTTTGCGAGCGCGCGTCCGGTGGCAGCGGTAATAACAGGCAAGGCAAAACCAGTGAAGTGAAAATGCACGGCTGTAAGCAGGATGATGGGCTCGGCGAAATGCATGGGCGTGGCGCCCGACCGCGAGAGCACGAGCCAGACTCCGCCCACGGCGAGATAGAGCAAGCCCACGGAGACGCAAATGCCTTCAGCCGAGCGATGCCCTCGGCGAAAGAAGACCACCAGGCCTTCGGCAGCGAGCAGCAAGCAAACGAGAAACCACCCGGCAGCGAGAAATCCGGCCGAAAGGCCCGTGGGAGGCCAGAATGAAACTGCGGCCGCGATCGCGCCGATCGGGAGCAGGCGGATGGCAAGCCGTCCGAACGGCGAGAATTCGGCCTGTAGCTTGCGAACCACTCTGAGACCGAGCGGTACGTGCACGAGCGGGGCGAGCAGAAAGAGCACTTCGATGGGGCCGAGCCATATATGTCGGGTCAAAGCTGCCAACGCAATCGCGCACCAAAGCAGGGAGAAGAACGCGTTGATAAGAGTGATCGTTGGTTCTGACGATGGTTCTTTCATGGCATCACCCGCAGCGATGCAACGGCAAAAATAACTGCAAGAAGCGCTGAAGAAATAATGAATGCGAGATCGGCGAAGCGGTGGCGACGACGAAATTCCCGGTCGAACCAAAGCAACTGGGCCATGGTGCGCAAGAACCAGAAAACCGCCAGGGCACCGCTCACGAAGCGGCCGGGAGGAGTGCCTCCCGCGAGGAACGGCGCAAACAAAAAGCACAGAGCGCTGAAAAACAGAAGCACCAGCGCGATGAAAAACCAGTGGGACCAGAAGATCTGACGAATGATGGGCGAGACCCGCGCCAGATTCTCGCGGCTGCCAATCTTTGCGGGTATAGCCACATTCGCCAGGACGTCCGACGCTTGTACGACTCCGGCAATCCAAAGCAGCGAGACCAGATAGTTCGTAATGTGCGGCACTGCCTTCCTCCTCTCCAGCGCTAAAACTCACGTCGCCTCGAGCCAAGCACGCTCATCTATGAGGCGTGTCGTTCCTGCACGTTCGGCTTTTGAGGCAGGTCCCTGCGAATAAAAAGCGTCAGCACGAATCCGAGTGCAAGGACAGTGCCAACCAGTCCGATGAGGGCCTGTTCGAGTTGATCGGCAAGCTGCATGACGGACGTAGGCAAAAGGCATTCGCCAGCTCGATAGCCCAAAGCGCGGATCATCGGAACCAGAATCAACGTGACATTGGAAAAGGAGGTCCAGAAGCGGGCGCGTTCTGGGGTGCCGCATATATCGACCAGAATGGGGTCAAGACGGCTGCGCAGATACAAAACGACCAGAAAAGCCGAGACCAGGGTGATGCTCAAACCGATTACGAACACTATGGATGGACTCACAGGTCGCCTCCTTTAGTTGGTTCCGTCAGTTATTTCTGAACATACAGAAACCAGTCTCCAAAAAAGAAGGGCGGCTACTGCCGCCCCTGAGCACCTAACCGCGAAACAATTTGCGAATTCGGCCGCGCAGCTTGATGAGACCGCGAGTTGCGGCCGGCGGCAGATTCCGGAACTCCTCGAATAATGCGCTCATGGTAAGGACAAACTCGAGCATTTCGGAGAGGCGCTCCCTCGCATAGGCATCCGCTGTGCCCTTGCCGGATTCCGCCACGCATTCGCGAAGCACGGCCACCGTCGGGTCGATCTCCCTCCGCTTCCGCTCTTCGAGTATGGTGCGGAACATCTCCCACAGGTCCTTGCTGGATTCGAAATGCTGCCGGCGGTCGCCAAGCACGGAAACAGCTCGCACGATTCGCCAGCCCTGCAGTTCGTGAAGGCTGGTGCTGACGTTCGACCGGGCCACCGAAAGCGTGCGGGCGATCTCTTCTGCGTGCAGCGGCTTCGGCGAGAGAAACAGGAGCGCATGCACCTGGGCGACCGTCCGATTAACGCCCCAACGTGTTCCCATTTCGCCCCAATGGAGGATAAATTTCTCGGCGACTGGAGTGAGGGCCGTGATGTTAGTAGCGTCTGTCATTTCTGTTACAACAGAATATACAGGAAACACAAACATCTGTCAAGGGGAAGAGGGTCTAGTTCGGTCCAATCCCTGGCATCGTTACAGAACTCTGCTACGTTCGATATTTCGAAGACGGCGGTATCGTCGGGGAACGAAACTGAACCGTAAGCCTTGAGTTTGTCGTAGAGGAGCATAGGAGCTTAGATTCTCCTGACAGAAAAAGAGCCAGGCCAAAATTGTGGCGACTAGGATCGTTGACAGTTAACATCGGCCGGCCTCCAGCACTGGATGTCGCTAGCACTGGATGTCGCTGATTGTCTGCCTGGCGTGCTCGGTGCTTTTTCGGGTTCTTGCTCGGTGCCGCATGGTTCGAGTGCCGGGAATGCAGAGCGCGCTGCAATGGGCGCGACTGTCCGACCCACGGCAAGCGGAGCATTAAAGGGATGGTTTATGTCGGACCCTCGCTGCGTCACTGCCGCCATACGTCCGTGCGGAACATGAGCGACGCTGGCCTAGAGGTACGACGCATCATGGCATCTCAGGCCACCTTACCCGCTCGATGTTTGATCGCTACAACATCGGAAAAGAGAAGGATATTGAAGAAGCGCGGCGGACGATCGAGCAATTCCACAAGAAGGTTCAGCGGAAGAGGAAATGAGGAGGTTCCTCGCAGCACTCGCACTGTCACGGTGTATAGAAGATGACTATCCTTGGTCTACGAAGAGCCGAATTACCAGAGAAATGAGCACAGCAAAACGGGCGCGCGGTTCGGGACCAGGGGTCGGAGGTTCAAATCCTCTCGCCCCGACCACCTCCAAAAGGTCCGGCCCGGAGACATGGGTGACACAACGTACCTAAGACATGGGTAACACTTTTGGACCGAACGGATTTTCGAGCGGTTCGAGCACCCGAGTCTCCAGGTCGAAATATCCCAGATC
>Ga0307479_10003406_pt1 | contig 14478 bp, 8 predicted proteins | sample atmos_gasesECM4C_FD_203743 | JGI IMG/M metagenome (GOLD analysis project Ga0307479, IMG submission 203743) | Hardwood forest soil microbial communities from Morgan-Monroe State Forest, Indiana, United States - atmos_gasesECM4C_515 | ecosystem: Environmental > Terrestrial > Soil > Temperate...
CCAGGATGGCGGCAACTTCGACCCCACGAAAAAGGGATTCTCTTCGATCTCTTTCGGCGGCCGTTTTGGACGCACCGCACGCATCGAGGTAGACGGCGTTGACATCAGTGACGAGACCGTCGGTACGACCACCCAAGATATCCCCGAAAGCGCCATCCAGGAATTTCAGATCGGTCAGTCCTCACTCGATCTTTCTACGGAATTGACTTCCTCAGGTTCGGTGAATGTCACCACACGTTCGGGTACGAACTCTTACCACGGACAGGCCTATTACTATTTCCGCGACCAGTCCCTCGACGCCGATCTGCCGGGCGGGAACCACAGCTACTTTCAACAAAACCAGTTCGGCGGCAACTTCGGCGGCCCTATCATGAAGGATAGGCTCTTCTTCTTCGCAGATGGGGAGCGAACGAAGCAGGACTTTGTTCAGCCCGTTCTGGCTGGCCCGCCTTTCCAAGCGAACGCCGGCGGTTTTTCAGCGCCGTTTCGGGAAGGCGAAGTGGTATCGCGAGCAGATTGGCAGATCAGCAGGAACTATAAAATGTTCTACCGTTTCTCTTACAACCAAAACAGCGACATATCAGCCTATGTGCCCAGTTCCTTTCAGCCGATGGACAACGTGACCCATAGCCGCGATCACGTGGTCGGACTTGACTTCATCACTGGCAATTTCAGCCACAGCGTCCGCTTCGGATACATGAAATTCTTCAACCACATCCAAAGCGGGATTACTGCCTCGACCCCGTTCAATCCCAGTTCGCCGATCGAACTCTCCATCGGTTCCGATCCTCTTTGCATTGGGTTTGCACCCATTGCGATTTGCGCGGGTCAGCCTTTTCTTGCGCCGCAAGCGACATCCCAATCCGACCACCAGATCAAGTATGACGGCAGCAGAATCGTTGGCTCGCACATCATCCGTTATGGTGTAGGGTTCAACCACATTCAAGGTGGAGGTTTTGCAGGCTTCCTGGCTGATGGCCCAGCCGTGAATTCGCCCGTGACGAGTTGCGGGTTCGTCTGCCTTGCCCTTCCCGGAGGAGCGACCAACCCTCTCAATTATCCGGCACTCAACGTGATCTTGGGCAACGGACAGGGCTTCGTTACCGAACACCCTGCATTCGGATTCGCCGGTGGTGGTCTAGGCCCGGACAACCGGTTCTCCTGGTATATCGGGGATTCTTGGAAGATTGAGCCTAACTTCACCTTAACGTATGGCCTCCGCTACGTGCGCGACACCGGTCGGACCGACAGTGACATCGCCCCTATTCCGGCCCTCGATCAGTTCAACAATCAGTTCTATTCGGGCCTGGGGAATCGCGTGAACAATCCAGACCATAATTTCGCACCTCAACTCGGCTTCGCCTGGGATCCTTCAAAGAAGGGAACAACGGTCATTCGCGCCGGCGTCGGGATCTTTTACGAGAACGCCATCTGGAATAACGTCATTTTTGATCGGCCCGCCCGACTGACCCAAGGCACATTCCTCGCCTTTACAAACGCTTGCACAAATGGCCAGCTACAACCGCTACCCTTCAGCACCACGGTCAACCTCAGTGCCGTTTGCGGCGGGACAATCGGCCAAGTACAGAGCCAAATTGCCACTCTCGAGACCGAATACCACGCTTTCGCGGCGTCAACTGCGGGTCCACAGCCCAACGGATCCTTCATTGGCACCGCACTGCTTGATACCGGACCGAATGGAACAAGTACAAACTTGTTTGCTCCCGACTACAAGACGGCCCGGTCGCTACAGATGAACGTTGGAGTGCAGCACGAAATCCGGAAGGGAATGGTGTTCACAGCCGATTACCTACGTAACATTGCCACACACACGTTGCTTGCAGTGGACACAAACCATGTCGGCGATGCACGCTTCCTCAACGTTGCGAACGCCCGGGTTGCCATTAACGCGACCCTCGCTGCCTGCGGAGCAGCAACGATTGATGCAGCCATCGCGAGTTGCTCCGGTCTTCATCCGGGCGGAGGAGGAGCCACCATCTCCGATTTCGCTGTGAACAAGCTGGATTCCGGTTACGCGTTCGGTGGAGGACCCTGCCCGACATGCGCCTTTCCCGGAATCAATCCGAACGTGGGTGGAAACCAGATGCTTTTTCCCATCGGTCGCTCGGTATACAACGGGCTGCAGATGTCCTTAAAGCAGGACGTACAAAACCCGTTCAAGGGAATTCCTTACCTGAATCTGCAAGTGTCCTATGCGCTCTCGCGCTATGTCTCCATGGCGCAGGACAGCGATTACATCAATAGCGCATGGGATGCTGCCGATCCAACAAAGTATCTTGGGCCAAACGGGCTGGACCGGCTGCACCAGATCTCTTTTGGCAGCATCGTAGAACTACCTCAGCGGTTCCGCGTCAGTGTCATCGGTCACTTCTATAGTCCGCTTCCGCAGAACCTCACGCTCGCCACGACCGGAGCTCCGGGCGGCATCTTTGTGACCGATGTAAACGGAGACGGCACCGGCGACGGCAACGTAGCCAACGGATCAAACGGCGGTTTCGGAGGCCTTTTGCCTGGAACAAACCTTGGTTCGTTTGGGCGCAGCGTGACTCCAGGGAATATCAATCAGGTCATCTCCAACTACAATACGAACTTCGCTGGTAAGCCTACACCCGCTGGTCAGGCCCTCATTAGTGCGGGACTTTTCACCCTGGCGCAATTGGTCGCCCTTGGTGGAGTGATGCAATCGGTGAGCCTGGCCCCTGTGAATGAGGCCGGGGATGACTGGCTGCGGGGTCTTGACCTGGCCTTCGGATGGAGTCACAAGATCAAGGAGCGGGTCGAATTGCAGCCCGGAGTTTCATTCTTTAACCTGATGAACTTCGCAAATTTTGACTCACCGAAGAATACGCTCAGCGGAGTGCTCAGTTTGGCCAATCAAACACCTGTCGTGGGAACTGCCAACGGCACGCCTGGGGCGCAGCCTGACAGTCTTCGGGTGGGTCTCGGCTCGGGCGTGTTTGGACTCGGCTCTCCTCGGGCAGTCGAGTTCTCCCTGAAGATGACGTTCTGATAGAAACGATTTCGGTAACATGAGGAGGCCACCGACGTAACGGGTGGCCTATGTTATTTTCAAGCGCGGGTGTCCCTCCCTCAATCCGATATTTCAAGGTCTCGATTTTCCAGCGCATGCTTTACAATGACCATATACGAGCCTCCGAACCATTTGGCTCACAACCGAATGTTCCGAGTTTTCGAATATAGTGGGAGAATTGTGGGGTCCTCAACGTCGTGTTACGGAGCTGTGAAATCACCGTCAGGATTCAGCCTTGGCTACTCCGCGGAGTCGCCGGCAAAACCAGCGGCAACATCACTCTGTGCGCTGTTTCAACTTCTGCGCTGATCTCGAGTGTCGAGCGGTTCCTTCTCGCAGTAGAACTGGATGCGACAAAGATTTGTGGACACTAATCGTGGCGGAAAGCATAATTGTGTGCGTAAAGTCTAATATCGCTGGACTATATGCACACACATGGCGAAGAACAAAAAACGCAAAGAGCCTGACCAGGACGCGCTATACCGAATAGCCGAGCCGCAGGGCGGATATTTTACTTCGGCCCAGGCCGCCAGAACGGGCTTTTCACGCAAGCTCCTCTGGCACTATCAGAAGACGCACAAATTTCTTCGCGCGGCGCACGGTATCTACCGCCTGGGTCGCTTTCCTTCGTCACGGTTTGAAGACCTCTTTGTGGCTTGGCTAAAGTGCGGCCCGAAGTCCGCCATCTCACACGAAAGCGCCCTTGCCCTGTACGATCTTTCCGACGTTCTGCCGGGGCAAGTTCACGTGACCGTTCCTCGAACTGCTTCCCGAAGGCGCGCGGGAATCCGCATGCATACGAACCGCCTGCGTCCTCTAGACATCGCCCACCGCGAAGGGCTTCCGGTTACCTCCGTTCCGCGCACTATTGCTGACGTGGCCAGGGCTGGGCTTTCCGAAGATCACGTCGCTCACGCGATAAGGGAAGCCCTTCAACGCGGGCTTACAACGAAGGAAGCACTTCTGGGCGAGGCAAAACAGCGCGGAGGACGCGCTGAACGTCTGATCCGGGCTTATTCAGACGTGTCGAGAGCGGCATCGTGAAATACAAAACGGCAGCGGCGTTTCGGCATGCTTTGGAGGAGCGTCTGCGGCAACAAAGCCTCTCGGGTGGAGCGCCGCTGGCGCGCCTTCGGAAGATGGTCGCCTTTGACCGTTTCCTGGCCCGTGTGACGAGGAAGCAGCCCGACGCTTGGATTGTCAAAGGCGGGTTTGCTCTTCAGTTGCGGCTCGGTGATCGGGCTAGAACGACGAAGGACATCGACGTTTCAGCAGTTAACCCTTGGACTCGCGACCAGACAATCGCGCATCTTCGAGCAGCGGTCTCGCTTGAGCTCGGTGATTGGTTTGAGTTTGAGGTTGGCGAACCCGCAGAAGCGGCAACCGGCGCGCCAGGGCGCGGGTTCCGTTTCCCAATTCGCTGTCTGCTTGATGGCCGCCCGTTTGAAACTTTCCATTTGGACGTTGGATATGGTGATCCCATCCTTGAGGCTCCGGTCGAATTGGTTGCGCCTAATCTCTTGGCGTTTGCCGAAATTGCTCCGGCGAGAGTGCGCTGTTATCCGCTTACCACACAAATTGCGGAGAAACTACACACCTACACGCGAACGTATGCGAGTGGAGAGACTAGCCGCGCACGGGACCTGGCCGATATTCTTCTCGCCGCTTCGCTCGCGGAATTCGACAGTCCGAAGTTAAAGCAGGCCATCGACGCGACCTTCAAAGCGAGGGCCTCCCATCCTGTGCCGCCACAAATGCCAGACCCGCCGCAGCGCATCGCCCCGTCCTACGCACAAGTGGCGCGTGAACTCGATCTTCCCTGGCGAACAATCGAAGAAGCCGGCGCAGCTGCCGCGCAATTCCTAAATCCCGTCTTGAAGGGCGATTCGAAAGTGACAAAGGTGAAGTGGGACCCACCACATTGGAAGTGGGGCTAGCAAAATGCCGGATGCGTGAAAACTGGCAGACACGGTCGTTGAGTTCGTTGAGAGTTGCGCCAAAAGGCCTCTTCTGAGGTGGAGGGAATTTCATGCTTTAGCAGATGAAACCTTTCTCTTGCCCTCTTCGCCGTCATGCGAGCTTGGTTTAGAAGCCTGTCGAATTCCTCGATGTTAGGTGGGGTAATGGCTTTGAGGATCACGGCGTCGCCCTCGCCAATAACGACAAACTGGTCGCCCTCGCTTAAACCGAGGTTGTTGCGGATCTCGTCGCAGTGAATACGAACTTAATGGTTCGCAGATCTTACAGTTCGGGGATGCTTGAGGAGGGATGGCCCCTAGCTAGCTAAGCTAAGACGACGCCCTATCTGGTTGGCTGTGATCCTACGTAAATTTTACTAAGGCAAAATTTCTTGAGATGAGCCGACCATTTTTGCCAAGTCGAAGTGCATTTAGGGTATTTGAGGGTTGAGTTCGTCCGCCCAGAGGGCTAACGGCTGAGTGCGCACCTGACCGGAGGGATGGGCGCAAACTTTTGCCGACTCGGTGTGCATTAGGATGTTTGGGGCCCGAGTTCGGCCTGTAGGTGGGTCCGACTGGGCTTCTGGCGGCCAGGCGAAAAATCTTTTAGCCTGACGCAAACTTTTGCCGAGCCAATGCCCATTAGTAGATCTAGGGAGAGCGTGTATCTGGGAGGTTTCAGTAGCGGCGGTGAACCATTTTCACAACCTTGATGGCCATTAGTAGATATAGGGAGCAGTTTAGCCAAAGGCTAACGTCGGCGGGAAGCCAGCTGGCTCGCCGGAAAGGCCGAGTCTACTATTTTTGCCGGGTCGTTGGACATTAGTAGAGATAGGAGGCCAGTTGGGGCCTAGTGAGGAAGGGACCGCCGCCGCGCAGCGGCGACTTGGCGAATAATTTTTTGCGGCCAAGGCGCTAGTTTTTGCCCAGTCGATGTGCATTAGGATAGTTGAGGGGTGATTTCGGCCTGGTTAGTGCAAGACAATGGCTGGTCATCGGGGGGACCGCATAAAGATTTTTCGCGACGCCCGCGCAAACTTTTGCTGAGGCGGCGGCCATTAGTACATAAAGGAGCTGTTCAGTCACTACCCGACGACTGTGGAAAACCCGAGGTGGGCACCGAGGCGAAAACGCAACTTGGAAATCGAGGCGGCCAACCAGCTTGGAGGCAAGCATTTCTAAGATTTTTGACATGAGAGTCGTGACTTTCCCCGGATCAGTGCCTTGATTATGGACCGACAGTTCTTACCCAATCCTTGGCAGAAAGACGGCCCTCAGCCGGTCGCAAAAGGCGGTGAATCTCGGGCGAGATTCACCGCCCAATTCACCATGGGAGTTGTCTCCCTTACCATTCCGTTACCACACGTCCTTGTGGACGGGGCTTCAAGGAGGTGTTCGTGGACGGGTTCCCCGTCCACGAACTGGCGGCGGCACCAATACGCGCGGTCGCGCTTAGCGACCCTCTCGGAAAGATTTCCACAGCGTTTTGAAGGACCTTTCATTTGGGCGAAGGATTTTTCGGCCTGGATGCCCTTTAGTTAAGATAGAGGGCCGTGATTCCAAAGTAGGCGGGAACGAGTCTCCCTGTCGCAAGCCTGTTTCTCGCCGCTACCCACAACCGGTCCTTGACCCACCGCCAGTTGACTCGGGCCGCGCTAGTCTCGCCACAAACTCTCCATCCATAAGTACACAGATTCATAACTAGCGGACCCAACCGAAGGATCGATCCATCATCCACCCACCACCTTATATCGATAGGGAGGGCACATGCAGATGCGGCAGCGGTTCCAAAGCCGAACGGCACTGATGGATGAAAAAATCGAGAGCTTTCTGAAGATCGTTACCGAACTGGGCGGCTATTGCACTCTGGAACAGGCCAAAGGGCTTGAAGTGGCTAATTCCGATACGCGCGTGCTGGCATACTTAAGAGGTCTGGAGCGCGCCGGATTCGTTCGCCGAGTAGCCGATTACCCGGTTGTGTACCAAATCACCGGAGCGACAACCCGGCTGCTTGATAGGGATCGCCGGGCAAGACGTACGCACGATACGGCCAGGGTACTGAGCCGGCTGCTGGCGGTGAGTTTCTACCTTGAAGCTCGGCTCTGGCCGGCCGACTTCGCCTTCGATCATCAACGCAAAATCGACACCTTCGTCTATGAGGGTTGTCCGATAGAAGCCCTCCCACAGCGCGGCGGAAAACCTTACCTTTGGGAGGAACTCGTGCTCTGGCACGACTACAACCGTATCGGCGTCGCGATTATGGATGATCAGCAGCGCAGTCCCCTGTCGCAGTTGAAGGGATTCGCCAGGGGGTTCTCTCGCCTGGTCGCGTGCCTAGGAGAGAGATTGCGGATGCTTATCGTCACAGGAACCGAGAGCCGTCATCTGATCTACTGCCGACTGGTTCACCATCCCGCTGTGATGAAGCTTTCTCCACCTGGATTTGCAATCGCCATTGAGCCCTATCAGATGCGGAGTGCAGCAAAATCTCTGCAATTGCTTCCGCGCGGGAACTCCGAGGAGTTCGTAGTAAGCCAGCCCGAACCACAACAAGCGCGGCGAAGAACCTCGCAATACGCGACCCCAGCCACAACGATGACAGCGATAATACGCAAAGCCGTGACACAACCAAGCGTTACAAGTGGAACAGTTCCGCTTGTAACGCTTGTTCCATCAGAGGCTAAGCACAAATTTCCCGACGAGCGTCTTCGGTCGCAGAAAACGAGACACATACAAGATCGACCACTGCGCCGTTCAGATTCCAGGGACTGAGGCATGGGAGGAAAACCGAATATCACATACAGCGGATTCAAGGGCTTTCCAAACCAAGGCCTGTGGCGGACCGCCACAGGCCTTGGTTTGGCTTTTGACCATTGCTTTGCGCAGGGCGGAGACCATTCCCTTCAGCCTTTGCCCTTACCCATTTTCGTTTAACCACCATTCCCCTAATCCATTGCGGTCTTTCCCACAAACACAAATCAAATCGAGGAGTGTTTTGTGGCCGACAGACGGAGTCCTCGAGACAACACAGGCAATTGGGGTCGTGACCTATGCGCCAATCCAGTCCAAGCCTCACTTCCGGTAAATAGTGAAAAATCGACGGAACGTGCTGATCCCTTGCAATCACAACCAGCGGGCGTTAATGTTCCGACCGTTGCGCCAGATCAACGGCGAAAGGGAAAATCTACGAGCCGACGATCTGGACAGAAAGGGCAAGTCGTTCGTAAGGGCGCTGTGTGGCACATAAGGTTTACATTGACGTTCCAGGAGCAGAGAAACGCCAACGAAAATCCGTGCTCATCGGCCCGGCCGTAGGAAAGGAGAAGCTAACGAAACCCGAAGCGATCCGTAAAGGCGCGGAGATAATCGCCGAGATGGGAGTCAATACAGCACAACATCTCGAACGCGCGATTGCCCCGACGCCCGTTTTGACCTTCGGGCAGCGCGTGGAGTGGTGCCGGAAGTATCACTCGAGTTGGACTGATTCCAGGCCGCACACGATCCACACCATGGAAAGCGCAATCACCAAACACATCTTGCCTCGTTTTGGTTCACTTCCGCTCGACGCTATCACGGAAACAGCCGTGCAAGAGTTCGCAGCGGATTTGAAGCAAGCGACGTTTGAGCGGCGACGGAAGAACGGGTCGCTGGTCAAAACGTACAAACTCAGTCGCAAGTCGATCCTCGAAATCATCGACTTAGTGAAAAAGATTGTAGGCAAGAAAGTCTGGACGACGTGGGAATGGAAACTCCCAAAGGCGCCGCGTCGGCAACAACGTTACTTCACGCAGGAGGAGATTCAAAAGATTATCAACGCCGCGCATGGCCAATACCGCGTGTTGTTTGCGTTGCTGGCTGGTACAGGAATGCGCATCAGCGAGGCCGCAGGCCTCTACGTTGGTGATCTCGATCTTGCCAACTGCGTGATTCACGTTCGACGCGGAGTTGTCGAGGGCTGCGAACAGCCGACAAAAACGGAGAGCGGAGAGCGCATCATCGACACCGCTCCAGAGCTTTCCGAACTGCTGCGGCAGCACCTCGCCGGACGAACGTCGGGCCGTGTGTTTCAGGCGCGGAACACCGCTCCGATTCACGCGGGCAATATCCGCAAGCGCGTTCTTCATCCTCTCCTCCAAAAGCTTGGCATCGCGCGCGGCGGTTTTCACGCTTACCGTCATGCACGGGTGACGATCTTGAGGAAGAAAGGGACGCCAGCGGAGTTGCAGACGCAGTGGATTGGCCATTCCAGTTTGCGGACTACAGACGGCTACGACCAAACGGGTGAAGAAGTTGAATACCGGCAGCAAAACGCACGCAAAGTGGGGCTGGGATTTGTTATTGGACCCCAAGTTGGACCCCAAGTTGGACCCCAAGTTGGACCCCAAGTTGGACCCCAAGTTGGACCCCAAGTTGGACCCCAAGTTGGACCCCAAGTTGGACCCCAAGTTGGACCCAATGGACCCCACGCAGGTGAAAATCAGGCGAATAAAAATGTCGCCTAATGGGTTACAATTGCAGGGCTTAGCAAAAGTGGGCGGTTAGCTCAGCGGTTAGAGCATCCGGTTTACACCCGGAAGGTCCAGCGTTCAAATCGCTGACCGCCCACCAAACATCTCCCTCAGATTGAATTGCTTACGCGGCATTTTCATTCGCCGCTTTTTCGCCAGAGTTGGGTCCATTGGGTCCAACATTGGGTCCAATAACAAACCCAAGGCCCGCTTTCCTCGCGTTCCGCTGTCGGTATTCGACCTCTTGGTCGGTGTGCGAATAGCCGTCCGTGACGCGCAGACTGGAATGTCCAATCCACTGCGCCTGCAACTCCGGTGGCGTTCCGTTCTTCTGCAAGATCGTCACGCGTGCGTGGCGGTAAGCGTGAAAGCCTCCCGAGGAATTCCAAGTTTCGCCAAAAGCGGATGGAGCACGCGCCTGCGGAGATTCCCCGCGTGGATCGGAGCGCCGTTACTCGCCTGAAAAACGCGACCGGATTTCCGATCTGCGAGATGGTGATGAAGCAGTTCCGCAAGCTTAGGGTCGATATCGATGATGCGTTCTTCGTTTTCCGTCTTGGTCGATTGCTCGACTCCTTCGACGATGCCGCGGCGAACGTAAATCACGCAGTTGGCAAGATCGAGATCATCGACGCGCAGTCCAGCGGCCTCGTTAATCCGCATCCCGGTGCCTGCCAACAGCGCAAAGAGTACACGGTTTTGTCCCTGGGCTGCGTTGACGATCTTTTGTATCTCTCCCTGCGTGAAGTACCGTTGTCGCGGGCGCGGTGCCTTTGGGAGCTTCCATTCCCAACTTACTCAAACCTTCCTCCCTACCACCAGCTTGATAATGTGGATGATGTTCAGAATTGACTTTCGGCTGAGTTTGTACGTTTGGAAGCATGGGTAAGCGGTTATGGCTTCGGTTCTGGATCAGACTCCTGTGATTTGGTGCCCAGATCGGAACGGGCTCTTTACCCCTCTGATACTAATGGGCCTTAAGTCGGCGAAATTCACGGCTCCCAAATCAACAAACCCAGAAATATATGCCGAAGCCAAAAACCCTTGTTTCGCCCTAGCTTATGAGCATCTTTTGGTTCGCCAGGGCCTGGTGCTGACTCCACATGAATGCGAGTCGGCGAGAATGCTTTCCCTGGGGTAGAAAGATCCGCCGTTTGCCACCGGGCTGTCCGGCTTTGTGCGGTCGTTGGGCTTCCGCTAGAGTCCTCCCAATATCGACTAATGGCCATCGAGGTCGTCAAAATGGTCGTCCTCCGCCAGCGAAACCTGCCATTTGCGAGTCAGTTTGCCCGTTTTCAACCCCCGGATCGCTGTCGGATACACGCTCCCTCTATATCTACTAATGGCCACCAAGTCGGCAAAAGCTTGCGCCTCCTCCAAGATATTTTTTCGGGCCAGCCTCTCGCTACCGGTCGCGACCCGTCCAGTCGCGCCAAAAGCCGGTCCTCATATCTCCTAATGCACATCGACTCGGCAAAAACGATCGCATTGCCCCAAAAAAATCTTTTGGCGGGACGCACTGTCGGTCGTAACCCTGCCGGAGGGGCTCGAACCCGCCCTCATATCTACTAAATGCCCAACAACTCGGTAAAAATGGTCGGGTCGCCTCAAGAAGATTTTGCCTGAGAAAAAGTTACATGCCTTTCTCGGGGCAGCCGACCAAATTAATGGAGCAAGAATGGAATGATACGCAGACATCGCTTGTAGACCGGCTTCGAAGGCTGCCACGCGCGTGACTGTGCCTGCGAGGAGGCCTTTGCCTCCAGTTCTACGCTTGTATTAGCTCGCCTCCCTCAGTGAGCGTCACATGCGAGACGGGCGCAGGGGCACGCTGAGGCGATAGCGGGCATAGCGCCGCTCGCCTTCGCGTAACAGTGCGCCCTTCTCGACCAAGTCTGCCAAGTCGCGTGTAGTGGTCGCCGGAGAGGCTCCGGTGATGGTGCTGTACTTTCCTGCTGAAAGCCCACCTTTGAGACCGTCCGGGCCTTCCCGGAACATGCGCAAGAGGGCCTTTTCCTGCCGTGCATTGAGTTCGCCCTTCAGCCGGTCCAGCAGCTTTGTCTTGCCGATGAGGAACTCCACTAGCACGATGGCCCGACGTTGCGCTTCGATGGTGACGCCGGCGAACCACATCAGCCAGCGCGTGATCTCGTTTTCCTTGTTTGCCGCTTCGAGCGCTTCGTAATAACTTTTGCGCCGCGCAAGAATGATCGCCGCCAGCGCGGTGAGCGTTGGCTGGCCAAGGCTCTGCGCAAGGGTCTTCTCTGCGATGGCGCGCCCGATACGCCCGTTGCCATCCTCAAACGGATGAATGCTTTCAAAATACAGGTGAGCTATCCCGGCCCTCGTTAGGGCAGACAGCGGCTCTTGGCCCGCTGGTGCAGTTCGGTTGAACCAGGAGATGAATCGCCCCATTTCTGATGGGACACGCGATGACGGCGGCGCTTCAAAATGAACTTTGGGTTCGCCAATCGGCCCAGAAACGACTTGCATCGATTCCGTGCTGGTTCGATAGTGCCCCACATCTCTCAAGTTGCGGCTACCACTCATCACCATGCGATACCAGCAAAACAACGTTTCTTCGGAGAGTGGTTTAGCGAAGGACCGGCACAGGTCAACCATCATCTCCGCGATGCCTCGCTCCGTAGGCCGGACGCGCCGCTCATCGGTGGCAAGGCCTAGTTGCTTGCGGAGCGAGGATTGCACGCTTGCACGATCCAGAATCTCGCCTTCGATTTCGGAAGTCGTCATCGCTTCTGTGCTCATCGCCTCAATCGTGAGTTGATCGCGCTCTTCTTTTCCCAAGTGCCGAACGGTGCCGACGAACACGCCCCCGCTAACGAGAAACTCCTTCTCGGCGGTGTCCAGGCACGCGCGGTCCCACCGAAAATTAGGCCAATCCGGCTTTTGCCAGTTCCAAGCCATGAGCGATAGACCGTCCTCCTATCGCTCACATTATGGCATATATCTGAGCGATAGAAATAGCCGCTATCCATCGCTGATTGCGCATCCTATGCCTCTGTCCTGATATTTCTCGGCAGAACCGAAGGAGATACGCTATGAATACACAGACCTTTATTCGACGGAGATAGAGGCGCCGCCTTTGAAGAGATGCTCCAGATTGACTGCTCCGGGGCGGAGACATGCGAGTCCGGCCTCAAAAGGCCCGCGGGTCTATATGGGCCATCGCGCGAACGAGCCGCACCTAACGTCAAGGAGTGAGTTGTTCTCAAAGTCAAGTCTGGAGTGAACCCTAAGCGAGACAATTTCTATCCGCGCAGCTTGAATACCGAATTAAAGGAGTACTTCCCTGTACTTCCCGGCTTGACGACATCCGGGAACTACTCGTCGCCTTTGCACTCTACTGGAACGCGATCAATCAGCGTACGCGTGCGGACTTGAATTGCTTTACCGATCTAGTACATACTCAGCCCAGTCATGCGACGTGTAATCGCCCTCCAAGGTTGTTTGGCGCTGGTCTTTGGCTTCTTTTTGGCGCCCTATCAGCACGTCCATGAGGGTCAATGCGACGGCCGTGGAAGCAACGGTTTCTACGACGATTCCACCGTCGTTCACGCGCACCCGTTCTTCCTTTCCCACGTGCATGCGGATGTCTTTTCGGTTTCGCACAACAAAGATGGTCGCACCAGCATGGAAGAGCCATCTGAGGAACACGCTTCTTGGTGGCTGAACAACTCTTCGCTCATTCTAAGTGGCGCGATTCTGCTGGTTGTTTTACCTAAGTCGCTCGAGGTTCCCGCACTCACGGCGGCTTCATTCTCCAGCATTACGATCGTCGACGAACGAGGACACGACCCTCCCCCTCTGGACTGTTCTGTTCCTCGCGCTCCTCCCGCTTAAACCTGCCTTAGTGCTCCCTTAGCTTTTCTCTATTCGCTCAGTCGTGGCGCAGGTGCGTTCGGCTGCTTTGTTTTAGTTCGAGAGGAGATTCGTGAAGATAATTTCCATCAGTCCAAGGTGTTGCCTGTGGACGCTGATCTGTTCGGCGCCCCTGCTTGGTTTAGCGGCGCCGTCTTTCGCGCAGACGAGAGTGAGTCTGCAGGATGCGATCCGCAAGGCGCTGGACTCACGCGCGTCCTTGAAAGCCGAAGCGGCGCGAGTTTCCGCTGCAGAGGGACTCGAAAAGCAGGCGCATCTCTTCGCCAATCCGATATTTCAGTTTGAAAATGAGAATCTTCACCCCGGTCAAACTTATTCGCGGGACGTGGATACCTATGCCTTTTTCACCCAGCCGATCGACGTGCTTGGCAAGAGAAAGGAACGCATCGAGGTCGCTGAGCGCGCGGTCGGCCGAACGGAAGCGGATTACGAACTGGCTCAAAGACAAGTCGTGCAAAGTGTGAAGCTCGCCTACTGGGCAGCGCGCGGCGCTCAAGAGAACCGGGATTTATTGAACGCCACGGTCGCAAACTTCCAGCGCATTGTTGACTACAACTCCGCGCAACTGAGCGTTGGAGCAATTTCCGAACAAGACCTGCTTCGAGTTCAGTTGGAAGGCGAACGCTTGAATATTACAGCCCGTCTGGCTGGTATTGAGGTTACCCGCACACGAGTCGAGCTGTTGCGGCAGATCGGACAGATCGATTTTGCCGAAGTAGTCCTCACGGAACCCTTGGATGCGGAGAAAACCGAGCTGGATCCGCTCGAGCTTCAGCGGGTGCTCGATCAACGAGCGGAAGTGAAGGTCGCCCGTGCTGCGCTGCAAGAGGCGGAAGCCAACTCCCGGCTTCAGGACGTTTCAGCCCGGCCTGATCTCGACCTCATTTACGGTTTCAAGCGAACGCAATTGGTTGATGCCACTACCGGAGTGAACACGGCGGTGGCGGGTGTTCGAATGACCCTGCCCATCATGGATCGAAATCAAGGGAATCGCGCCGCTGCGGGTGCCGAAGTTCGCAGGCAACAACAATTGCTCGAGGCGGCCGAGGCCAGCGTTCGC
>Ga0307479_10003407_pt1 | contig 14478 bp, 11 predicted proteins | sample atmos_gasesECM4C_FD_203743 | JGI IMG/M metagenome (GOLD analysis project Ga0307479, IMG submission 203743) | Hardwood forest soil microbial communities from Morgan-Monroe State Forest, Indiana, United States - atmos_gasesECM4C_515 | ecosystem: Environmental > Terrestrial > Soil > Temperate...
CCCGGAGCCACTGAAATTCACTCTCGGACGGCGATGCCGCGGGCGATGCGACGGGCCTCTCTTGCCACCTCGCGCAGCATGCCGGTGGGCACCACCTTGAACCCGCAGAAATAGAGGCCGGGCAGGGTCTCCGCGCCGCTGCGCAGAGGAGCGCCGTCGGCGTCGAAGACACCGTCGGCGTTCTCGAACAGCTCGCCGGCGAACGGACGGTAGCCGGTGGCGAGGAGCACCGCATCGAAGGGGCGCTCGGCCCCGCCCACGAAGCGCACCTCTCTCGCGCCAAACGACTCCACCCCGGGCAGGATCTCGATCTCCCTGGAGCGCACGCGCGCGAGAGTGCCGACGTCGATGAGCGGGATGCGGCCGTGGTGGCGGATCTGCGTGAACGGTCCGTACGGCAGGGCGCGGATACCGAGCGGGTCGAGGCGGCCGAAGGCGATGCGCGAGACCAGCCGCGCGATGGCGTCGGCCGCGCTGTTGGGGAGCAGCGAGAGCAAGATTCCCCAGCCCAGGATGGACAGGCCGAGAAAGTCGCGCGGGACCACGTTCACCGGGCTGCGCAGCGCGATGGCGGCTCGGGCCCCGTGCTCGCAGAGGTCGAGCGCAATCTCGCCGCCGGAATTTCCGAAGCCCACCACCAGCACGCGCTGGCCAGCGAACGCCGCGCCCGAGCGGAATTCGGAGCTGTGCAAGAGGCGGCCTGCGAAGTCGGCCAGCCCGGGCCAGGTGGGCCGGTTGGGAACGCGCGTGTAGCCGGTGGCCACCACCACGTTGCGCGCGCGCAACTCCCGCGCCGAGGAGCGGACCAACCACCGCTCGCCCTCGCGGCGAATGGCGGTGACGCGCTCGCCGAATCGCGGCTCGAGACCGAACGCGCGCGCGTAGCTCTCGAGGTAGGCGACCACCTGCTCGCGCGAGGGATACCTCGGGGCCTGGCGCGGAAAGCCCACGAAGGGGAGCTCGGAGAGCGCCTTGGTCGTGTGCAGGTGCAGGCGGTCGTAGTGGTTGCGCCAGGCGGTCCCCACCTGCGCGTTCGCCTCGAGGAGCTCGAAGGGCAGCCCCCTGCGCTTCAGGCACGCCGCGGTGGCGAGGCCGGCGGCGCTGGCGCCCACGATGATGGTGCCGCTATCGGCCGGCACGACCTAGAGGTTGTCGAGGTGGCGGCGCGCCTCGCGGCCGGCGTCGCCGCGGGGGTCGGCTTCCTCGGCCTTCTCGAACCACTCGCGGGCGGCTTTGCGATCGCCGCGGAGCTTCAAGGCGATGCCCTTGCCCAAGAGCGCGCCGGCGTGGCGGCGGTCCATGTCGAGCGCCTTGTCGAACTCGGCCACCGCCTTGTCCAGCTCGCCGTCGGCGAGCAGCTTCTTGCCAAGGGCGACGTGGTGGTCGGCGTTGGAGACGAACTCCACGTCGAGCACCGCCTTGCCCACCACGTGACCGATGACCACGCGCAAGGGGCCGAACCACCAGAACGACGCCACCTCTGCGGCCGCCACCACCGCGATGGGCAGCTCCGCGATCTGCTTGCCGCGGAACTTGATGCGCACGCGCGTGTGCTGGCCCTTGGCCATGAGATCGCGGGCCTGCGCGCTCACCTTGCCGAAGGCCCCGTCGAGGCCCTCGGAGACGTCGACGGCCATGCGCTTCACTTCGGGGCCGGCCTTGTCGGCCAGCTCGCGGACCTTCTTGGCGGCGCGATCGGCCAGCTCGGTCCAGTCGGTGCCGTTGCGGCTGGGTGGCGCGTCCGGTTCCGGCGCGGGGCGCCGGGCCTTGCGCGTGACTTTCCTGCGGCGCGTCTTCGCCTCGGGCATTGGCGTAGTATGCTCTACGGTTCGACGAGCCGCCATGACCATGTTCAGCGACAGCCTGCGGGCATTCCTCAAACCCGTGGTCGGATTTCTCGACGATCCGGAAGTGAGCGAGATCCTGATCAACGGCCCGCGCGAGATCTGGGTCGAGCGGCGCGGCCGGCTTTCCCGCACCGACGCCTCCTTCACCGAGGAGGGCCTGCTCGCGGCCGCGCGCAACATGGCGCAGTACGTGGGCCGCCCCTTGAGCGACGAGCGGCCGCGGCTCGAGGCGCGCCTGCCCGACGGCAGCCGCATCCACGTCGTGCTCCCGCCGGTGGCGCGGCGCGGGACCACCATCTCCATCCGCAAGTTCTTCGCCGAGAAGCTGACGGTGCAGCGGCTGATCGCGCTCGGCACCTTGAGCCGGCGGATGGCCCGGCTGCTCGAGGCGGCGGTGCAACTGCGGCTCAACATCGTGGTCTCGGGCGGCACCGGCTCGGGCAAGACTTCGCTGCTCAACGTGCTCTCGCAGTTCATCGAGCCCGAGGAGCGCATCCTCACCATCGAGGACTCCGCCGAGCTGCAGCTCACGCAGCCGCACGTGGTCGGCTTCGAGTCGCGGCCCGCCGACCGGCAGGGCAAGGGGCAGGTGGACATCGGCGACCTGCTCAACTCCGCGCTGCGGCTGCGCCCCGATCGCATCGTGGTGGGCGAGGTGCGCGGCGGCGAGTGCTTCCACCTCCTGCAGGCGATGAACACCGGCCACGGAGGCACGCTCACCACCGCGCACGCCAACACGCCCACCGACACGCTGCGACGGCTGGAGTCGCTCTGCCTGCTCTCGGGCGTGGACCTGCCGCTGCGCGCGGTGCGGGCGCAGGTGGCGAGCGCGGTGCACCTGGTCGTCTGCTGCGAGCGGTTCGCCGACGGCACGCGCAAGCTGACGCACGTGAGCGAGGTCTTGCCGCTGGATGAGCGCGGCGAGTATCGGGTGCAGGACCTGGTCGTCTACCAGCAGACTTCGCGCGACGCCGACGGGCGGGTGCGCGGGCATTTCACCGCGGCGGGAGTGAAGCCGTCGTGGTTCGGGCGGCTGGCCGCGAGCGGCTTCGGCGACGTGGACGCTTCGTTTTTCGAGAAGGGGCCGCATCCCGAGGAAGAGGCGCCTCCTCCGGAGCCGGAGCCGAGCGCGGACGTCACGGCGCCGGAGTTGGAGCCGCTGCGCGAGACGCCGATGCAGCTGCGCCCGGCCCCGTCGCGGCCGCCGCCCGCTCCCGCCACGTCGGCTGCGAAGAAGGTCACGCCGCCGCCGCCGCTCAAAAAGCCGGAGCCGCGCGCGCCCGAAGCGTCGGTCGAGCTGGAGCCGGAGCTGAAGGCCGAGGTGGAGAAGCGGCTGCCGACGGAGAGCACGCTCATCACCCGCAACCCTCTCGAGCGGCGGCGCGAGGACGAGGACACGCAGCCGGGCGCGCGGCGGCGCACGTAGCTCGTTGCCATGCCCGTCACCCGCGAGCGCGTCGACCCCATCCGCGATCAGTCCACGCTGGGGCTGGTGCATCGCCGCTGGATCCTGCCCGACGACGTGCGGCGGCCCATCGCGCTGCCGCAGCTGGCGCGGCTCTGGCGCGGGCTCATCGACCTGGGCGTCCTCGACGCGCGCGAAGAGGTGGAGCTTGTGCGGTTCGGGCAAGACGCCGTCGACATGCCGGCGCCCGCCAGCCCCGGAGCGCTCCTGGCCGCATCGGGAGCGGCCACGCTGTTGACGCAGGTGATCTGGACCGACGAGGAGGACCGGCGCGACCCCTACGCGCTCGAGGGCGAGCCCGACCCCGAGGGCTTTCGCGACTACACGCTCTACGCCGTCGACTCCGAGGCGCAGCTCTTGTTGCCGATTCCGCCGGTGGCCCGCATCTGCGCGGCGTGTCGAAAGCGTCTGCCGCTCGACTTGCCGCGCTTCGGCGAGGGCGTGCTGCTTGAATTATCGCAGCCGTGCAGCTGCGGCGCGGCCGTGGACCTGGGCCGTGACAAGGCGGAGCTGAAGAACGGCGCCGTCTTCCTCCTCGAGGAGCTGGCCTGTCGCGCCGCCTTGAGCATCGAGCTGCCGCGCGCGCCGCAGAGCGAGGAGCTGCCCGACGCGGCGGTGGCGGATCTGCTGCGCGCGGCCTTCGGCGGCACCGACGAACTGGCCGACGACTCGGTCCCGCCCGCCGAATAGCTCACTGGCCGGAGAGCAAGATAGAGCAAGTATATCCTTGGTCGGGGGCGCAATTCTGACCGATGCGGCAGATGCCCACATTTCCGAGGCGCGGGTCGATTATCTGCGCGCAGCGGATCTGGCAGGGGTCCGGGACCTGACCAACGATGCAGGGCGCGCCAGTAATTGTGCAGGCGCGGGTCGAGCTGTCGCAGGAGTCCTGCGGGCAGTCGGAGTCCTGCAAGCAGGAGCAGAAGGCCTGCACTCCCGTCTCGCCGGTGCCCAGGCACTGCGGCACGCACTTGCCCGCCGGGTCGCAGACCGCGCCGATGAGGCCGGCGTTGTCGCAGGCGTCGTTGACGATTCCGCCCACCGCGCCGGCATGGTTCTGCGACGGATCGCACGCCACCGACGAGGGCGCCGCCGCGCACGCCGGCAGGCCGGCGTCGGCGTCGCAATTCTGCGCGGTGACGATGCGCACGTCGCGGCATCGGTAACCAAACGGGCACGCTTGCCCCTGGCTGCAGTCGACGCCGCAGTAGAACGCCTGGCCCAGCGGCTTGCTGGCATCGATGAGGCAGTAGTTGCCGTCGCCGTGGCCGGTGGCGTCGGGGCAGTAGGTGGGCGTGCCGGCGGGGCGGGTGCAGGGCTCGCAATAGGGGCCGCGCGTGTCGGGAGTGCAGACGGTGTCGCCGGCGCCGTCGGGCGCGCAGAGATCGCCGTAGCGGCAGGTGAGCTGCGTGTCGCACTTGCCGCGGACGCAGAGCGAGCCAGTCGGGCAGCTCGACGCTGGCGTGCCGGAGGGACAGGGGCGGCAGACGTCGGCGGGAGCGACGCAGTCGCCGTCGTGCCGGCAGCCCGCCACGCAGGAGAAGTCCTTGCACACCTGGCCGGACTGGCACTGCACGTCCAGCGTGGTGCAGGTCCCCGAAGGGATGCAGACGCCGCTCTGCGTGTCGCAGATGGAATCACCGGCGCAGTCGGCGGTGGAGTCGCAGCGCAGGCGCGGCTGGCAGAAGCCGGCGGCGTTGCACGACTCGGCCGGCCCGCAAGAGGAGTCGGCGGCGCAGCGGCAGGCGCCGGTGGACGGATCGCAGAAGAAGCCGGCCTGGCACTGCGTGTCGCTCCGGCACAGGTTGGGCGCGCCTTTCTTGCAGGCGGCCGCGAGCAGGAGCGCAATCAGTACGCGTCTCATGGGAGCTTGAAGCTCCCGTTGGCGTAGGCGTAGGCCGTCCACGATCCCGACGAGAGGTCCTCGTCGTTCCAGTGCGTGAAGTCGAAGCCCGGCGCCACCGAGCTGGTGATGGAGATCTGGTGCGTGCCCGACTGCAGGCGTGCCCGCACCGGCGCCGGCATGGAAATCTGGCGCGAGGTGCCGGGGAGCAGCACGCTCCAGCTGGTGTCCTGCGTGGCGGTGCCGTCGGCGACGCGCAGCTGCATGAGATTGGGCTGCAGCGGGCTGTCGCCCAGGGTCCAGGAGATGACGTCGGGCCCCGACTGCGCGAGCACCGGGAAGGGCAACAGCGGCCCCAGCGTCACGCCCGCCGAGATGTCGTCGAACACGCGCCGCAGATACACCGACACCGGCGTGACCACCGCGCCGCTCTGCCAGGCGCCGTACTGGTCGACGAAGACCAGGCCCTGCCCCGAGGCCAGCGGCAGGTGATGGAAGCGGAAGTGGAACGCGTCGTCGTTCTCGGTGACGCGATCGAGCGGGATGGCGCCCGAGCTGCCCAGGTCGAGATCGACGAACGCGTCGTGCCCGCCGCTCACCGCCGGCGGATTCAGCACCGTGACCAGCACCTCCTGGTCGAGGTGCGTGTCGAGGATGATGTCGGCGTTGGTGACCGGATTGTTGGGGTCGGGCCGCACGCCGCGCACGACGCCGAGCAAGAGCGGCGTGAAGCTGCTCGCGGCCGTGTCCTCGATGCCGAAGACCGCGTAGAGCGTGGTGGGATTGAACGAGTAGAGCTTGTCGAAGTTGTACTGGCCACCGTCGGCGGTGACGGTGGAGAAGCTGACCGCTCCCGCGAAGGGCGGCAGGCCGTAGATGCCTTCGCGCGCAATCGAGACCCGCGCCGCCGCGCGCTGGTTGGCGGTGAGGACGGTGCCCGGCGCGAGCTTGAACCCGTAGACATTCCCGGCGATGGAGGCCGTCTGCGGCGGCGAGGGCGGCGTGGGATTGGGATTGGGCGGCGGAGGCGGCGGCGTGCCCGGCGCACCCTGGATCTCGAGTGTGAGGTTGGCGGTCGCGACTTCGGCGATGGTGACCGAGTCGTACTGGTCCTTGATGGCGGTGACCTGCGCGGGAAGCACCAGCCGGTCGTCGGAGAAGGTGACCTGGCCGTTCTTGTCGGTGAGGCCCGCCAGCAGCGTCCCGTCGTGCAGGACCACCTGCACCGTCGCTCCCACCACGCCGCCGCTCTTGTAGGCGCTGAAGTCGAGCACGGTGACGTTGAGCACGCCGAGCAGCGGGCCGCCGGTGGCGCCGCCGAGATCGCTCGTGGGGTCGAAGTAGGTGAAGGCTTGCGTGAGCGTGGAGCTGGATGTCCCGGCGGTGGCGGCGACGTCGCGCGCGCCCGGCGTTCCGGGAGGAGTGAGCGCGGTGGCTTGCGTCGGCGAGAGGAGCTGCAGCGAGGCGACCGCGGCGCCGCCGATGCTGGCCGTCAGGTCCGGCGTCAAGCCGCTGCCGAACAACGAGACGCGCGTGCCGCCCGCCTGCGCGCCGAGCGCCGGCGACACCTGCTTGAGCGAGAGCGGGGCGGTGAAGGCGAACGCGCCCGAGAGGCGCGCAGTGCGGTTGCCGGCGTTGACGATCACGTCGGCCGGACCGGGCGCGCCCGCAGGCGCTGTGGCGGAGATCGCGGTCGCGGTCGCGGTCACGACTGTGGCCTCGAGCGCGCCGACGAAGACGTGGAGCGGCGTCTGGTCGAAACCGATGCCTTGCAGGGAGACCTGCACGGCCGGCGTTCCGCTCGCCGGCGCCGACGCGGGCGCGACGCCGGTCACCGCGAAGGGCGCGTCGTACTGGAAAGCAGCGGCCAGCGTCTGCGCGCCGACGTGCACGTCGACCGAGCCGGGCGTGCCGGGCGGCAGCTCGGCGTCGAGCTGCACGTCGCTCACCGGCGTCACCGTCGCCGCTGCGCCGCCGAACGAAACCGTCGCGCCGGTGAGCCCGGTGCCGAGCACGTGCACGGTGATTCCGCCGGCCGAGGGACCGCGCGCGGGCTGCACCGCATACGCCGCCTGCGCGCCGCCGGGGTCGGCGTAGGCGAGGCCGTGCGGGAGCGTCGCGCCGTCGACGGCCACGTCCACCGCGCCGGCGGCGTGCGCGGGCGCGAAGAGCTGCAGATGGCCGGAGTCGACCCAGGCCGAGGGCGCGGCGGCGCCGTCGATCTGCACCTGTGCGGCCGCGCTGAATCCGGCGCCTTCGATGGTCAACACCGGCCCGCCCGCCGTCGGCACCACCGGCGGCGAGACCGAGTCGACGCGCAGCGCGTCCTGGTAGACGAATCCGCTGCGCAGGCTGCCGCTGCCATTGGGCGCGATGGCGAGCACGTCGGCCGGACCCGCGGTTCCCGGCGGGGTGAAGCCGGTGGCCGTCTGGGCGTCGGTGAGCACGGCAGAGATGAGCTCGCGCCCGCCGATGGTCAAGAGCACGTCGCTGCCGAATCCCTGCCCGTGGATGGTGACCGGCGTGCCGCCTCCGCTCGCGCCCGAGGGCGGATCGATCGAGAGCACTTTCACCGGCGTGATGTAGCGGTAGCAGCCGGCGCAGGTTCCGCTGCCATTGGGGTTCACCACCTGGACGTCGGCCGGGCCGGCCGCGCCGGCGGGGACCGTCACCTCGATGCGGTTGTCGTCGATGACGTCGAGGTTGGTCGCCGCCGAGCCGGCGAAGTCGACGCTGGTCTCCTTGGAAACGTCGGCGCCGCCGTGGAGCGCGAAGCCCTGCACGAATCCGGAGCCGGTGATGAGCACGGTGCCGCCGCCGTCGGTGGGGCCCAGCGAGGGGAGGAGCGCCTTGATCTTCACTGGCGGTATGGGGATCCCGCCGTCGCCGGTCACGGTGCCGCCGTCGGAAGGCGGGCCTCCGTCGCTGCCGCCGTCGAGCGGGGAGCTGGGGTGCTTCTTGCCGCAGGCCACCAGCACGGCGGCGAGGATGAGGATCGCGCGCTTCACGGCAGCGGGAACCTCACCGTCAAGTCGTACCGATTGGTTACCGACGGGTCGGCGCCCCGGACGCGCAGGTAGACCTGCTCGCCGGAAAAGTGCGCGGATGCGACGTGCGGCGCCGGCATGCCGGACGCGTCTTCTCCGAGTACGGTAGTGGCGTCGGAATCGAAGAGGGTGAACACCAACGCGCCGCCGGCGGTGGGCGAGAGCGCGCCGGTCACGTCCACGCCCTGGCCTGTCGGCGGCCGCAGCGCAAACCAGGTCTGCTCGCTGGGACAGACCGCGTAGTCGTAGGAGGGCCCGGCGACGAGCGGCAGCGAGTCGGCGGCGTCGGGGTGCGCGGTGGGCGGGTTGTGGTCGCAGGCGATCCCATGCGCGACCTGCACTCGCAGCCCGTAGAGCGCGGAGGCGTCGTTGGTGCGCGCGCGCAGGTAGTAGCGGCTGGTGGACCCGACGGTGCGGAGCACCGCGAACGACTCGTCGTCGAGCACGTTCGAGGTCGCGTCGAGCAGCTGCAGATCGAAGCTGCCTAGCGGGTCGGCGTCGGCCACCACCTGCACCGTATCGCCGGAGAGCAGGTCGACCGCGAACCAGTCCTGCTCGGTGGGACTGCACAAGGTCAGCGACGCGTAGCTGCCGGGCGCGAGCAGCGCCGCGTGCGCCGCGTCGGCGTTGGGGTCCATGCGGTCGGCCATGCAGGCGCCAGGGACGCATTTTCCGGTGCGCGTCTCGCAGCGCTCGTCGGCGGCGCAGCTCTCGTTGCTGGTGCAGGGGTTGCGCGGCAGCGCGCAGGTGAGCGTGGCGCGGTCGCAGATCTTGGGGACGTCGCAGTCGCGGCTGGTGGCGCAGCCGGCGGGCCCGCGGCACTCGCCCGCCGCCACGTCGCAGGTGAGGCCGGGGCCGCAGTCGCTGTCCTGCCCGCACTGCACGCAGCGGCCGCCGATGCAGGGCAAGAGCGGCCCACACACCTGCTTGGCGGTGTCGGCGCTGCAGCCCGCCTCGCACGCGCCGGTCCCCGGGTTGCAGACCTGCCCGGCCGCGCACGGCGAGCCGGCCAGGCAGCCCAGGTCCTCCTCGCAGACGAAGGTGCGCTGGTTGCAGCGCTGGCCGACGTTACAGTCGCGGCTCGAGCCGCAGACCTGCACCGAGCACTGCTCGCTGCCCACGGCCCGCGGGTGCGCGGCGTCGAGGCAGAGGCCCTGCACGCAGTAGGCGCCCAGGTTGCAGTCGGCGTGCTTGACGCACTCGTCGCCCCAGCAGGCGCGCAGGGTGCAGAGGCGCTGGACCGGATCGCACAGCTCGGTGATGCGGCAGTCGCGCGAGCGGGTGCAGCCGACGCACTTTCCCTCGACACACAAGAGCCCGCCGGCAAGGCCGCCTGCACAATCCTGCCGCACGGCACATTCGGGCGGCGCCACGGGCGGGGCCCCTTTGCGGCAGGCGGCGGCCGCGAGAAAAAAAATAATTATTTTTTTTTCCGCGCCCCTCACGGCGTCAGCACCTGGCCGGAGGGCCAGCTCAGCGTCGCGGCGTTCCACACTTCGCCCACGCTCTTGAAGGCGTGGGTCAGGTCCGCCGCCAGGACGCCCTGCACGTAGATGCGGACCTGCGCGTTGGTGGCGGGATTCTGCGCGCCGTGGTCGGCCGCGTAGACGGCGGCGATGGAATACGTGCCCGTCGCCGGCGCCGCCCACTTCACCGTCTCGGGGCCGTAGCCGACCAGCTGATCGCCCTCGTCCACCGGGCCCCACGCCGGAGTTGGATTTGCCCAGTAGCAGTCGCCCGCCGAGTCGCGCGCCGCGCCCTGCTGCAAGAAGTGCAGATCGAGGTCGGGCGGGATCTGGTCCCAGATGAGCTGGACCACCAGTTGCTCGGTCGGGGCCGCGCGGATGTCGAGGCGCGACGGCGCGAGCGAGGGCAGGCCGGTCGAGTCGGTGGCGACCAGCAGCACCGAGTAGACCCCGGGCTGGTCGAGCTGCAGCGTGGTCTGCGCCGCGGCAGGCGCGGCGACCGCGGCGTTGCTGCCCACCGGCGCAGCGGCGAGCGACCAGGCGTAGGTGAGCGGATAATCCCCGTCGGCGTCGGTGGACGCAGTCCCGTCCAGCGCCACCGTCGAGCCGACCGTCGCCAGGAGCGATCCGGTCTGGAGCGGCTGGCCGGCGACGCTGTCGCGCGCCACCGCCAAAGGCGCGTGGTTGATGGAGCCTGCGAGCGGCACTTCCAGATGCGGCTGCGCCGGATCGCTGGAGTCGATGGCCAGCGCGCCGGACGTCTCGGGCGCGGCGGGCGAGGGCGAGAAGCTCACCGCCAGGTCGAGCTGCGCGCCCGCCGCGAGCGTGGCCGGCGTGTGAGCCGAGCCGACCACTCCGAACCCCGTCGGCGAGGCGGCCAACGACGCGAGGTAGAGGTCGGCGGCGCCGGTCGAGGCGAGCGTGATCTTCCGCGTCGCCGTCTCTCCTTCGCCCACGCGCCCGAAGTCGATCGACGAGGGCGTGACGGTGAGCGCTCCCGCGAGCGTGGCCACGCCCTTGAGCGCAATGCTCACCGAGGGCAGATCCGGATCGTCGGTCTGCAGCGAGAGCGTGCCGGCAAAGGCGCCGGCATGCGGCGGAGTGAAGACGGCGTGCACCGCGCCCGACGCTCCGGCCGCGAGCTGCAGCGCAGCGGGCGCCGCCGAGAAGCCCTGCCCCTGGGCCGCGACCCCGGTCAGGTTGAGGGCCACCCGTCCGCCGTTCACCACCAGCACGTCGCGCTCCACCGGAAAGAGCACCGGCGTCTGTCCGAAGTCGATGGGCCGCTGATCGACGATGGCGTGCGGCTTGGCCTGCGTGAGGTGCGTGCGGCCGCAGCCGAAGAGCGCGCAGGCCACGAGCAACGTCCGCTTCACGGCGCCGCCTTGTACTGCACCTCGATCAACGACCCGCGCGGCGGTAGCGCGCTGGGCGCGAAGACGATGCTGAGGGTGGTCGAGTCGTAGGTCCACGACGCCGCGGTGGGCGTGCAGAGGAGCGCCGGCGGCTGGTCGCCGCAGCCGTCGGTGAGCTGGCCGCAGAAAGCGAGCGCGCGGCGGTCGGCGTCGCAGGGGGCGCGCACCGTCACCGTGAGCGCGGTGGGGTCGGCGGGCGCCTTGGCCAGGCGGAAGGTGCGGTGCAGGCCGGCGGCGGTGGCGCCGAGCTGATCGAAGACCGTGTCGAACTGCGGATCGCAGAGGCTCTGCAGCTCCCCGCCCGTCTCTTGCGCCAGCGCCTGCAGCCGCGGCGCGGCCTGCGCCACGAAGGTGTTCTGCGGATTGGCCGGGTCGGGGATGGTGCAGCCGTTGGGCGGCGGGCCGGCCAGCGCCGAGAGGCGCACCAGGCCGTCGTTGCCCGGGCCCTTCGACTGCTTGAAGGCGCGGTAGTAGTAGAGGTCCTCGCCCGGCGACCAGGGGTCGTTGTCGTCGGTGACCACCACGATGAAGAGCGCCGCGCCGGCGCGGAGGAAGCCTTGGGGCGCGGCGCGCAGCGCGAGGTCCGACTGCTGCAGCACCGCCGAGATGGCGGGGCCGTTCATGCCCAGCGCGGTGATGGCGCTCTCGATGGACGCCTCGCTGTCGGTCGAGTCGAAGTACTGCTTGCTGCCGCCGCCCTGGTACGCGCCGGGGTGCGCGCTCACGTCGCTGGCGGCGAGGCCGACGTGCCAGTCGATCTGGTTTTCCTGCAGGTAGCCGAGGAAGCGGTGGAACGAGCCGGCGACGCGCGCCTGGTGCACGGCCATGAAGGGGCCGTTGTCGATGACGAAGAGCGCGTCGAGCTGGGCGCGGTTGACCTGCGCGAAGACGTCGATGCGCACGTCGGGCGGCAAGACCGCATGGATCTGATTGCGCTGGCACGCGACGAGCGCCAGGCAGGCGATGACGGCAGCGATTCGCATCGAATCGGCGATGGTAAGCCGTGCACCGGCCCCCGCGAAAGCGCAGTTCGTCCGACCCGATGGTCGGCTGTTTCCGCGCGCCACGACGCCGGCTCCGTTCCTGTGCCCGTCCGCCCCCACGCAGCATCCGCGGACGCGCCGGCACTTTCGAAGGCGCTGCCGCCTGTGCGGCTGCTGAGTGGCGGCGGCGCGAGCACAGGTGCAGCGCCGGCTGTGTACGCGCGGTCCTAGCGAGAACCGCTCATCACCGCGGCACACTGTTTCGGCACCGTTCGTTACGAGAATCTGAAACACGCTGCGCGGTGCAGTAGAAACCGACGCAGTCTTGCGCGCGGACGCAGCGGGCGTTGCACCCGCGTTCGCGCCGGCCCCACTCAGCAGCCGCACCGACTGACATTCCATCGCTCGCCGCCCAAGATCGCGGATGCTGCGTGGGGCCGGACGGACGCGGGTGCGTAGCCCGCGTCGCCGCGCGCGTAAACCGAAGCCGTTATCTTCGCGAAGCCACGACCGCTCTCGCGGCGGCGCGTTCGACTTTGGCGCGCTGCTGGGCGTAGCTGGGGTCGTCGGCCTTCATTTCCAGGAGCTTCTTCTGCAAGTCGGCCAGCTCGGCGCCCGCCTTGCCCGCATCGATCTGGTCCGCCCGCACCGCCTCTTCCACCAGCACCCGCACGCGGTCTTCGCTCACTTCGGCGAAGCCCTCGCCCACTGCGTAGCGGTGCGGCTGGCCGGCCGAGACATAGACCAGCTCGCCCGCCGCCAGCGCCGCCACCAGCGGCGTGTGGCCGGGACGCACGCCGAAGCCGCCCATCACTCCCGGCAGCCGCACCTCCTCGGCCTGCACGGTGAGGACGCGCTGCTCCGGCGTCACGATGGTCAGCTCGAGCGCCATGGCTACTTGGCCAGCTGCTTGGCCTTCTCCACGGCCTCTTCGATGTTGCCCACCATGTAGAACGCCTGCTCCGGCAGCGCGTCGTGCTTGCCGTCGAGCACTTCCTCGAAGGACCGCACCGTCTCCTCCAGCTTCACGTACGCGCCCTTGATTCCGGTGAACTGTTCGGCGACGTGGAACGGCTGGCTCAAGAAGCGCTGCACCTTGCGCGCGCGCGCCACCGTCAGCTTGTCGTCGTCGGAGAGCTCGTCCATGCCGAGGATGGCGATGATGTCCTGCAGCTCCTTGTACCGCTGCAACACCGACTGCACGCGGCGGGCGACCTTGTAGTGCTTGTCGCCCACGATCTGCGGATCGAGGATGCGCGAGGTGGAGTCGAGCGGGTCCACCGCCGGATAGATTCCGATCTCGGTCAGTCCGCGGCTCAAGACCGTAGTCGCGTCGAGGTGCGCGAAGGCGGTGGCCGGCGCGGGGTCGGTCAAGTCGTCGGCCGGGACGTAGATGGCCTGGACCGAGGTGATCGAGCCCTTCTTGGTCGAGGTGATGCGCTCCTGGAGCTCGCCCATCTCGGTGGAGAGCGTCGGCTGATAACCGACGGCAGAAGGAATGCGGCCGAGGAGCGCCGACACTTCCGAGCCCGCCTGCGTGAAGCGGAAGATGTTGTCGATGAAGAGGAGCATGTCCTTGCCCTCCTCGTCGCGGAAGTACTCGGCGATGGCCAAAGCAGACAGCGCCACTCGAGCGCGCGCGCCGGGCGGCTCGTTCATCTGCCCGTAGACCAGCACCGCGAGCGACTTCTCGAGGTCGTGCAGCTTGATGACCGCGTTCTCGCCGCCCTCCTGGAACTCGGTGTAGAGGTCGTTGCCCTCGCGCGTGCGCTCGCCCACTCCGGCGAACACCGAGAAGCCGCCGCGGGCGCGCGCCACGTTGTGGATCAGCTCCATCAGGAGCACCGTCTTGCCCACGCCCGCGCCGCCGAAGAGTCCGATCTTGCCGCCGCGCAGGTACGGCGCGAGCAGGTCGATGACCTTGATGCCGGTCTCGAACGGCTGCATGCGCACGTCCTGATCGGTGAACGTGGGCGGCTCGCGGTGGATGGGCAGCCGCCGCTTGGCCTTCACCGGCCCACGCTCGTCGACCGGCTCGCCGATGACGTTCAAGATGCGGCCGAGCACCTCCTTGCCCACCGGCACCGTGATCGGCCCGCCGGTGTTCTTCACTTGCTGGCCGCGCACCAGGCCCTCGGTGGAGTCCATGGCGATGCAGCGCGCGGTGTTCTCGCCCAGGTGCTGGGCCACTTCCACCGTGAGGTTGTCGGCTTGGTCCGAGATGCCGGCGTTGGAGAGCGTGAGCGCGGTGTAGATCTCGGGGAGTGCGCCGGGCGGGAACTCGACGTCGACCACCGGGCCGATGACCTGAGTCACGGTTCCGGTGTCCGTCGATGTTCGGTCTGCAACTGCCATGGTGGTCTCCTCAGGCTTCCAGTGCCGCAGCGCCGCTGACCACTTCCATGAGCTCGG
>Ga0307479_10003408_pt1 | contig 14477 bp, 10 predicted proteins | sample atmos_gasesECM4C_FD_203743 | JGI IMG/M metagenome (GOLD analysis project Ga0307479, IMG submission 203743) | Hardwood forest soil microbial communities from Morgan-Monroe State Forest, Indiana, United States - atmos_gasesECM4C_515 | ecosystem: Environmental > Terrestrial > Soil > Temperate...
TTGCGGCATTCTGCTCCCAGGTGTGGGAGGCGAGCACATACTTGCGGCCCGCTTCGCCCAATTTCGTGCGTAGTTGTGGATCGGCGGCGAGCCTCAGGATCTGGCGGGCCATGGCTTCGGTATCACCGGGTGCGATCAGCAATCCCGTCTCGCCGTCACGCAGGATCTCCAGCACCGGCGGCACAGTGGGCGCCACCACCGCCTTGCCCATCGCCCAGTATTCGAACACCTTCATGGGTGAGCCATAGGCGTTGGAGTCCAGCAGCACGCCGATGTCCATCGCAGCGACGAGCTCCGGTATGGCCGTGTGCGGCTGCCGCCCGACGAATATAGCGGCATTCTGCACACCGCGGCGCTGGAGCTCAACATGCAGCGGGCCGCGGCCCTCCCCGTCACCAACGAACAGAAAGGCGACGTCGCTACGCTGCGCGACCACGCGTTGGATCACGTCCGCAAAGCCCTGGGTCCCCTGCCAGCGATTCATGGTGCCTACGAACCCGACAGTGACCGCAGGCAACCCGAGTGTGCGCCGCAGGCCGTTGCGGGAGTTGCGAAGCGGATCGAATTCCTCGGGATCAATCGCGTTATGGCACACCGTGATCCGCTCCGCCGCCACGCCTTCCTTTTCGAGCAACGCACGCTGCACGTCAGTCACCGTGATGAGGGCGTCCACCCTGCGAAAGGTATAGCGCTCGAGCGCGCGCGCCAGCCGGGCAAATCGCAAGCCGTAGTATTTGTTCCAGGCCTGGGCGTAAAGCGTATTCACTTCGAGGATCAGCACCAGACCGAACATCCGCGCCGCGATCAGACCGGCAATGTTGTACAGCGCATAGCGCTCGTAGATGAAGTCATAGCGGCCGCGCCGCAGCTGCACGCTGAGCTGCCACAGTGATCTAACGTTGTATGCAAGCTGTGCCAGCTCGACAAGCACGCGAGGCATTGCGCCTTTCAGGCGCGCGATCGAGGAGGACTTGGTCCGCTCACGCGGCGCGCCGAGCGGCACCGGGCCGACGATATCGACTTCGTGACCGCAACGCCGCAGCGCGGCCACGATGCTCGCAATGTGTACCGATTCGGGCTCCTCGCCCTGAGTTCGATGGTGATAGAGAATTCTCATGCGGCTCGGGCGCTCACGGCTACTGCAACCTCGCAAAGCTTCGGCCCCGTTGGCTCCACTCGGGCAGCATCTGCGCCAAGGCCGCGACCGTGTACTCGTTATTATCGTGAAAGAGAGCGATGTCGCACGGCTCGAGGCCGCGGGAATGGATCCGGCTCAACAGCGGCTCACGGCCGTCTCGAAGGTAGTCGCTGTATGTCTTGCTCCAGTGGATCAGACGATAGCCCCAGCGTTTCATGCGCACCAGCGCCGCAGCGTTGATGCGGCCGCGCGGCGGACGGACGAGTCTGGTATCGACTCCCGTCAGGTCCTTGATGAGCTCGCGGCAACTGCTGAGCTCCTGCCATAACTCCTTGCTGCTAAGAGTCGGGATGTCGCGGTGAGAATAGGTATGCGAACCGACGCCGTGCCCTTCCTGCACGATCCGGCGCAACAATGTGGGAGCCGCGGCGGCGGCCTGCCCTATGACGAAGAACGTTGCCTGCACGCCGTGGCCGTGCAGCAGATCGAGCACTCGCGGCGTGTGCTCGAGGTTCGGGCCATCGTCGAACGTCAGCGCGCAATCCACGCCGCCGGGCAGGCGCCAAAGAAAAGCATCGCCCAGCAGATATTCCTGCAGGATGTGCTTGCCGACCTCACTCCACGAACGCATTGTTCACCCGATTGCGGTCCGCCAGGACATGCTCGAGTACGGCATGGTTGCGCTGCGCCACACTCTCCCACGTGTAGTCGGCGACACTCGCCGCTATCTGCGCGGCGTCCCATTGAGACTCGAAGGCACGAGCCAGCCCCGTCGCCAGCGAAGACGGATCGAGTGGCTTCACCAGCAAGCCATTCGCGCCGTGGCGTACGAGTTCCGGAATGCCGCCGACGTCGCTGGCCACGACCGGCCGCCCGCTGGCCAAAGCCTCGACGACGACATTGGGCGTGCCCTCGTTGCGGCTCGGCAGGCAGAACGCGGTCGCGGCACTGAACCATTGCGCGACGTCTTTCTGAGGCAGCTCGCCGGCGAAGTGGACCGTGCCTCGCAGCCGCCCGAGACCCGCTAGATGCTCCAGGTGCGCGCGCAACGGACCGTCTCCGATGATCGCGAGTCGGTCGGCCGAGGTCACCTGCCCTGACTCCAACAGCAGCTCCCAGGCGCGCAGCAGTACGTCGATGGCCTTGATCGGCACGAGCCGGCCGGCAAACACAATCAGCCGCGAAACCTCGCCCAAGCCCACCCGGCGACGAGCCTCGTGTTGATCTCGTGGAGCAAATGTCTGGCGGCTCACGCCTGCGCACGGCACATGGATCACACGGTCGCGGATGTCGGGCACCAGGTCGCGAATCCGGCGCTGAATCGCCGCACTCACGGCGATCACCGCCCCTGCCCGGCGCAACGCCCAACGCAGCTGCGGCCGTATCAACGGGTTGCCGGAGTAGACGTTGATGTCGCTCCCGTGGGCGGTGACCACGAACGGCACATTCATAAGCGTGGCAGCCACGGCGACGCCGACCGCGTCCGGATAAGCGCAATGAGCGTGCAGCACGTCGACGCCGCGCGCGCGCGTCAGCCTGCGAAGCACCGGCGCGACGCCGGCGTAGTAGCTCAGACCGTTAAGCACTTCGATCCGCGGCACCACCAGGAAGCGTGGATGGAACACGTCTCGTTCCCCGTCCCTGCTTCGATGCGGCACCGAACGCAACGCCGCCCATCGCGCCCGGCGCGGCCATGGCGGCGCATACGGCACGGGCGAGACGACTGAGACGGCCGCGAATGCTCCGAGGGCGGCGACGAGATTCCGCACGAACACCGCCCGCACCGGCTCGGCCGTGTTGGGATAGAAGGTGGAGACTAGGGCGACGTGCACGGTAGTGGAGGCAGACTAGCGCTGCCTGTAAACCATGGGGCGCGCCGAAACCGCGGGCCGCCGCCGCGGCTCGCTCGGCGCCGCAGGCTGCCGCTCGGTCGCCTCGCCGTGCGCGGCGGCGCGGGAAGCGAGAATCGAAGTGGCTATCGCGAGCACCGCAAGCACGTAGTAGCTCCAGTCGTACGCTTTCGCATCCAGCAGCGAGCGGAACATGATGGCGCACAGGCTTATGAACGTTGCCAGACGGATCTCCACCAGGCCATCTCCCCGGGCGTCCCCAAGCCGCACCCCACGCACCGAGCGGAATATCCCCCACAGCATGAGCATGAAAGACCCGAATCCGAGAATTCCGGTATCGGCGGCCACCTCCATGTAGGTGTTGTGAGCCACCTTGCCGCGATTGTCGTGACTGATCTCGCCGTAGTCCTGGGAAAACTCCTTGAAACGCCGGCTGCCGATTCCGAGGACTGGGTGGGCGACGATCATGCTGCGCGCCGCCTTCCACAGCTCATAGCGGGAATTTTCGGCGTCCGCAGCTGTATAGTTGCCGCGCTGGTTTTCCTCACGGGCGATGAACTGATGAATGACCGCCACGGAACCGATCAGCGCCAGGACGACGATCACCAGCACCCGACGCGCGCCGGTCGTTGTCAAGCCGATGATCAAGGCCCCCTCGAGCACCAGCGCCAGGATTCCGCCGCGGGACAGTGACAGCACCACGCCGATCATGCAAGCTACGACCAGCCCCAGCAGCAGCAGTTTCGCGAGTCGCGTGCGCGCCAGCCGCAGGAACAGATAGGCGAACGGCAGCACCATGATGATGATGAACGTGTAGTCGTTGTGGTTCTCGTACATGCCGTACGCGCCAGCGCGACCGCCCGCGAGAGTCGGCAGGTTTACGGCGACGGCGTACAACCCGAAGGCGACCACGACCGCCGATCCCAACATCATGCCCCATACGTAACGGCGCAGACTGCGTGCGTCGTGAATGCTCAGCAGTGAGGCCACCACGAACAGCAGATAGACATCCCAGAAGTCGAGCTCCTCCAGCATCCCGCGCACGCCGCCGTAGGAGACCGAGATGACCTGCACGACCACGAACACGCCCAGCCAGATGAACGCCGGATGCAGGAAGAACCGACGCCGCAGCTCGGCGTCCCCCGGGCGGGTGCGGATCAATTCGAACAGCACGGCGATCAGCGTCGCCACCAGCATCGGCCTGTAGGGCGCCAGGGCCGGCCAGAACACTCCGGGTTGGAGGAAGTTCAGGAATGGGTAGAGGAAAGACATGATGCTTCTTAGGCGGCTTGCACGACCAGACTGGCCAGGCGGTCCTCGATCGTGCCGGCGTCCACGGGCAGCCGGCGCAGCTCGTACAGTTCATCGCTGCGCGCCGCTCCCCGCTCGGTCGACAGAGCGGCCGTGAACTGCCGGCGGCAGATCTCCATGACCTCCTGCGTGTAGTCGGTGCGCTTACCGTTGGGATAACAGAACGTCGCGCTGCACGAGCCGACCTCGGCTACGATGCGCTCGCGACTCGCGGTGATCTCGTGTTCCGCTTCGGCAAGGGGCATGCGCGACAGCAGCGCGTGATTGACCGTGTGGGCGCCGACTTCGAACCCGGCCTGGACGAGCTGGCGCGCGTGGTCCCAGCTCATGAATCGGTAGACTCCCCAGGGCTGCGTCGGCTCGACGCGCAACTCCGCCTCGAGCTCGCGCACACTCGCTTCCGCCGCGTCCCACGACATCTTCTTAAGCACGACTTTGATGCTGCGAAGCAGCTCGATCCGTTGCAGCATCCCGTCAAGCTGCACCCGCTCATCGAGCAGCGAGATGCGGAACTGGCCCGGGGCGGCGGCGTGCAGTGCCGCTTCGAGCCGGTCCACCCACGCCCAGCGCGCGGCGCCGATGAACCCGGTGGTCAGAAAGAAGGTCGCTGGCAACTTCAGATCCACGAGCACCGGCACCGCGCACTCCACGTTATTCAGGTAGCCGTCGTCGAACGTGAGCGCCACCATTCCGGAGACGTCCTCGTGCCTCTGCAGAGCCCGCACCAAGGCCGCAAGCGGAGCCACGCTACGGTAGCGACTCAGCATCTGCAGTTGCCGGCGAAACAGGCCCACGTTGACGTGCTTGCCGCTGTGGTTGACGAGCCCTGTGGCTGCATCGGCGGTGACGCCGTGATACATGAGAATCACGGGCGCGCCGCGCGTCAGGCGCATGAGCCTGGGAGCCGCCCCGATCTTGCAGAGAATTCTAGTGGGCAGTCGAGCTAATCGACTCACCATGCCTCTGGCTCCATACGCGGTGATAGAGCTGCTCATAGCGCCGCACCATTGCTTCGATGCTGAATTCGACCTTCACCCTGGTGGCCGCCGCCCGCGCCAGCCTGCCGCGCAGCGCCGGGTCGCTGATCAGTCTGCCGAGCTGCGCCGCCAGCGCCGCGACATCTGCGGACGGAAACAGCAGGCCGCTCACCTCGGGCACGATGATCTCACTGTTGCCACCTGCATCGCTCGCGATCGTGGCCACCCCGGCCGCCATGGCCTCGAGCAACGTGTTCGACATGCCCTCGCTCGTGGACGGCAGCACGAAGATATCCATCTCGCGCAGCGCCTGCGGCACATCATCGCGATGACCCGCGAACTGCACCCGACCCGCTAGTCCGAGCTCGGCGGCCAGAGCTTCCAGAGACGGCCGCTCGGGTCCCTCACCGACCAGCAGCAGCCGCGCCGCGGGCAGGGCCGGCAACCGCGCCATCGCCTGCAGCAGCAGTGCGTAGTTCTTGACGGGCGCGAGCCGCCCCACACTGCCAAGCACCACTTCGGCGGACGAGAGGCGCCGGTCGGCCGCGGAAGGGGCCGAGCGGAATCTCTCGATGTCCACGCCGTTGTGGATGACCTCGAATCTTGCCGGATTGACGCCGAGCTCGCGCACGAGGTCCTCCCTGAGCCGTTCGGAGACCGAAAAGGCGGCGTTCGCACCGGACAGGAGGAATCGCTGTACTCGCGCGCGCAGCGGCTTCTCGGGGAACGTGCGCCCGTGCTCGCTGTGAATCACCACCGGCACACCGGCGAGCCGCGCCGCTACCATCCCGTAGAAGAAGGGCTCGGCATTGCGCGTGTGGACGATATCCACCCGTAATGCGCGCAGTAGCCTGGCCAACCTCAGCGGCATCCTCCAGTCGTTCCCCGGCCGCAGGCCCATGGCGACGATTTCCGTGCCGCGCCGTATTCGGGCCGCGAACTCGCCGGCCTGCTGCAGGCAGCAGACGGAGGAGCGGAATGCCGCGGGATCCAGGGCGTTCACGACGTTGACAACTCCATTCTCCAGCCCCCCAGGCTTGAGACTCAGCAGTATGTGACAGACATGCAAGGGACGAGTCATGATCCTACGACACCGCCGGCACCAGGCGGCGGATCCAGGAGCGCGCGAAGCGGATATCGGACGCGTTGAACACCCCAACGAGATAACCCGCCAGCAGGTACGCGGCGCCGAACACCGTTGCGCCAGAGGCCAGCGCCACCAGCCCCGACTCAATCAGAGACGCCACTCCGACCGCGGGTATGACGGCCAGCACGGCGGCCAGCGCGGTCCGCCCGATGGCCGCCAGCGGTAGCAGCTGCGCCGGCGTGGCCTTCAGCAGCCTCATCGTCACGATGAAGAACAGCAGTGAGCTCAGATAGGTCGAGCACACCAGAGCAGTGGCGGGTCCGAGAATGCCCATTTGGCGCAACAGAATCAGGCTGAGCACCGCGTTGCTGGCCACTGAGATCGCAACGACGTAAAGGTTCAGCCGCGTTCTGCCATACACCTGCGGAACGACGCTGAGGACGAGCATGTACTGCGGCAGCACCAGCAGATAGATGTGGAACACATGCACGCTCGCCGCGTACGAGCTGGTAAACAGCGTGGTGATGAAACGGTTCGCAAAGCACACCAGGAACGTGAAGCTCGGCACGATGATGATCGCGAGTTTCCGCACCGAGTCGCGCCAGATCTGGATGACCTCGTCAATGCGGCCCGCCGCGACCAGCGGCGGGAGCGACGCGCGCAGCACGTTCAGCACCGAGGCCTGAAAAATCGTATCCAACGGAATCTCGAGCGCCCCGACGCTGTATATGGCGTAATCCACCGGCGTAAACGCCATGGCGACGATGCCCCGGTCGAGTAGTCCGCCGAGCAGCCCGATGCCCATGGTCGCGGCCAGCGGCAGGCTGTAAGCAAGTTGGGCTCCCAGGAAGCGTCCGCTGGCGGATGCGTGGCGCACCGAATCCGCGCCGTGCCAGAGCCAGTAGCTGCGGCCGACCAGCCGCACGGCGGCATAGACGACCAGCATGATCACGATGGCCGGCAGCGCGAAGCCGAGCGCCAGCAGCACGATAAGGCCGCCTACTCTGAAGGCTGTCTCCGCCAGCTCGAGAGTCACCGCTCCTACGTAGCGATTCTGGCTGATCATCACGTGCATGAAGTGCTCGCCGGCGATGAACAGCCCGACATACACCGAGTAGAGCGGCAGCAGCTCGAGAAGTCGGGCGTTGCTCATGCGCCGGGCGAGCAGCGGCGCGGCAAGCACGATCGCCACGGCCGTGAGCGCGCCGGAGGCAACCAGCATGAGCTGCGTTTGTGCGATCAGCGTCGGCCGCCCCGAGCGCTCGGCGGAGTTGCGGTGATAGAAGTAGTAAATCGATGTCGGTAAACCGAGCACCATGATGCCGGTGGCGAAATTCGCAATCAGCGACAGCTGCTGGTAAGTGCCGTAGTCGTCCTGGGTCAGGTGCCGCACGAGCACCATGGGCAGCGCGAAACCCACGGCGTACTTCAGTGTATTCGCCAGGATCAGCAACGCGGCCTTGTCGGAGAGGGACGCCATGAGGGGGTTTTGCAGCTAGTGAATCTAATCTGGCCACCGCAGCGGCCATGTGACGGCGTTCACACGCCTGCCCGCTGCAGATAGCTGAAAAAGGCCAACAAAGCTTACCGCGTAACGCTGCGCGCTGCCTACGGCACCAACCCCGGATACCATGACCGTAAGCCGTCTCAGGGGCTCACGGTCCACCTGCCCGGTGAGAGCAGCCGATCTGAGTCGCAAGCTTGAGCGATCGTACGCGAAAGCCGCCCGCGGTTATGGCATCTTCGAGGCACTGATGCCGGTCAAGCGGCACGGCGCACCGGCGAGCGCTTTCGAGGCCAGCGGCGTTGTGCAGTTTGATGCGGCGTACTCCTAACATGCACAAGGGCGTCCGACCGCTTGAGTGAGCGCAAATGGCATTGACAGGGCCGCACCCTCGCCTGATCGGGCCCCGATCCGGCGACGCCGTCTGGATCGGTGTGGTAGTTGCGATTGCGGCCATCTCGATCTGGCCGACGTGGCCGTACCTCCACGATTTGTGGGCGCACACGACCGACTACTCGCACGGATACCTCGTCGCCGGGTTGACTGTGGCGTGGTTCGTCCACCGTTGCCTGAATTTCGGGGGAATCGCCCTGCGGGGTTCCATCATCGGCACCTGTGTGCTCGCAGGCGCGCTGGTTGTGTGGTTGGTGGCTTTCAAGGCGAGCGTCATCCTGGGTCAGCAGGCCCTGGCGCCGCTGATTCTCTGGGCTTCGATCTGGTCGTGCTGCGGGACCGAGACGGCGCGCCGCTTCGCCGCGCCCATCGGCTATCTGTACTTCGCCGTCCCGGTCTGGGACGCCGTGGCGCCCGCCTTGCAGACCCTGACGATCGCAGCGTGTCAGACGGCGCTCGCGTGGTTTCACGTACCGGCGGTGATCCACGACTCCGTCGTGCGCATTCCGGAAGGCAGCTTCCGCATCGCCGAGGAATGCAGCGGCAAGCGTTATTTCGTTTCGGCTCTTGCGCTCGCCAGCATCTTCGCGGCCATCGCTCCGTTGCGCGGCGCGCGGGCGGTATGGTTTGTAGCGATCGCCGCCGGCCTGTCGATGCTTGCCAACTGGATCCGGGTGTTTACGGTGATATACGCGGGTCACGCAACCAACATGACGAGTTATCTCGTGGCCAAAGAGCACGGCACCTTCGGCTGGGTCATCTACTTCGTCGTCCTCGTGTTCTTGTTCTGGGTAGGCATGCGGTTGCAGCGGTCTGAGACTGTGACGCCGCACATTACCGCCTCGACACCTATTCCGCTCGAGACGCAGCAACGCTCCCAGCGCTCGACGCTGGCGTACGCCGGTGTCGCGTTGCTTTGCCTGACATTCGCCGCGGTCCTGTATGCGCACTTGACTCTCGCGGTGCCTCTGCAAGCGACGCTGGCACTTCCCGTGCCGCGGATCGCGGGGTGGAGCGGCCCGCTGCCGCCCGACACGCAGTGGGCTCCGCGCTTTGTCGGAGCTTCGCCCCAGACTCGCGGGCAGTACCGCTTCGGCCAAACACCGGTGGAGGTATACATCGCTCGCTATGCACGACAGACGCACGGGGCCAAGCTCATCAGCGGCTTGAACACGGTCCTCGGCGAGTCGTGGCAAGCCCTGCAGACGGGGCGACTGAGCGGCCAAACACAGGCAGGCGGAATCCCGGCGCGCGCGATTCTGGCGCAAGCCGCAGGCGGACAACGCTGGGTCGTGAGTTTCGTCTACGAGGTTGGGGGCGTCGTCACGGGTAGCGACGCGGTCGCACAGCTCGTATATGGAACACGATCATGGACGGCGCCGACGGGCGCCGAAGTGGTCGCCGCCGCCGTCAAGTGCTCGAGCTCCTGCGACACTGCTGAAGCCGCGGTGACGGCACTCTGGCGCACGCTCGGGCATCAGCTGCTCTGAAGCGCTGCAACACGACGTGTGCCCGTCAGCGATTCACCCGAGCGCTTGTCGAGCGCGAGGCTCGCGGATCAGGGCGGAAACTTCAGTTGCCGCTCGAGCCGCTGGAACTGCGGCTCGCTGCGAATGGGATCGAGCGGCCAGTCGACCTTGAAAAGCCGCAGCCCCGCATTCTGCAAGCTGATCGCCGTGGCGAGCGACTGCAGCGCCGCCGTACGGTCGCCCCACTGGGCATACACTTCGGCGAGGAAGAACTCCCCGGCCTCCCCATCCAACGCCCTGAGTCTTGCCAGCTCCGTCTCGGCCTCGGCACGCTTGCCGAGCGCCTGATACGCGATTGCGAGACACCAGTGCCGATCGTCCTCGTCGAGCCTCGCGGGCCGTGATTCACAGGTCTGCCGTGCCTCATCGAACCGTGCAAGGGCGAGATAGCTGAAGGCGGTGTAGGCCGCGGTCTGGGACGCGCCGGGGTCGATTTGCCGGGCCTGCTCAATCGCCGCGAGTCCCTCGTTAAAGCGTCTGGCGTGATAGTAGGCTTCCGCGAGCGTGAGATGCGCCCTGAAACCCGCGGGGTCCAGGCTGACTGCGCGGCGCGCTGCAGCGATCGCAATCTCGGGGCGCGCTGCAAGGCCGTAGTACGCGGCGGCGTCTCTTTGCACCTCCGCGCTGCCCGGTGTCAATTCCAACGCTCGCGCGTATTCCGGTGCGGCCGCCGCGAAATCGAGAAACCCGACGGACCACATCACACCAAGCGCCAGATGCGCCTCGCCAAGCTGCGGCGCCAGTGCGACGGCCCGCTCGGCGGAACTGCGCGCCTGCTCGCGTACACCCGCGCGCATGCCGGGCGTGGGTATCCAGGCGGAAAGGCCAATGAGCGCTCTGGCTCGGTGCGCATACGCGGCCGAAAAATTCGGATCGCGGGAGATTGCGCGGTCGAACCGTACCGCCGCGCCACGAAACGCCGCGGCTCTGGCGGCCTTGCGATACATGAGCATCCCGTGCAGATATTCATCGTAGGCCTGCGCATCGTGTGTGCCGCCCAGCTCTACGGCGGCCGCTGTCTCAGCCGACGGGTTGACTTGAAGCCTCCGCGCCACGGCGAGGGCGATCGTGGTGCGGGCCGTCGCGATGTCTTTCAGGTCAAAGGCGAACGACTGCGACCAGGAGGGTAATCCGCTCGCAGCGTCGATGAGCCGCATTGTCATGCGCACGGCATCGCCAAACCTGCAAACGCCGCCGTCGAGCAGCGCCGCAACGTTCAGTTTGCGGGCAACCGCCTGATAGCCGACGTGCCTGGTCGACAATGATGAGGCGCGGCCGGCAACCTGAAGCTCATTGATGCGCACGAGCGCGTCGCGCAGATCCTCCGAGATGCCGGCGGCAAAGTAGTCCTGTTTCGGCTCGCCGCAGGTGTTTGCGAAGGGCATTACGGCCACCGAGCTCACAGGTGCAGGAGGCACGGTCGTCGCCTCCGTGACCTCCGGAGCGAGGGCCAAACCGGCCCAGATGACGAGCAAACCAACCCTCAACCGGCGCGACATGGCGACCGAGCCGTGGTTGATGCGATCGTGGAGGGTTAAGTTCAAAGCCGGCGGCCGTGTATGTGAACCATGTACGCAAACTGCCCGGCCGTGGATGTTACGCTGCCGGCTCCATGCACTCGAAGATCGCGATTACAAGCGACTCGAGCGCTAAGGGGGTCCTGGGTGCTGCGTCTGTGGCCGCGTGCCGCGTTGGTTCTCGGCGATCATCGGCAGAGTCTGGTAGTCGCTCGCTCCCTTGCCAGGGCCGGCTGCGAGGTCATTCTGAGCTCCACCGGCGAGCCCTCGGCAACCCGGCATTCGCGCTACATCGCGCGTTGCTGGCAGCGTCCGGAACTCGACCGCGGCGCGAGCTTCTTTGGCGCGTCGCTCGCGGGCTTCGCCCGCACCCTCCCCGAAGGGTTGATTGTATTTCCGGTGGGCGACACCGAGGTCGCGCATATCGCGGCTAACTTGCACGCGCTCCCACCGGGGTCGGTCGCAGTCATGGCACCGGCAAACACCGTGCACAGGTGCCTGAACAAGGCCACACTCTACGATCTCGCGCGGTGCCTCGGACTGGCGGTAGCCGACTTTGAAGTGATCGAACCGGAGCAGATCGAGGCGGCCATCGGCCGCATCGGCTTCCCCTGCGTCATCAAGCCAGCCTCATCTCTCGAGGACGCCTCTCACGTCAAAGCGCTGATGCTGGAGCGGGCGACGTCGGTGGCAATCGCCGAGCTCGTTGGCACCAGCAGTGCCGGGTGGTCGCGCGCCCTGGTGCAGCGGCGCGTTGTTGGAACGCGCCACAACTGCCACTTCGTCGCCCATCGCGGGCGCCTGTTGGCCTATTTCGAGCAGGCGGTGCTGCGCACTACGCGGCTCGATGGCGCCGGCAACGGCGTGGATGGGGTTTCGGTCCCCCCCTCGGCCACCCGACACAGCGCGTGCGAACGATTGATCGAGGCGCTGGAGTACTCAGGACCCGGCTGCGTGCAGTTCCTCGTCGGTCCGACGGATAGCGAATCGTGGTTTCTCGAGCTGAATGCTCGTCTGGATGCCACCTGTGCCATCGCCGAACGCAGCGGTTATGACCTTCCCCGGCTCGCCGTCGAAGAGGCTCTGTATCGGCGCGGCGACGGCCCGCCGCCGGCCGCGCTGTCACGCCCGTACCGCGTCGGGGTTCGTGGCGTCTGGACGACGGGTGATCTGCGGGCGCTATTGCGCGAGTTGCGCACGGGCCGCCTGAGTGTGTCGGCCGCGCTGAGCTGGTGGGCGCGTATGAGCTGGTCATTCCTCAGGGCGCATCATCATCTGACCTTTCACTGGAGCGATCCCCAGCCCGCGTTCCGCGCAATCCTCGGGATGACCGTCGCTCCCCTCTGGCGGCGCGCGAAACACCTGACCTATGTCTATCGGCACGCGGCTGTCATCTGCCTGGCCGCCGCGCTCTTAACTTAGCAGCGGACCGAGCTGATCCAATCGGGGCGCGCGCCCTGTCTTGCTCGCCGGGCCTGGAACCGGCCATGTACCGCTCGGTACGGCCGCTGTGTGATGCGATTCACGTTGACGGCCTTTACACACACCGTCCCTCGAACGAGGCTTTGCAAACCTCAAGCGGCTGAATCCCAAGGAACAATTGAAGATGGCATCAGCCTTGCACTTAAGCTCAAGCACACGAACGTGCACAGAGGCGCTTGCGAATATGCTAAGTAAACAGCCGATCGGTTTTCTCGTGTTGGGCTCGATTTGCGCGTTGGTGCTGGATCTGGCGAGCGGGCCGGCCCACGCGAGTGCGACCCTCACGGTCAGTGACGGAATCCATTCTACGACGGTGCTGGACGATGGCTCGGGAGAGATCGACTTCCTGGGCAAGGCTGCCGGTTGGAACAGCCCGAGCGATTGGCGCGTCACCCTGACGGGTCTGACCAAGGGATCGCTGGGGACCGCTCAAAGCCCCGACCTGCATCTCACGGTACTGGGCAATGGGGTCGGGACCCTGAGTCTCTCGTTCGCCGACGACGGGTTCATTGCCAACGGGCTTACCGGCTTCCTGACCCAAACCGGCGGTGTGGTTGGCGCGGGCGGCAGCATCACCTTGGGAGCCGCATCGACGGCGGGCAGCCTGACGTCCTTCGACCCCTGGGGCTCTGGCCCTTTTTCGTCCCAACAATACACGGAGCAGACACTGAGCGGATCGTACGGCCTGGAGCTCTTTGCGAACATCGACCATACGCAAAGCGACGCTTCCAGCTTCGACGCCAGTGTACAAGTCCCTGAGCCCCCGGCCATCACCCTGCTGGGAGCCGGGTTGCTTGGCGGCGCGCTGGTTCTACGACGGCGTCGGGCAAAGGAGCGCCTGAGGCCGGTGCGCTGCTGAGAGCAAGGCCGGCGCGGCTTTCCAGCAGTCTGGGACCGTTTCCCTACTGATATCAGCTACAGTACGCGGCCTCCTGGCAACGGAGGCGCTCCGATGAATCAGAGTGCTGATGGGAACGGCAGGGATGCCACCGCGTCCGCCGAGCGGCGGATCAACGCTTTTACGGTCGACGTCGAGGACTACTACCACGTCGCCGCGCTGGCGCCTGCGATTCCACGGGAGACCTGGGATCAGCACGAGTCCCGGGTCGAGGCCAGCACCGAGCGTCTGCTCGCGCTGCTCGCCGAGCATCAGGTGCAAGGGACCTTCTTCGTGCTCGGCTGGGTCGCCGAGCGCTCCCCGGATCTGGTGCGACGCATCGCGCAAGCCGGTCACGAGATCGCCTGTCACGGCTTCTCACACCAACTGATTTACCGGCAATCCCCGCAGGTGTTTCGCGAGGAGACCAAGCGCTCCAAGGAGTGTCTCGAAGACATCATCGGGCAGGCGGTGCTGGGTTACCGGGCGGCGAGCTTCTCGGTGACGCGTGCCTCGCTGTGGGCGCTCGATGTGCTGATTGATCTCGGCTTCCGTTACGACTCTTCCATTTTTCCCATCCGTCACGATCGCTACGGGCTGCCCGGTGCGGCACCGGAACCCAACCGCCTGAGCGCACCCTCCGGACGCACGCTGGTGGAGTTTCCCATGTCGGCAGCGAGGTTCATGGGCGTGCAGGTGCCGGTCTCCGGTGGCGGCTATTTCCGTATCCTGCCGTACTGGCTGACGCGCGCGGGCCTGAAGCAGATCGAGCGCCGCGGCCGCCCGTTCACGTTCTATCTGCACCCCTGGGA
>Ga0307479_10003409_pt1 | contig 14468 bp, 14 predicted proteins | sample atmos_gasesECM4C_FD_203743 | JGI IMG/M metagenome (GOLD analysis project Ga0307479, IMG submission 203743) | Hardwood forest soil microbial communities from Morgan-Monroe State Forest, Indiana, United States - atmos_gasesECM4C_515 | ecosystem: Environmental > Terrestrial > Soil > Temperate...
GCATCACCCACTGCTTGGGATCCTTGGCGCGAGCGTCAAGGTCAGCATCGGCGCGCGCCGGAACGCCCTGCATCAACAGCAGGCCGCAGATCGAAGTCGTAGCAAGTAGAAATTTGTTCATTCGCTTCCTCCCTGGGTGTGGTGCCTGGAGGGCAGCGGACGCGCCTTGGACAATGCTGGCATTTCCACGGGACGTCGTTCGCCCTCTTTGGATGATTCTTTGGATGATTTCTTCTGGACCTCCATCGCAGCCTGCGAATCGTTTCGCAACCTGCGAGCCTAGCTTCTTCCTGAACTGTGCCCATCTGAGTCTTCGGCGAGCAACGAGCTCCCTCATCATCGTTGCTCACGAAGCCGAAGCAAAAAAAGTCTAGGTAACTCCTCGGTTATAAGCAAGTTGTGATTTATGGCGGAGACTTGTCGTTAAGATTTGTGTCGATCGCTCGGCATTCTCGCATCGCAACACGCACCTTGCAGTGCGCATGTCGGCTCGAAAGCTACACCGAATTTCTCTGAACGCCATGAGAGACAACAGCATTGACCTATGTGGACCTAACGAAACCTTATCCGGGGCAGAACAAAAATTGTCTGCACTGCAACTATCTGCGCCGTCTCGCGCCTCTCGCCCACTCTGATACCTGCACGCGGTGGGCGTTGCGATTCGTGGGCATCGTCCTCGCGACTGTGCTGATCCTGATTTTGGATTGTAGAGCGGGCCGCTCGCAACAAGGACCACCGCTCACGCCGTTGCCGATCGTCGAGGTCGCGCCCGGTGTCTACGCTCACATCGGCCAAATCGACCTGATGAACCAGACCAATCAAGGCGACGCTGCAAATTGCGGCTTCATTGTCGGCGAGGATGCAGTAGCTGTGATCGATACCGGTGGGAGCACGCGCGAGGGTGAACGTCTCCTGGCTGCAGTTCGCAGCGTGACACAGAATCCAATTCGCTACGTCATCAACACGCATGTTCATCCCGACCACATCTTCGGGAACGCCGCGTTCGCGCAGGACGGAACTATTTTTGTCGGACACGAAAACCTGCCGCGCGCGCTGACGGCGCGGGGCGATTATTACCTGAAGGTGTTTCGTGGCGTACTCGGCGACGCACTCATGGACGCAACCAAGATTATCCCGCCCGCGCTGCTCGTCGACGGCAACATGCAGATCGATCTCGGCAGCCGCAAGCTGGCCCTGAAGGCCTGGCCATCCGGGCACACCGACAACGATCTAACGGTCTTCGACGAGACGAGTTCCACTCTGTTTGCCGGCGATCTCCTGTTCGTCGGGCACGTTCCGGTCATCGACGCCAGCATCCGGGGCTTTCTCGCCGACCTGTCCGAATTGACGCGCATTCCGGCTATTCACGTTGTTCCCGGACATGGTCCGATCGTGAGCGATTGGCACGGCGCGGTTGCAGAAGAGCGGCGCTATTTCGAGAACCTGGCCGAAGAGGTACGCAAGCTGATCGCCCGAGGAATTCCGCTTGCCAAGGCGGCGCAAGAGGCCGGGCAAAGCGAGCGGTCTCGCTGGAAACTGTTCGACGAATACAGTTCACGCAACGTAATCGCTGCTTACGGCGAACTTGAGTGGGAATAGCGGCCTTATCTTGCCTGGCCGGAGCGCTAGCTTGTCGCTTGCAGGGTTTTCCTATAGTTTTGTTATCGCTTCGTGGATAAGGAATCTGACCATGTCGGTTTTTTCCAGGGTGATCGTCCCGATCCTGCTGGTGGGATTTTGTCTTGCGGCGCCCCCGGCGGCGATTGCCCAGACCGCAGCGGCGTCGGCCACGGATCAGCCTTCGGAAGTAACCTGGAACAACATCAAGGGCGATATCTTCAAGGATCGCGCCATTCTTGACGGTTCGGGCCTTGTGATACTCGACGCGCCGCGGCGTGCGGAGAATGCCGCCCTGGTGCCGATCGGCATGCGCGTCAACCTTGCGCCAGACGATGAGCGCACGCTACAAGCACTCACCCTTGTCATCGACGAAAACCCAGCCCCCGTCGCCGGCACGTTCACGATCGGACCGCATTCAGGCGTAACGTCGATTTCCGCGCGCGTCCGGGTCGATACCTACACCTACATACGCCTCATTGCCGAACTCAGTGACGGCAAGCTCTACGGCGTCAAGGCTTTCGTGAAGGCGTCAGGTGGCTGCTCCGCGCCGGCGGCTTCGAATTCCGAATCGATCAAGATGCTTGGGGAGATGAAGTTCCGCGCATTCCCGGGCAGCGAGGGCGGAATGCCCGAAGCCCAGATCATGATGCGCCACCCTCAAAACTCCGGCCTGCAGATGGACCAGCTGACGCGGCTCTACATACCGCCGTTCTTTGTCGAGAATCTCAAGATATGGCAGGGCGACGATCTGATGGTGGCAGTGGATGGCGGGATCGCGATCTCGGAAGATCCGAACATTCGATTCAACTACAAGCCGAACGGTGCTCCCAATTTTCGCGCCGAGGCCGTCGACACGAGCAAGCATCTGTTCAAGGACGAATGGACCGTCGAAAAATCGATGCTCTAGCGACGCGGGTCGGGAGGGGGGACCTCCTCAGAAGCAGCGAACTTCGGCTTCCGCCTGCGCGCGCCGGAACTCCTGGAGCGCAAGCCTCGCCGATTCCGTCGATCGGAATTCAGAGCCGACCGGCCCGGTGACTTGAGACATCGAGAGGATCGTCTCGGTTGTCACGTAGCGATCGTAAGGAATGATCGACGCGATCACGTCGATCGAGCAGGAACATTTATGCAAGATTTCCTGCGTTTCTCCGTTGGCCTTCATGCACGCAAAAACATAGTCTGAGCGCGCAGCCGTCGGGTAGTCGTTAAGATCTTCCGCGATTGCGCACGAGCCACCCGCAAAAACCAGGACCGCCAGAACAGTGCCGAGCACAATTCGCTGAGGACCGCCTCGCTTGCCTTCGGCAAGCGGCGAGCCCTCGGCAGCTCCAGCCGCCGCGAGCGATCGCACTCCTGTCTCAATCGGCTTGCGGCTACACCGCTCAGGACTTCTTGCCGTCTGCCCCAAACTGCTTGAGATAGGCCATGACATTGTCGATGTCCTCATCCTTCGGCAAACCAGGGAAGATCATCTTGGTTCCCGGGACTTTGGCGCGGGGGTTCTTGAGATATTCCTTCAAGGTCGCCTCATCCCAGGTCAAGCCTGAGTTCTTGTTGGCATCGCTGTAGGAATAGTCCGCATAGGTGCCGGCCTTGCGGCCGACAATGCCGTTCAGCACCGGCCCAACCGCATTCTTGGCGCCCTCGCCTATCTGGTGACAGGCCTTGCACTTGAGGAATACCTTCTCACCCTGCGCCGCGTCCTGGGCACTTGCAGCACTTACCGAGCCTGAGAACGCAATCGCAGCAAAAACGCAAATCCGAAGATTCTTCACCGGCCCATCCGTGATCTTGAATTGAACGAAATCGTGAACTTCCGCAGCATAGTTGGAAAACTCTGTCAGGATCGACAATCGAGGTCAAGCTTCGAACTGAAGGGCACTTCACAAAAGGTAGCTGGCTTTTGGTAGTAGCGGCACGATCCGCTTGGTCGCAGAACTTGCCGCAGCCAACACACTGGGCTAAATCGCCAATACCAGACCAGCCTCGCGTCGAAGTTGATCAGCATGATGCATTCCATCGGCCATCGACCGCACAACGCTCGAGGTAGAGGAATATCTGCCGGTCGGCCGCGGGGCATTCGGGAATGCTCATGAAGCCATCCGAACTCGGCCGCGTCGCGGCACTCGAGGTTGAGCACGTCGGCCACCGCTATGGGGCGCGGGTCGCCCTGAACGATGTGAGCCTGACCGTCCGGCAGTCGTCGTTTACCGTCCTGCTGGGATTGAACGGCGCCGGAAAGTCGACGTTGTTTTCGTTGATCACGCGCCTGTTTGCAATTCGATCGGGCCGCATCCGCATTCTTGGCCACGATGTCGTGGACGAGCCCGCTGCCGCCCTGAGCAGGCTTGGCGTGGTGTTTCAGTCGCGCGCGCTCGACGCCGACATTTCGGTCCGACAGAACCTGATGTATCACGCGGCGCTGCACGGCATTGCCCGCAAGCGCGCCGACGAGCTCATCGCACAGGTTCTGGACCGCGTCGCGATGGCAGACCGCAGCCGGGACCGTGTCGGGAATCTCTCGATCGGCCAGATGAGACGCGTCGAAATCGCCCGCGCGCTACTCCACCAACCGCGCCTGCTGCTGCTTGACGAGCCGACGGTCGGCCTTGACATCAAGGCGCGGGCCGACATTCTCGCCCATGTTCGCGAGCTATCGGCAAACGAGGGCATCGGCGTGCTCTGGGCAACCCATCTGATTGACGAGGCAGGCACGGGCGACGATGTCGTGGTCCTGCACAAGGGCAGCGTGCTTGCGCTCGGCACGACCGACGCAATTGTCGGCCAATCCGGGGGTGTCGATCTGCGCGACGCATTCAACCGGTTGACCGGAAGTGCCGATCAGGACGAACTGGAAACCCCCAGATGACCGTTGCCCTCGAAACGACGGACAGACATGGCTTCTCGCCGGCGCAGTATCTTGTCTGCCTCAAGGGGATCGTCTGGCGCGAAGCATTGCGCTTCATTCATCAGCGCGAACGCTTCGTCTCGGCGCTTGTGCGCCCGCTGGTCTGGCTTTTCATTTTTGCCGCCGGATTTCGCCAGGTGCTCGGAGTCTCGATCATCCCGCCATACGAGACGTATGTCCTCTACGAAGTCTACATCGCGCCCGGCTTGATCGCGATGATACAGCTCTTCAACGGTATGCAATCGTCGCTGACGATGGTCTATGACCGGGAAACCGGAGGAATGCGCACCCTGCTCGTCAGCCCGTTCCCGCGCTGGTGGCTACTCACGTCGAAGCTTCTGGCAGGTACGCTGGTATCCGTGCTGCAGGCCTATGCCTTCCTGCTGATTGCCTGGTTTTGGGAAATCGAGCCTCCTCCCCTGGGATATCTCACGCTGCTACCGGCGCTGCTGCTCAGCGGTTTCATGCTGGGCGCCTTGGGAATGCTGATCTCGTCGCTGATCAAGCAGCTCGAGAATTTTGCCGGGGTGATGAACTTCGTCATCTTTCCGATGTTCTTCGCCTCTTCGGCGCTATATCCGTTGTGGCGGGTCAAGGAATCGAGCCCGCTGCTGTACTACGTATGCGAGCTTAATCCTTTTACGCATGCGACCGAGCTCATTCGCTTTGCGCTCTACGAGCAGGTTGCCTGGATTTCCTTAGGCGTCGTTCTCGGTTGCACTGTCGCCTTCCTGTTTGGCGCAATTCTGGCCTATGACCCGGCGCGCGGCTTTCTGGCTCGCCGCAACAATCCCGGGGGATAGAGCGGCTATCGGTTCGGCCTCAGAACGTCGCCTTCAGACCGACATAGAAGGCACGCGGCCGCGCCGGACTGATCGAACGCGGGTCCGTGAACGGCGCACCGCCATTGGCGAAGTTGGGAACCGCGCCCAAATTGAAGAACGCCCCGTAGGTCGCATAGCGATTGTCGAGAATGTTGTCGGCGCGGGCATAGATCTGAAACGTCTTGTCGATCTGATAGGATGCATGCAGGTTGAAGACGGCGTAGCCGGGCAATTTTTGCGCCTGGTTGGATTCGTCACCGACGAAATACTGGCTGCTGATGAATAACGCATCGCCGCCGATCTTGAGTGCGTCGGTGACGGCGTAGTCGATGCCGGCCTTGATCCGGTGGCGCGGGATTGCCGGAATCTGGTCGCCCGGCAGGATCTGGATGTTGCCGTTGGCGTCGACGAAGGGGCTGTTGGAAGCAACCTTCAGCGCATCGAGGAAGCGCGCGTCGATGAAGGTGTAGCTGGCGTAGAGCTGCATCTGGCTCGACTTGAGATTGACCTCTGCCTCGATGCCCTGGCGCCTGGTCGCGCCCACGTTCTGGAAAAAGCCAAACCCCTGCAGGACGGGACTCGGAATGGCGAGAATGTCGTCCGAGTTGGTGGTGCGGAATCCCCCCAGCTTCCATTCGAGTGCGCCGATGTCAAGGTCGCGCGTGCCGCGCAATCCGGCTTCCACGCTGCGCGACACGACCTGCTTGAGCGGCGGATCGGAGACCAGGAACGTGGCAATGGTGCAGGGGCGCGCGGGATCGGCGCATCCAAGTTCGAGCGGGGTTGGCGCGCGGTTTGCCTCGGAGTAGCCGGCATAGGCCGACAGGCCGGACGTGATCTTGTAGGTACCGCCGACGATCGGATTGAAGCGTGTGTAGGTGTCGTTGCCGTTCAACGCGGTGCCGAGTTGGTCCTCCAGCCTGATATTGGCGAGGTTGAAGCGGCCGCCGCCGGTGATCGAGAACGCGTTGGTGATGTCGAACGTGTCGAGCGCGTAGACTCCGGTGTACTGGTTGGTGGTGCGGAGCGCGACCGGCCCGATCGAGACCGGGTTCCCGGAGGGACCGAGAAAGATTCCGGAGCCGCTGACGACGAAGTTTGGCGCAATCGTCCCCAACTCCCCGATGGCCGCGAAGTTGGTGACGCCGGAGTCGAAGCTGGTGCCGATCACAAAGTGATTGTTGTGCCCGAACAGCTGGTCGGTGTTCGTCGCCTGCAACGACAGGCCCGTCGTCGTCGAATGGGTTGAGGTGCGGTCAAGCTCGCCCAGCACCGTGCCGGGAGCAAAGGGATTGGCGAGCTGGACCCCATCCAAGCCGTTGGCCGGCGCACCGTTGTCGCCAAAGCAAAGCAGCGCCGGATCGGCCGCGCAAGGCATGGTCCCCGTCGCATTGCCGTCGACCATCTTCTGTTCGAGAACCCTGGCGTGGGCGATGCCTTCGATTGTCCAGGTCGGCGTGGCCTCGATCTTGCCGGTCAGATTGACATAGCCAACGCGGTTGCTCGTGATTTGCGGCGTGGTGTAGGTCGCACCCCAATATTGCTGGAGCAGTTCGACCGGCGCGGTCGCCGTCGAGCCGAAGTCGTTGTCGGCCGCGCCCATATTGAGATGAAATTCGGCAGAATCGTTCCTGGCGCCGACGTCGCCATAGAAGCGCCGGACATTCGACGCCGAAAAATTGCGAAACCCGTTGTCATGCAACCCTTCGAGCGCGCCATAGACCGAAAAATTGTCGATCTGCTTGCCCCACTGCGCCGAACTCTGGATACGGCCGAACGAGCCGCCCAGCGTGTCGATTTCAGCGCCACGATAGCTGAAGCCGTCTTTCATCTGGACGTTGACCGCCCCACCGAGCGCGTTCAAGCCGAAAGCGGGATTGTTGCTGACGACCGTGACCGATTTGATCGCGGCGGTCGGGATCATATCCCAGTTGACGGTGTCGTTGAACGCTTCGTTGACGCGAACGCCGTTCTGATACACGGCGAGCCCTTGCGGCGTGCCGGACACCGGCGAGGCGACAAAGCCGCGAAATTGCACGTTCGGCTGGAACGGGTTACCGGTGACTTCATTGACGACAATCCCGGGCACGTATTTCACGAGGGAATCGCCGATGTTCAATGAGCCGGTTTGCTTGATCTGGTCGGCGCTGACGATGTTAACGCTGGAAGTGACTTTGTCGACATCGATGCCAGTACCGGGAAATGGCGTTGTCGGATACACGACAAGTCTTGCCGCCGGTGGAGCTTCTCTTGCCGCCGGTTGAGCTTCGCGGGTTTGATTTTGATTCCGTTCGCGCCTTACGCGGGGCTTCACGACCCTTATGGTCGTCGGTGGCAGGACTTGAACGCTCTCGGATGGACTTTGCGCGCAAGCCGGCTCGTTCCACGGAAACAGGGATATCGAAATCGACGCAACAAACAGATATCGGGCGCTCATCATCTCATCCGATCCGCCCGGGTTGTTGTGATTCTCCGCCGGTTGGGATGAGACGATACTAACGGAGCGATGTCGTCGCGCCATCCACAAAACGTCCGGGGCTTGACCAACATTTCTTCCCGGAATTTTCGGGAAAAATTCCCGATCCGGCTTGCCTGCCGAGCCGATGATATCCGCCGGTCGGTTCCTGGCTTGTCCTTGGGAATCGCGCTGCTCAGAACCCCTCAGGAAGCATGCCTCTGGAAGCCCTGACCGGTGGGCACGATGGCCTCCACCGTCACTCCGGCTTCGCTGGAGATCACGGCCAACGTGCCACCCAACGCCGCAACGCGTTCGCGCATGCCCGCCAGGCCGCGTCCCAGCGCGTGGCTTGGCTTCAAGCCGTTGCCGTTATCGCTGACCCGCACGAGCACGCATCTGCGTTTGCCGCGGCTAAGGTTCGAAAGCTGCTGCGTGGGCTCGATGGTTACATCGACCGACGTCGCGCTCGCGTGGCGGAAAACGTTGGTGAGCGCTTCCTGGACAGTGCGATAGATCGTCAAATCGGCCGTCTCGCCGGTCTCGCCGAGCGATTGCGAAACCTCCGCCTCGATCGTCACCTCCGGATGAGACTCCTTCCACAGGCGCACAAGCGCGCCGACCGCCTCGCCAAGGCCAAGCTCCGCCAGTCCGACCGGCCGGAGCCTGTCGAGAACCCGCCGGTTGAACTGCTGCAGGGCGTTGACCTGCTCCAGCATGGCCGCGCCCTGCCTTCGCAGCGCCACGGTGTCCGGCTCAGGCATATCCGCGGCCCGCGCCAGCGAACTTGCGTGGGCCCGCAACGCAAATAGATAGGGCCCGAATTCGTCGTGCAACTCCTGGGCAATTTCCTTGCGCTCGGCATCCTGGAGAGAAATGGCACTTTCGGCCAGCCGACGCTTTTCTTCAACGGCTTCTCCGAGAGTTGCCGCCAGATGGTTCAGCTTGCCGCAAATCGCCGCCAGCTCGGGCGGACCTACCGTGTTGATCCGCGTGCCATAGTCGCCGGCTTCAATACTCTCCATCGCTTCCGACAGCGACCGAATCGGCGCGAGCGCGCGGCTGACCACCATCATCGTCATCAGGAAAAGCGCGACGGCGATGGCAGAACCGACCTGGAGCTGGGTAACGATCCCATCCCAAATCTCGACCATCTCATCGCTCGGATGGGACGTTATGATGAGCGATCCCGGTTTCCCGCGAATCGAAAATGGCACATTCACAGTGGTTTTTTCCGGATAGACGAGTGCAACGAACCACGCCGGAACCGGATACACCTCGGCATCGCCGCTGGGATTGCTGGCTGCGGCCCCTGCCGTATCGTCCTGCCGCGTAATGCTGACATGACGCAGTTGGTTGAGATCTTGAGTAATCCTGCTCAACCTCGCGTCGGGGTCCGGCGCTTCATTCAGGTCCGCGATCAAGGTGCCGACAAGCTCGCGGGCCAATCGCAAGACGCTTTGATCTTCGGCCTGAACGCGCGGCGCCGCATCCAGTGCAAGCCGTCCGATATTGACGGCCAGGCCGAGCACGAGCACCAGCGCCAGAAGCAGGTTGAGCCGGTAGCGTAACGACAATTTCTGCCACATGGCATGGATCCAGTACCGCGTCGCGCAAGCTCCTTGAGGAGAAGCGTTGACAGACAAAAACAGCAGCTATCTAATCAAACCGTACAGCAATTGCGTCCGCTATGCATAACCCGGCCGGGGATCGCGTGCGACGCCTGCGCCGCTTTCGTTCGGCCTGATGCGATGCAACACGGGTTGTTAGAGGATTTGGGCCAACGCCGATGCGTGTACTGATCGTCGATGATCATCCCATCGTGGCTTCGGGTTGCCGCGCACTTTTCGCCGGCGACAGTGAAATCGCGATACTGGAAGCGCCCGACGCGGAGAGCGGCGAGCGCATGTTTGCCGCCGAACAACCCGATGTCTGCGTTCTCGACGTCAATTTGCCGACCGTTTCGGGATTTGAACTGGCTCGCCGTATTCTTGCGCATGCAGCATCCGCGCGCATCATCATGTTCAGCATGAATGACGATCCGGTATTCGCCGCGCGCGCGATAGAGATCGGCGCGAAGGGCTATGTTTCGAAATCCGGAGATCCATGCGACCTCGTTGAGGCGATACGGGAAGTAGGAATCGGCGGGGTCTATTTACCCGCGGCGCTCGCCCAACGCGTTGCTTTCGCCAGGCCGGCATTTGCCCAGAACCCGCTGTCGAAGTTGACGTCGCGCGAGATCGAGATCCTGCGCCTGCTTGGCGCCGGCAAGAGCCTCTCGGAGATCGCGTGGCTGGTCCATTCATCATATAAAACCATCGCCAATACGTCGTCCATCATTCGTCACAAGCTCGGCCTGCGCTCATCCTCCGAGCTTGTGCGCTTTGCGATCGAGACCCGGCTGATCTGAACTTGATGCTCAGCTTGGTGCGGTATTGTTCGCAATCCCCGCCAACAGCCCGCGCATTTCCTCGCAGATCGACGCGATCATGCCCTGGCTGCGCACGCCCCGCGGCGGCGGCAGCGCCTTCTCCAGAATGATATGCGTCGGCCGGTCCGACAGAAAGAACAGGCGATCCGCCAATTGAACCGCCTCGGGCAAATCATGAGTCACGAATAGTGTCGTGACCTCCGAGCGCGTCGTGAGCGCCACGAGTTCGTCGCGCAACCGGGTGGCGACGGCTTCGTCGAGCGATACAAAAGGCTCATCGAGCAGCAGAAAATCCGGCCGGACCGCGAACGCACGGGCGATCGCCACACGCCGCGCAAGTCCCAGCGACAATTCGGCTGGATAACGGGCCAGATGATCGCCGAGACCCAGTATCTCGAAGAGATCGGCGAGGTCGGCTCCGGCCTCGTGGGCGGGAAGCACCAGGCGGACATTGTCTTCGACCGTACGCCACGGCAATAGACGCGGCTCTTGAAACACAATCCCGAGACGCCCGGAGCCGGGCGCGCGGAGCCCGCCGCGAAAATCCGGATCGAGCCCGGCAGCGATCCTCAAGATCGTCGTCTTGCCGCAGCCAGAAGGGCCGATCAGGGCACCGAACGATCCCGCATCGAGCCGAAGCTCAAGGTCGCGAACGACCTCGAACGGCGTGCCGTCGGCCGAAAGATAGCTCTTCGCCTCGATGCGAAGTTCAAGCGGGGCGGCCTCTCCAGCGGTTTGCGTGTCGTTCAAGCGGTTGCACCACGAAGCTTTCGATCAAAAGCATAAGCACGATAAAGCAGATCGCATAGCTTAGTATCTTGGCCATGTCGAACAGCGAGAATGCCGAACCGAGGACGAATCCGACCCCATTGGGACGTCCGAGCAATTCGACGACCAGCACGATCTTCCAGACGATGGACAGACCGGAGCGCGAACTGGCCGCCAGATAGGGCGCGAGCTGCGGTATCGCGATGTGGCGAATTCTCGAGAACTTGGCAAGTTGAAAAGCTTCCGCCATTTCGTCCAGTTCGGGATCGAGCGCCCGGGCGCCCTCGCGCACGACGACCACCACATTTGGCAATTTGTTGACAGCCACGGCCAGGATCGCCGCGGTTTCGTTCAGGCCGATCCAGATGTAGGCGAAGATGATGACCACCAGCGCCGGCAGGTTAATGAGCACGATAAGCCACGGATCGGCGAACCGGTCGAGTTGCCTTGAGCGTCCCATCGCATAGCCGGCGACCGCGCCGAGCACCATCGCAATCGTGAACGAAGCGATCACGCGTGCGAGCGTGCATGCCATCTGGAACGGCAACTCGCCCGAGCGAATCTCCGAAAGCGTCTCGACAGCGACCGTCAACGGACCGGGGAGCAGCCGCGATTGAACCGTTGCGGCTGCGATGGTCCAAACCGCAATCAGGGCAAGCAGCGAAAAAAGCCTCGGCAACAATGCCCTAGTCTCCGCGCGACGCCGGTTGATAGTAAAGGTTGCTGTCGAGCTCTTGCGATGGGCCTACGAGCGCCTCGCCACCGGCGCTCGCGAGCGCCCTGAACAACGCGCGGGCGTCCGCTTGTTCCGCTGCAATCGACCGCCGCGGCATCCCTTCCCTGGTCCGGTCGCGATAGGCCTCGAATGTCCGATCGTCTTCCGCCTTGATGAGCGGACGCAGAGCATCCCACTCTTCGTCGGATCGCATCATGATGTCGTTTGCTTGTTGGGTGACTGCGATAAAGCGGTCGATCTCGCTCCTATGATCGGTAGCGAATTGCTCGGAAAACACGTACCCGATCAGTGCGACCGGTTCCTTAAGCCCGAGCGCCGCTTCGGCGTCCCGCACATCGAGGATACGGCGATAACCCAGCGTCTCCAGCCGGGCACAGAAATTCCAGAAATTCAGGCTCGCATCGGCCTCGCCCTGCTGGAATTTCTCGTAGACCAGGGGCGGCGCGCCGTATTCCAATGTCGCCTCGCGTTTGAGATCGACGCCCCGGCGAGCCGCGGCTGCCTGAACGATAAGCCAGCTCTTGTCGAGCGGACCGCCCGCGATGGCGAGAACGCGGCCCTTGAGATCTTCGATCCCGCGCACGGGTGAGTTGCCTTTCACCATCACGGCGCCGACCGCGCTGGAATAAGGATAGAACAGCAGTTTGGCGCCGAGCGCGCGAGCGCGCGCGACCCAGAGCCAGTCGACAATTGCGAGATCGACCGATCCGCCGTTCAGGGCGAGCTTGCCCGCATCGGGCGAGGCGAATTCGCTGATCTTCAGGTCGAGCCCGGCCCTATCCGCAAGACCGTGCCGGCGAATGACGTCGAGCTGCCAGGCAAACGTGCCGGTGCTTTGCAGGGCGATGCGCAAAGTCTCGGCGGCAAGCGCAGGCGCCGCTCCGGCGACGAGGCAAAGCGTGACTGCGATGCAGCTGCGGATCGAACGAATACGGCAATTGACCACCATTATTTGCTGCAGCCCTTCAGATCCTTCTCCTCGATTGTGAAGATCGCACCTGTCTTGACTTGAACATTCGGGACGACGCATGTTCGTCCGCCCTTGTCGACGAATTTGACATCGTAAACGCCTGCCGGCGTATCAGTGATCTTCAGGCGCTCGTCATGATCGACGGTATGATCGCGATCATTGTCGGCCTGGTTGCGGCCCCACTCGTTCCTGCCGGGCGCCGAAAGCTGCAGTGAAGTGATGGTGTCGGCGGTCAGGTTCCAGAACTGGGTGTCCCTGGCCAAAGCGTCCGCCGGAATGAATGCCGGAATGAACACCGCCAGGACAGCGATCTTCACCATTTTGCGCTGCTCCCAAAACATCGCCGCTCGGCGATATGCGACGCGCCGGCGCGGCTTCTACCGTCGCCCCGATCCGACTGAACATAGCAGAAAAATGACAACTTCATGCCGCCAGCCGCGCGGCGTGCCACCGCAAATGATCTTCCATGAAGGTCGATACGAAATAGTAGCTGTGATCGTATCCGGCCTGGCGGCGAAGGTTCAGCGGGATCTCAGCCTGCGCGCAGGCGCGCTCCAGAAGTTCCGGGCGAAGCTGTTGGTCGAGGAATTGATCGGCGTCGCCGCAGTCGACCAGGAAATCGGAGAACCTTGCGCCATCCTCGATGAGTGCCACGGCGTCATGCCGGCGCCACGCCGCCCTGTCATCGCCGAGATATCCACCCAATGCCTTTGTGCCCCATGGCACCTGTGACGGCGCCACGATCGGCGAAAAGGCGCTTGCCGCACGATAGCGGGTGGGATACCGCAGCGCGATCGTGAGCGCCCCATGACCGCCCATCGAATGGCCGAGCACCGACTGCTTCGCGGGATCGACAGGAAACTGCGCGGCGATCAATTCGGGTAGCTCCGCCGTCACATAGCTCCACATCCGGTAATTTTCGGCGTAGGGCTGCTGCGTGGCGTCGACATAGAATCCCGCGCCAAGTCCGAAGTCATAGGCACCGGCGGGATCACCGGGAACCCCATCTCCGCGCGGGCTGGTGTCCGGAGCGACGAACACCAGGCCCAACTGCGCGCAGGCCCGGCGAAACTCGCCCTTTTCCGTGACATTCGCATGCGTACAGGTGAGGCCCGACAGATAATAAACCACCGGCAGCTTCGCGCCGGCCTGATGCGGGGGGACATAGACCGAAAAGGTCATGGCTGTCTTCGTCTCGCGGCTGGCATGCTTGTAAACACCCTGCACGCCGCCATGCGACCTGTTCAGCGAAACGGTTTCAAGAGCCATAACCTTCCTGCTTCCGCGCCGCTACGACGCAAAGATTGTCCGCGATTGGAGACGATCCAACTCCGCAGAAGGCTTTGCCGCCTGCGGAGTTCAGATCGGTTCGGCCAAGTCAGGCCGCTGCCTTTGATTTCGACTTCGCGACATGGGTCGCGATCGCATCCATCAGTGCCGGCGACAGACAGTCATAGGGTTCAAGCCCCAATTCCTTCAGACGCGCCCTGATCTCGCCCATCTCCGACGGGTTGACGCCGGACTCGATCACCGACGAGCAGAACGCCGCGAATCCCGGAGCTGCCGAGCCGCTTTCGACGAACAGTTCGGGATGGATGAAGTCCAGACCGTAGAACGGATGCCCCTTGTTCTCGATGCGGCCATACATATGCGTGCCGCAAGCCTTGCAGGCATGCCGCTGGATCGCCGCGGCGGCGTCGATCACCTGCAGCTTGTCGCCGTTTTCGAGCACCGCGACGTTATCGCGGGGAACGAC
>Ga0307479_10003410_pt1 | contig 14465 bp, 13 predicted proteins | sample atmos_gasesECM4C_FD_203743 | JGI IMG/M metagenome (GOLD analysis project Ga0307479, IMG submission 203743) | Hardwood forest soil microbial communities from Morgan-Monroe State Forest, Indiana, United States - atmos_gasesECM4C_515 | ecosystem: Environmental > Terrestrial > Soil > Temperate...
CTGCCGCGGGTGCTTGCGGCCGACCCGCAGCGAAGAGGCTGGCCAAGGTATTAGGAGGGGTCGCGGCGCCACCCTGTGGCGTAGCGGGCGAGGCCGCTTGTGAAGCTTCGGGTGAAGCGACGGGCGAAGTGCCCGTCGAGGCGACATCGGACGACGACTTCGGGGAGTTCAAACCCAAGAGATTCTTCACGCGTACGATCAAATCTTGCGGCTGAAATGGTTTCCGAATCAGTTCATCGGCCTTCACCGCCAGGGCCTTCTCGGCCACGGTGCGGTTGACGACGCCGGACATCAGAACCACGGGCGTCTTGCCGAATTGCTCGTGCTGCTTGATAAATTGGCACACGTCGTAGCCGTCGCGATCGGGCATGATGACGTCTGTGATTACGGCGTCGGGCGCGGCTTCGCCAAACTGCTCGAGTGCCGTAGCGGCGTCCGGACATGTGATGACGCGAATATTCTCCTTGCGGAAGGCGATTTTGATTACCTCGCGCATTGTGGCGCTATCGTCTATGAAATAGACGGTGGGCGTGTGGGCGGCCGTAAGCGTCTCTGTCTCGCTCATGTTGGCTCTTTTTCTTCCTTCACGCGCTCGGTTTCGTCGAATTCCCGCATGGCGTCGAGCATCAAGTCAGTGGCTGAGCGGAGCACGGTGCGCTGCGCGGCCGTGGCGCCGTAGACGAATTTGTAGACTCCTTCGGCGGCCTCCTGGCAGGTCTTCACGATTTGTGTCACTGCTTCATCCCCGAAGAAGGTGCCGCATTCCGCGTGGAAAATCTCGCCTCCCTCGAAAAAAACAATTCCGTCGATGGCCGCCGCGTTGATGTGCAATGCCCCGGTTTGGCGGGCCTGGCCGAGCATTTGGATGACGCCGGGAAGATCGGTGTGCGACAGGCTGCCGCTCAGTTCCGTTTCCGCGTTCGAGAGCATCTGCGTGGGCTGGAAGCCGTCTTGCCGGCTGAGCAAGAACTGCCGGACGTGCGCAGCAATATCCGCCGGCGCGCGGCGGCGATCCACGTAGTCGTCGCAGCCGGCGCGATAGGCTTCGAGGAGCGCCTGGTCGCCGCCACCGCCCACGGCGATCAGTGGAATGTTCGCGGTCTTCGGATCGGCGCGAAGAATGGGAGCCATTTGGAGAGCGCCCATCTCGCGGAGGTTGGTGGCGCAGAGAATCGCGGCCGGCGCGTCCCATTCGAGCATTGTCAACGCATAGGCAGCCTGCGCGCTTGGCACCACCTCAAATCCCTGCTGCTTCAGGGCGTCGCCCATGCGCTTTGCGAAATAGACGTTGCTATCAATCAGGAGAATTCTTCCGTGGCCGGCCGAGGAGGTCATGACTGCGCCTCCGGCGGCCCGGGCAAATGGGACACGGCCGATTGCGCGGCAACCAGCGCGCTGAAATCCAGCACCTCAATGGATTCGCCGCCGATGGCCAGGGTCCCCACGATATATTCCGGCAGGCCCGATGGCGGCGGCTGCATTTCCCCGGTAGCGAGTTCGCCATCGCCATCCACGGGAATGCCGCTCAACTCCTCCACCGCGCCGAACTCGCGCTTTGCAATCAGGTAAAACCTCTGCGCGGAAACATGTTCGCCGGCGAGGGCCGGGATGCCGTCATATACAGGCACGATGCGCCCACGGCGCAGAAGCACGCCTGAAACAATCGGCGTCGTGTGGGGAAAGACATGCATCCGCAAGGGGGGCGCCAGCTCCGTCACGATGCTTGCAGGCAGCGCGAAGCGGCGATCGCCCGCGTGAAGGATTACGAACGAGTTCCCTCGGGATGTTTCGCCCGCACTCATGTCTGGACTGCTCCTTCCATTTCGCGTTGCGAGGCAGCCGCTTTGGCTGCGCGGTCAAGCCGCCGGAATTCTTCCGGCGTCAAAAAACCAGCCGGGTGAACCATGGGGATCACTCGGTCGTCCAAAAGCGCAAGCCCGCGATACCACGTGCGCTCCTGGCCCGTGAATGCCCGTGGAAGGGGATGCACGCTTGAGATTTCCGTCATCCGCTCGATGCGATCCACAAGCACGGCGGCGCGCAACTGCCGCAAGATTAGGACGAGCGCCGGCCGCGTGACCGGCAAGCCAAAATGAGCCCCCGCATTCACCACGTAATACGTTCTGTGGTTGCGCTCGATGGTGTGGCGGACCTTCGGCAATTCCGGCGCCGCGATTTCGTGTGCCGCACCCGACAGGCTATCCGCACTGCGTATCTCCTGGACAGAATCGGCGGCGATCACGAACATTTGATTGGCGACCGAGAACAGAATCACCGGCTCCGGCCGGCTCGCGCGCCGCGACCTCACGGCGTCCTGAACCGCAAATTTCATCGCACACCCGCTGGGGCAAACGCCCGGGAAAGCTTCATGACCCGCTTTTCAATCGCCGCGCTGATTTCGCCAAGCCCGAGCACTTCGTCCACGGCGCGGGCTTTGATGGCTTCCGCCGGCATCCCGAATATCATGGAGGTCGCTTCATCCTGCGCAATCACGTATCCGCCCGCGGCCTTTATGGCCCTTGCGCCCCGGGTGGCGTCGTTGCCCATGCCCGTGAGGACCACTCCGAGGGCCAGCGCGCGCGAATATTCCGCGACCGACTCGAACGCCATATCCGCGGAGGGACGATACCCTTCAACGCGCGGCCCGGAATCGAGCAAAATCCTGCCCGAAGAGGTAAGCCTCAAATGATGCGAGCCGGGGCACAGATAAATCATTCCCTGCTGGACGGCTTCCTGCGCCTCTGCTTCCTTCACCGGCAGGGGAGCAATTTCCGCGAGTTGCACCGTAAATTGCTTCGTAAATGTCTCCGGCATGTGGAGGACGAGAATCGTCGCCGCCGGGAATTCCGCCGGAAGTCCGGCCACCACGCGCATCACGGCGGCAGGTCCGCCGGTGGAAGCGGCGATCGCCACAATGGGGAATTTTCCGGAACCCTGTGTTGGCAGCTCGCCGATATTCGCGGCAACCGCGGAAGGACTGAGCGGGGCATGGGGAACGGGCAGCTTTGATCGAGTTGCCGTGCGGACAACACGAACCTTTGCGGCCATCTTCAGTTTTCGCGTCAGATCCTCGCGCACGTTTTTCATATCCAGATCAATGCCGCTCGAAGGCTTGGGAACGAAATCAATCGCCCCGAGTTCAAGGGCTTTCAACGTGCTCGCGGCGCCCTCGCGCGATTCCGAACTGACGATCACGATGGGCCGAGGATGCTGCGACATGATGAGTTCCGTGGCTTGCAAACCATCGAGGTGCGGCATGTTGATGTCCATGGTGATGACGTCGGGGCGCAATGCCTCCGCCAGCGCCACGGCATCGCGCCCATCGCGGCCTTGCCCCACGACCTCGAGTTGCGGATCGGAGTTGATGATCTCCTGCAGCACCTTGCACATAAAGGCGGAGTCATCCACGACGAGCACTCGAATTTTTCTGTCAAGGCCTGGGGTCATCTCAATCGCTCTCGAGCGGCAACCCGGCCGCCGTTTGTCCTTCCGCTGCCTCCACGCCGATCAGCTTCTCGACGTGGGAAATCAGCTGATCCTCCTGCACCGGCTTGGTGAGAAACCCGGCCGCGCCTTCCTTGATCGCGCGATCGCGGTGCTTTGCGCCCGCACGGGAGGTCACCACCAGCACGGGAATCCGGCGCGTGACAGGGTCCTGCCGCAGATGCGCCATGAGTTCGTAGCCGTTCATGCGCGGCATTTCCAGGTCGGTGATAACGAGATGGCAGCCCGTTTGCGTCACGATCTCGGACGCCTCCAGCCCGTCGGACGCAAGCTTGACGCGATATCCGGCTTTTTCCAGCATCCGCCCGACGAATTTCCGGACACTGATCGAATCATCCACCACGACCACCACGCGATCATTGTCTACCGCGTCCACGGCCTCCGAGGGGATGCTGCCTGCGGCCACGGCCTCGGCTCCGGGTGCGAACACGCGGGCCGCCGCGGAAGACGACTGCGAAGCGTGCCGCTCCGTTGCGTCCTCGGCGACGAGCCGATTCAAATCAATCAGCAGAATCAGGCTGCCATCCGAAGCAATGGTGGTACCCGGAAAGAGTTTTACGCGGCGAAGATAATCGCCCAGATTCTTGATGACGATTTCGTCCTTGCCGAGAACCTCTTCGATCACGACGCCGACATGCTTTCCGGCAACTTTCACGATGACCATGTGGAAGTAACCGTTCACGGGTTCGAGGGGTGGCAGACCAAGCTGCACATCGAGCCGCGCCACGTCGGTGACCACATCGCGCACGCGCGTGAGCAGCTTTCCGCCAACGTCTTCGATTTCCTCCGGCCGCAGGCGCCGGATTTCCTCAACGAACGCAAGCGGCAACGCGAATACCGACGCGCCGCAGCGGACAAATAACGCCTGCGAGATGATCAGCGTGAGCGGCACCTTCACCGTGAAGCAGGATCCGCGGCCCGGCTCCGACCGGGTTTCGATTTCACCGTTCAGTGCGTGGACATTGGCACGCACGACATCGAGTCCGACGCCCCGCCCAGCCAGCTCGGACGTGGAGGAAGCGGTCGAAAATCCCGGGCGGAAAATGAACTCGCGGAGTTCGCGCTCCGTGAGCTCGGCCGCCGCGACGGGGGACATCGCGCCGGAATCCACCACGCGTTTGCGAATGCGTTCCGTATCGATGCCGCGCCCGTCGTCTTCCACTTCGATAAAAATGTGATTGCCGCGGTGATAGGCGCGCACGGTAACGCGGCCTTTGGGCGGTTTCTCCGCGCGGCGGCGCGCACGCGCGTCTTCAATGCCGTGCGCCACGGCGTTGCGAACCAGGTGGATTAGTGGATCGGAAACATATTGGATGATGTTGTTGTCGAGTTCCGTCTCCGCGCCCTCGAGAAGCAATTCCACGGGCTTGTCCGCGGCCTTGGCGGCATCGCGCACGGTCCGGGAAAGTCGCGTATAGAGATTGCCGATGGGCACCATGCGCGCCGCCGTGATTTCGTCCTGCAGGTGGTGCGCGAGCTTGGTAAACTCATCAATGTCCGCATCCACGCGGCCCATGAAATTTTCGAGCTGGGTGAGGATTTCTGTGACGTCGGCGGAGATTTCGGTGAGCGAGCGTGCCAGGATATTGAAATCGTCGTAACGGTCCATCTCGAGTTCGCTGAACTCGAGCAAATCCTCGGACCCGATTACGGGCATCCCCGGAAGGGTTCCGCGGAAGGTGTCTTTCTGGGGCGGTTGGCTACCGGGCACGAGCGACGTCTGAATGCGGTTGAACTCATGCTTCTCCTGAAATTCAGAGACCTTCCCCGACAGGCGCCCCTTCGAGAAGCTCAGCACCTCCACCAGCTTTGACAATTCAGATAGCCGGCCAAGCATGCGCGTGCGGTTAATCACCAGCTCGCCCACGGCGTTCATCATGCGATCCAGCCGCTCGAGCGAAATCCGCACGGATTTCGCCTGGGGCAGCATGTGCGCCCCCGCGGCGCGCGGCGCGGAGGCCGGACGGGCCGTTTCCCCCGCGGGTGCTTCCGCTCCCGCCGTTTCACCTTCGTGAGCGTCTTCCAAGGGTTCCTCGGGCGCGAGTTCCGCGATTCGCGCAAGCAAAGGATCCACGGCGGTAACCATCTCTGCGTCACTGGGCCATTGCCGGTGCAGAAATTTCTTCAGGGCGTCCACGGTCTGAAGGCTTAGGTCCACAATTTCCGCGTTGGGTTTCAGAGCCCCGTCGCGCAATTGCCCGATCAAATCCTCGAGCCGGTGCGCCACGGCGGAGAGCCGGTGCAGGCCCACTTGCGCGGCCGAACCCTTCACGGTGTGCACGGACCGAAACAGCCGGTTGATTTCCTCGGGGTTCGAATGGCCTTCGATTGCCAGCAAGCATTCCGTGACGGCTTGCAGGTGCTCCTCGGCCTCGGGGATAAAGAATTCCAATACTTCAACTGGGACTTCCCCATCCATGGGAAGTTGCGAGGCTAAAGAGGGCGATGAAAGCACATTTGGCACGGGCTCACCCAAGCCCGCGCCGTTCGCCTCATCGGATGCCTCCGCCGACGGCGCCGGCGGAAAAGCAAACCCATAGCGCTGCTTGAATGCCGCGATATCGTTCCTGGTTTCAGAGCCGCTGGAACTGATCTGCAAGAGATCGAATTCGAGCACGGAGATCGCGTCCGAAATAAATTCCATTAGTGGGCCTTGCATATCCGCGCTGAGCGCCGCGTTCATGGCATAGTGAAAGATGTGAGCCATCTTCGCGGCGACTTCCGAAAAACACGGGAACCCATAGCTTGCCGAAGTGCCTGCAAGCGTGTGCGCGGCGATATAGAGTTTTTCAAGGTCTTCGGGCTTGGTCTGCGGCTCCTGCAGCAGGCCGGAATACTCCCGGAGATATTGGAGGTTGTTGGAAGCCTCCTCGAGGAATATCTCCACCGATTCCTGATTCGGCCCGCTCACGAGGCTCCTTCCACGAGCACGGCCGGCCGCGCCGTTTCCTTCGCCACAGGCTTGCGATAGAGACGGCAATCGCCGATGACGAGCGGCTCGAATTTCACCGGAGCGTTCGTGAGAGTTTCCGAATGGCCCAGAAGGAAATATCCGCCGGGTTCGAGCGCGTCGTAATAGCGGCGCAAGATCGCCAGGCGGCGCTCCTCGGAAAAATACATCAGGACGTTCATGCAAAATATGCAATCGAACTTGCCCGTGTACACCGATTCGGCCAAATTCATCTGGGCGAACGAAATCATCCGCCGGATTCGCGGCTTCACTTGGAACCCGTGCTTTACCGGCGTAAAGTAGGCCTCCACCTGTCCGAGCGAAACATCCTGCAGCCCGCGCCGGGAATAAACACCGCGTTCGGCATGGCGCAGGGCGCGACGGCTGATATCGGTGGCGAGAATCTCGATTTCCCAAGCCTCCGCGAATTTCAGCGCGTCCGAGACCGTGATGGCGATGGAATAGGACTCTTCGCCCGTGGAACAGCCCGCGCTCCAGATGCGCAGCGTCCGCGGATTTTCCCAGAACTTCCGCTCCTGCACCTCCGGCAGAATTTGTTTCTTCAGGGCTTCGAAAACAGCTGGGTAGCGGAAGAACGACGTCTCTTGCGTCAGCATGCTCTCGAGCAAAGCTTCATATTCGACGCTCGACGCCCGAACATGCGAGAGCAGCGCGGCGCCGGAAGGCAGACCCTTCTCTTCCGCATAAGCGCGCACGTGCGTCGAGAAGAAGCGTTCGCGCGAGGAATCGAACAGAATCGCGGAGCGCTGCTCGATCAGCGTGCGAATTTCATCGAGCTCGGACTCCGTAAGTCTCGCGTTCGCGATTGGATGCTGTCTCATGTTCGCCACGCCTCAGTTCCGGCGTCTGCGCGCCGGAACCCGGATCGAGCCGTTAACGGCGCGCTCCCGCGGGGACGACGGGTCTCGCTTCGTCTTCCACCTCGGAAGCCCGCGCCGATTGCGAACGGAACTGTGCCAGCGCCTCATTGAGCTGCTCTGAGAGCCTGACCATGTTTCCCACCGTGGACGCGGTTTGCCGCGCTCCCTGCGTGGTCTGCCGGGTGATGCCGGAGATAATTTGCATGGCGTTGGCAACACCTTCGGTGCCGCGCACCTGCTGCTTGGAAGCGAGCGAGATTTCCTGGACAAGTTCCGCCGATTGTCGCACGACGCTCGAAATCGCTTCGAGTGCCTTGCCGGCCTGATCGGCCAGCCCGGCCCCGACTTCCACTTCGCGCGTGCCTTCTTCCATGACGACGACGGCCTCGTTTGTTTCCGCCTGAATCGCCTTGATAAGCGCGGCGATGTCTTTTGTCGCACTGCGGGAGTGCTCGGCGAGCTTGCGGACTTCGTCGGCAACCACGGCAAACCCGCGGCCCGCCTCGCCGGCGCGCGCCGCTTCGATGGCGGCGTTGAGGGCGAGCAGGTTGGTCTGCTCGGTGATGTCGTTGATAACGTTGATGATTTCCGAAATTTCCAGCGAACGGTCGCCGAGGGACTTGATCTTCTTTGCCGTTGCTTGCACCGAGGCGCGGATGCGCTGCATGCCGTCGAGCGTGTCATGCACGGCGCGGTTGCCCTGCTCGGCGGCGTCGAGTGCGCGGCGAGCCGCTTCGGCGCTCGCTTCCGCGTTGTTGGACACCTGCTTCATCGAAACCGTCAGCTCCTCGACGGCCGACGAAGTGTTGGTGATTTCCTGGTCCTGCTGTGTGGCGCCGGCCGTCATATCGTCCGTGGCTTCCAGGATTTGATTGGCGCTGGTGCTGACGTCAATGGCGGCCTTGCGAACGCGCTCGAGAACCTTTGTGAAGTTGTCGAGCATGAAGTTCACCGAATCCACCACGTTGCCGAGGGCGTCGCTCGTTACCTTGCCGCGGATGGTCAGGTCGCCGCGCGCCACTTGATTGATGGTGCTGAGCAGGTCGGTGATGCTTCTCTGGAGCGAATCCTGCGCCTGCTGGCTATTCACGGCGTGGGCCACCTTGGCGGCGCTGCGATTGAAGTTATCGGCGATGAACGCGAATTCATCGTTGCCGTTGATCTCCGCCTTCGCGCGCGCATCCCCGGCCACGACGCGCTCCGAGAACTTGGCCAGTTCATCCACCGGCTTGAGCACGCGCTTGCTGAGCACAAAGACGACCGTGAGCGCGGCCGCCAGGGCCAGGGCGACGGCGCCCACCAGGGCTCCGCTGGAGCCACTCGGCAGCGATGGGATATCGAGCAGAGACAATCCGTTCGCTTCCCGGCCCGCGTGATAGGCGAGAGCCAGGACGCCGAAGAACGCCAGAACCGTCCAGAAAACCAACAGCCAAATCGTGGAACTTAAACGAGCTTTCATGACTTCCTCCAATGTCTCTTGCGCTCTCTCATCCAGAGCGGCCCATCCTGCGGAGCGCGATCGGCGCGCAACCTTCCAAATTGCTTGGACCCATTTCCTGCAAAACGAAACCTCAGCCGCGCGGGCCTAAATCACCGGCACGGGAAAAACATCCGTCAGCCGCCTCAGATCCACGACCAAGGCCAGACGATCGTCGTGCCGCAACATCCCACGGCAGTGCGGTACGTCGTTCGGAGCCTGGTCGAGGAGCGTTTCTTCGGTCGCCGAATAAGTGCCGATCACTTCGTCCGCGGCGATGCCGACGCGCAGAACCTCGCGGTGGGCGTCAGCTTTGAGAGCCGCCACCACCACGTGCTTGGGCAGCAGCCCGGGCCGCCGCCCCTCCGTGAACGCAATGTCCATCAAGGGCACGATCGTTCCCCGAAGATTGAAAATGCCCATCAGGAACGACGGCGAGAGCGGAATACGCGTCACCACCGGCCAATCCACCACTTCTTCCACTTCCAGCACCGAAAGGCAAAACCTCTCGCGCCCAGCCCGAAAGACGCAGTATTGGCGCTCAGGCTTGCGCTCTTCGTACTGCGTTTCGTTTTCGAGAAACGCGCCGGCCTCGAGTTCCACCGGCTGTCCCGCGTTCTCTGGTGCGCTGGCCATCAAGCAAACCTCTTTACGGCGTTGATCAATTCTTCGGGCGTGAATGGCTTTGCGACGTAGCCATTGGCGCCCTGTTGCTCTCCCCAGTAGCGATCGCTCGGCGCGCTCTTGGAGGTCACCATAATCACCGGGATGCCCGAATACGCGCCCTGGCTTTTCAGATCACGGCAAACCTGGAAGCCATTGCGCTGCGGCATCACCACGTCCAGCAGAATCACGCTTGGCCGCTCCTCTTCAATCGTCTCTTCGACTTTGGTGGGATCTGAAATCGCCACCGAATGAAAGCCGCCCTGCTGCAGCACCGATTGCAGCAAGCGAATTTCCGCTTGGGAATCGTCTACCACAAGGACCTTCTTCACCACAGCCGCACCTCCACGCTCAAATCCAACTTAAGAAATGCAACTCCGCAGCCACCTGCCACACGGTGTTCGCACCTTGCAACCAAGTCATAAACGCCTGTGATGTGAGTTACTTACGGGCATCGGATGACCCTTTCACCTTCCACCTGCCAGGTGATGAGATTCCGCGTCCATCTCAGGTTGAGATTCCTTCTCACATGCACGCAGTTCGCTCGCCAGCGATGAGAATCGCTGCAGGATCTCGTTCAGCCGCAAAGCCATGGTATGGATGGCTTGAATCTGGTGCTGGCATTCGCCTGAAATCTGGCCCGGTTCAAGTAGAAGCAGGTCGGCATTTCCCAGAATCGAGGTCAGCGCGTTGTTGACTCTCGGGCGCATCTCGAGCATGTAGCGCCCGAGCGTGGCATGGCGTTGACTTTCGAGCGCAAGGCGCTCGGCACGCTGTGCGCGCCTGCTGGCCTCCACTCGACGCAGCGCCTCGCTCGAAATCAGAATCAACGCTCCGATCCAGCCATCCTGCCTCGGCACCACGAGCAAATGCGGATATTTCGCGAGCAGGAAGGGAACGTCCTTTTCGTCCTCGGTGAGGTATATCGCCGCCGCGCCGGAAGTCGCGTCGAGGGCCGAAAGAACAGAGGAAAATTTCGCGTCGCCAGCCGGCCCGGCGATGATCAAGTCATAGCCCAGGGCGCTTGCGGGATGCCACACGTCGCTCGTCACGAGCGTGATTTCGGGCGCATGAGGTTCCGTCTGCCAGCGCGCCGCGATGGCGCGCGCGGATTCCGTATCGTCCGAAACGATTAAGACGCTTGAATGATTCAAGGCAGCTCCCGCCTCCAGTCCGCGGCACGGCTCAGGACTGGAGTTTTTCCGCTTCTTCAATGGAGGAATGCAGTCGTTTCGTGCTGATCCCCAGGTTCACGGCGGCTTCCGTGTTCTTCGACGCCTTGGCTTGTTCCACGCGGCCCTGAAAATAGGAAACCTCGCCGCGCGCCAAAGCCAGGGCGGATGCCAGCGCGCCTGATTTTCCGGAATGCTTCCGCTCGCTCACGCCCACGGCTACCAGCGCCCGCGCCACCACGGCGCGGCGCAGGTCTTCGGCTTCCTTGCTGTCTTCGCTCACAAATGCAGCCACTTCCCACGAAGAAAGCAGAACCTTCGAATCTTGTATGATCACCGTGGACATCGAACGCCCGTGGGAGGGCGGCTCGGCGATGAGTTGCTCCCAAATTGCTTCGAGGCACTTGTCCGCTTCCGCAGCGCCTGTCGGAGCTGCCGGCGCGGTTGCTGTTCTGCGGGCCGCGGCCGGAGCCGCAGGAGAAGCAGGCTTCGGCGAAGGAGCTTTTGCAACCGGAGCGGTTGGCAGTTGCGGCTTTGCGACAGCAGGAGGTTGTTTTTTCTGTTCTGCGGCCGGCGGTTGCGGCTTTGCGACGGCAGGAGGCTGCTTTTTCTGTGCTGCGACTGGCGGCTGCGGCTTTGCAGCAGCAGGAGGTTGCTTTTTCTGTGCCGCGGCCGGTGGCGCGACGGGGCGTGTGGCCGGCGGTGCAGCGGGACGCGCGTGTCCTAGGGCCTCCTCGAGATCCGCGCGCAGGGCCAGCAGTTGTTCAAAATCGTGCCGGACGGTATTTTCGGTGTAATCCTTCTGAAATGGCTGCCGCCAGTTCTGGCAGAAATGACGGAGGTGCGCCGTCGTCTCTGCCGCGGAAAAACCTGCGCGCCGGCAATCGGCGGTCTTGATGCCCTTTGCTTCCAGCGCTTCGACGGCTTCCCGCACGGCGCTCAGGTCCGCGTGCAACAGCCGGATAAATGCCCTGCGTAGCAGGAAATTGAAGCGAGTGAAAGCTACCAGCGCCGCCGGATCGTAGAACATGCATCCCGAGGATTCCTTCAGCAGGCGGCCCTGCTCCAAGAAGCCCCGCTCCATCACGTCGCGCAAGCTTTGGCACTCCCCCAGATTGCCGAGAATCACTTCGAGCGGCTGGAGCCATTCCAAAAGGGTTGCGTCCGCTTCGGGGAGCACGGGCTTCAGAATGTGCGCCACGTCTTCGCGCGATATCTCCCGGCGGCAGAAGTCTTCCGGAGCGCATAGTGCGAAGTATTGCACCAACAGGAAGTCAATTTTGTCGCGGTCTGCTGTCGTCTTGTTTTCTCTCCTCAGTTGCCTGCGGACCAATGCGCGCAAGCTTTCCTCGCTCGCGTTCAGCACATTGGGAGGGAGTTGGCGAATCTGGTAGGCCAGGAACTTCTCGTCGATGGCATCGAGCCACAGAAGATCCCGGTCAAGCACGCTCTGCGATGGCTGCGCGGGCGGCAGTTCTCCCGCCGGATGCGGCAGCGTCGCAAGACGAAATTGGGTCGTGAGCGCCGCGTACAGCGGATAAGCAAGCCGTGCCTCTGCCCACTGCGCTGCGATTTCCGGGCTCATTGCACCGGCCGGGCCGGGTTTCCCGGCGCGTGCCGCCGGGCTTGTGGGTGGTTGGAGCGTTTTTGGGGTCATGGTTTAATGATCCAGTTTTCCACTTCGCCCAGGAATCGCGCCGCGACCGCCTTGCGGCCACCGTGGTAACGGACGGCGACCACGATTGCCCGGGTGTTCAGTGAACCATCGGAATTTTCCAGCCGCACGCGGTCCTCGAATTCGAGCGGCAGCTTCGAGGCGAACAATATTTCCTGCGCAGTTCCGAACTCAATCATCGTCTGCTCGTGCAACCGCCGGCGTCCGGAACTGAATGCCGTGACGCGCACAGGAATGCGAACCGGCAAAGCCGTGGGAAAAAGTTGAGCGAGCTTCTCAACGCACGTTTCTGCTGTCGCTAATGAGGTGCTTCCGGTTTCGCGCGACACAGCCCTCTTTGCTCCTTCCCTCTGCTCCGATCCCCTCACTGCCCATGGCCTTGGCTCAGTTGGCCGACGAGAGATGGTAGGGGCGCGGTTTCTGCGAGAGGGAGAAGTTGCACGAGTACGGCCAAAGGTCCTTTGGCCGGAGGATATCTAAGTCATTTGCCATCTGGAAGTTGCGCGAAGGTCCCCCAATGGCGTGTCATCGAAACGTCTCAGGCTGACACAAATGCGTCTCACGCGCCCTACGGAAAACCATTCCCTGGGTGCAGCGGGCCAAACACGTTGAGGCGTCTCAAAATAAATCTAGGCGCCGGTTTTGACGAGATCCTTTTCGGAGAAGCGCAGCGGGATATTGTAGCGTTTCAGCTTTCGATAGATTGTGGCGCGGCTGATGCCAAGCATTTTCCCAGCCAGGGCCTTATCGCCGCCGGCTTGCTCGAAAACGCGAAGGATGGTCATGCGTTCGAGATCGGCCAGCGCCGTGGTGGAAAGCGCAGCCGTTTCTGCCGTCATGAGTTCGTGGCCCTGTACTCCGCAAATCACGGGCGGAAGGTCCGCTACGTCAATGCTGCGCTTGTCCCCCAGCGCCACCGCCCGGGCGATACAGTTCTCGAGCTCGCGCACGTTTCCGGGCCAGTCATATTGAAGGAAGCATTTCATCGCCGAGGGCGTCACCTGTGTGTTTTCCTCGGGAGCATAGCGGTCGAGAAAACAGTGCACTAGTTGCGGGATGTCGGACCGGCGCTCGCGCAAAGACGGAAGACAAACGGTCACGACGTTGAGCCGAAAGTACAGGTCCTTTCGAAATGTTCCCGCCCGATAGGCCGCCTCCAAATCGCGGTTGGTCGCCGCGATCACGCGAACATCCACGGAAACTTTGTCGTTGCTCCCCACCGGGCGTACTTCTTTCTCTTGAAGCACGCGCAGCAGTTTCGCTTGCATTTCCAGCGGCAGCTCGCCGATCTCGTCGAGAAAGATTGTCCCGCCGTTGGCCGACTGGAAAAGCCCTGGTTTGGATTTCATCGCGCCCGTGAAAGCGCCTTTCTCGTGCCCGAAGAGCTCGCTTTCCATCAGCGTGGGAACGAGCGTGCCGCAGTCCACGGCGATAAACGGCATTTGTGCCAGCGGGCCCCGATAATGAATCGCGCGCGCCACCAGTTCTTTTCCCGTGCCGCTTTCTCCTGTGATCAGCACGGGAGTGCGCGTATCCTTCAGGCGCGAAACCATGCGCATCACATCCTGGATTCTCGCGGACGTTCCCGTGATTCCGTCGAGTTGCGTTTCCGCGCTCACCCGCTCGCGTAGGAACTGGTTCTCCGCCACCAGGCGAACTTTTTCCGCCATGCGCTGCAAGAGTTGGCGGAACCTCTCCACACGGAAGGGCTTTTCAATATAGTCATATGCGCCGCGCCGCATGGCGTCCACGGCTGTTTCGATTGAGCCGTGTCCCGTCATGATGGCTGCCTCCGCATGCGGCAGAAGCTCCTTGATTTTTCGCAGCAGTTCCGTCCCGGAAAGGTTGGGCAGCTTCAAGTCCGTAACGACAATATCGGGCGGCGCCGTCTCCAGCGATTCCAGCGCAGCCTCGGCTGATTCCGCTTCGGCACAAAGGAAGCCGAGCCCCTGGGCCACGGTCATGCACAACCGCCGGATGCTTTGCTCGTCATCCACAATTAAGAAACGCAAACGCGATTCATCTCTCATGGTTTTCCAATCGTTTTTTCCACCGCGGCCATCAGCTGATGCACGCGGAAGGGTTTTTCGACGCACGGAGTTTCCGCCTGCGCCAGAAGGGCCGCAGTCTCGCGGCTGGCTGT
>Ga0307479_10003411_pt1 | contig 14460 bp, 10 predicted proteins | sample atmos_gasesECM4C_FD_203743 | JGI IMG/M metagenome (GOLD analysis project Ga0307479, IMG submission 203743) | Hardwood forest soil microbial communities from Morgan-Monroe State Forest, Indiana, United States - atmos_gasesECM4C_515 | ecosystem: Environmental > Terrestrial > Soil > Temperate...
CAACGCCATCGAGAAGGGATATTTCGCGCGCGAGATCCTGCCGCTCACGATCGACGAGAGAAAATTCGATCGCGACGAGCATCCGCGGCCGGGCACGACGCTGGAGACGCTCGCTGCGCTGAAGCCCTCGTTCAAGGAGGGCGGGCTGATGCACGCGGGCAACTCATCGGGCATCGTCGACGGCGCCGCGGCGGTGGTCATCTCCTCCAAGGGCCGCGCGCGATCGCTCGGCCTCAAGCCGCGGGCGCGCATCGTCACCATGGCGGTGGCGGGGAGCGATCCGGTGCTGATGCTGACCGGGCCCATTCCGGCCTCGCGCAAGGCGCTGGCGCAGGCCGAGCTGACGGTGGCCGACATCGACCTCTTCGAGATCAACGAGGCGTTCGCCCCGGTGCCGCTGGTGGTGGCACAGGAGCTGGGGATTCCGCTCGAGAAGGTGAACGTGAACGGCGGCGCCATCGCGCTCGGGCATCCCCTGGGCGCCACCGGCGCGATGCTGCTCGCCACCGCGCTGCACGAGCTGGAGCGCACCGGGCAGCGCCGCGCGCTGATCACGCTCTGCATCGGCTACGGGATGGGCATCGCCACCATCATCGACCGGAAAGTAGACTAACTACAAAAATGCAAATCTCACCGCGGAGGCGCAGAGGCGCGGAGACTGTCTTGTGAAAAGCTTTCTCCGCGACTCCGCGGCTCCGCGGTAAGCTTTTCAAATGCTCAGCATCGTCATCGTGGCGCAGGTGGATGCGGCGGCCGAAGCGCAGCAGGGGAAGGCGCTCTTCCAGCAAGGCAAGGTGGAGGAGGCGCTCCCGCACTTCCAGCGCGTGGTCGAGCTGCGCGAGAAGGACGCGACGGCCTGGTACAACCTGGCCTACGCCAATCGCAAGGCCGGGCACTTCGCGCCCGCCGCGGAGGCGTACCGCCGCTACACGCAGCTGGCGCCGGGCGATCCCGACGGCTACTTCGGGCTGGCGGAGTCGCTGCGCCAGAGCGGAAAGGGCACCGAGGCGCTGGCCGCGTACTCGGCTTACGTGGAGAAGGAGAAGCGCCCCTCCGAGCAGAAATGGGTGGAGGTGGCGAAGCAGCACATCGCCGAGCTGACTCCGGCTCCCGCGCCGGCGGCGGCCGCCGCGCCCCCGCCTGCGACGACACCGCCTCCGACGACGCCTCCCGCAGCGCCGCCGGTCGTAAAGCCCGACCCGGCGATGCTCATCGCCAAAGGCGACGCCGCGTTCGCCGCCAAGGATTTCCGCACCGCGCTCTTCGCCTACCAGGACGCCATCCTCGCCGACCCCAAGAACGTCCCCGCGCTGCTCAAGGCGGCCCAGGCGTACGCCAAGATGGGCCACGACCCCGAGGCCATCGATCAGTGGAACAAGGTGCTCAGCCTCGATCCACGGAATGCCGAGGCGCGCGACTCGCTCGCGGCCGCGCGCGATCGCCTGGCGCTGCTCCGTCCGGCGGGCGCGGTCCCGCTGACCACGCCGCCGCCTGCGGCCGCGCCGGCGCCGGCCGCGCAGCCGCCGCTGGCTCCGGCGCCGGTGGACGAGGCGGGCGCTCTCGCCCACTACAAGAGCGGCGTGGAGCTGATCAACCAGCGCAAGTACGCCGAGGCGGTGGCCGAGCTCGACCAGTCCGTCGCGCTCAAGCCCAGGTTCGCGGTGGCGCTGGTGGCGCGCGGGTCGGCCAACATCGGCCTGGGGAAATACCAGGAGGCCCTCGCCGACTACTCCGCCGCGCGCGATGCGGATCCGCTGCTCGCCTCGCCGCTCTTCGGGCTAGCCGAGGCGTACCGCGGCCTGGGTCAGTCGCAGAAAGCGGCCGAGCTGTACCGGCAGTTCGCCGGCAGCAGCGCGCCGGATGCGCAGCAGCGCCTCAAGGACTATGCGCTGCAGAACGCGCAGTCGCTGGAGAAGTCAGCAGGGGACCACAAGTAATCGTGTCGCTGGACGACGCGTACGCGAACGCGGCGTTGCGCCTTGGAGGCGCGCGATCTATGTCTGCGCGCGGAACGTCTGCACGACATGCCCATCGATTCAAAACAACCAGACGACGGCGGCGAACCGCTCGCTCCTTCCGCCACGCCCGACGTGCCGGGGCCCATGCCGGCCACCGCCGAGGTGGCGGCCGCCCTGCGGCCCCAGGGGCAGGCGGGCGACCAGCACCGCGGCGAGCCGACGCATCCGGGCGTGCCGCTGGCGCCGCCGGGCATCGTGCCCGAGTCGGACGTGCGGCTGCACACTCCCTCGTCGGCGGCCCCGCAACCGGCCCACGGCCACGTCAACGAAGGCCTGGGGGAGCTGCCCTGGAGCTACGGCGACGCGCGGCTGGTGGCGCTGGTGCGCGACCCGCAGACGCTCTTCATCTACTGGGACTTCTCCCAGCACCAGATCGAGCAGGCGTTCGCCGGCCTGGGCGCGGGGCGCGCGGTGCTCAAGCTGTGGAACGCGCGCAACGGCACCGAGCTGGTGCGCGAGCAGGAGGTGCACCTCGATGCCCGCGGCTGGTACGTGCGCGAGCTGCCGTCGGGCAGCGAGCTGCGGGTGGAGCTGTGGGCCATCGGCGAGCGGGGCGCGCGCATGCTGCGGGCGGCGCGGCCGGTGAGGTTGCCGCCCGCCTCGCCCTCCGACGTGCTGGAGGCGTTCTACCTGCGCTTGCCGCTCGACCGCCCGCTGCCGCAGGGCGGAATCTCCGCCGGCCATCCGCTCAACTACGGGGGCGCCGCGCCGGCCGGCTGGGAGCGCCGGCTGCAGCCGCGCGCCTTCAGCGGCTCGAGCTGGGGCGGGCCCCACGCCTCGGGCGCTCCGCCCTGGACGCCGAGCCTGGTCCCCGGCCCGGACGACGACAAATGAACCCGTTCCGTGACGCGCCGAAGGAGACTCCCCCGATAGCGGGGGAGATGTCGCCGTCAGGCGACAGAGGGGGGCCGCTCGCGGCGAGCGAGCCTCCCTGCGGGTCCACGGCGAGCGGAGCGAGACCGTGAATCACGGCGTCCTCGCCATCGTGCTGCACGCTCACTTGCCGTACGTGCGCCACCCCGAGTACCCCGAGTTCCTCGAGGAGGACTGGCTCTACGAGGCCATCACCGAGACGTACCTGCCGCTGCTCGAGGTGTTCGACCGCTGCGTCGACGACGGCATTCCCTTCCGCATCACCATGACGCTGACGCCGCCCTTGGTGGGCATGCTGCGCGACGAGCTGCTCGTCTCGCGCTACGGCCGGCGCCTCGATGCGCTCTGCGAGCTGTGCGACAAGGAGGTGGCCCGCACGCGCGGCGACGCGCAGTTCGGCCCCCTGGCGTGGCACTATCGCGAGCACCTCTACCATCTGCGCCGCTTGTTCCACGATCGCTACAAGCGCGACCTGGTGGGCGCCTTCAAGCGCCTGCAGGACGCTGGCGCGCTGGAGATCATCACTTGCGGCGCCACGCACGGCTTCTTGCCGCTGATGATCCATCCGGAAGCGATCCGGGCGCAGGTCCGCGTCGCCGCCGCCCACTATCGAATGCACTTCGGCCGAAACCCGCGCGGCATCTGGCTGCCGGAGTGCGGGTATGCGCCGGGCATCGACAAGGTCCTCGCCGCCGAGGACATCCGCTTCTTCTTCGTCGACAGCCACGCACTGGCCAACGCCGTCCCGCGCCCGCGCCGCGGCGTGTACGCGCCGGTCTACACGCCCTCGGGAGTGGCGGCGTTCGCCCGCGATCCGGAAAGCTCGATGCAGGTGTGGAGCGCGGAGCACGGATATCCCGGAGATCCGACCTATCGCGAGTTCTATCGGGATATCGGATGGGACCTCGATTACGAGTATGTGAAACCGTATCTACAAGCGACAGGAGATAGAAAGAATACCGGCATCAAATACTATCGAATCACCGGCAACGTCCCCTTGGGCAACAAGCAGCCCTACGATCCCGTCGCCGCGCGTGCGCGCGCCGATCAGCACGCCGGCAATTTCCTCTTCAACCGCGCCAAGCAGATCGAGTTCTTGCGCGGGGCATTTCGCGACGGGCCGCCGCCCATCGTGGTCAGCCCCTACGATGCCGAGCTGTATGGGCACTGGTGGTACGAGGGGCCGCTCTTCCTCGACCGGCTCATCCGCCGCGCCGCCACCGACCAGGAGGTGCTGCGGCTGCAGTCGCCGGTCGATTACCTGGCGGACCATCCCGAACAGCAGCTCGCCCAGCCGCCGCTCTCGTCGTGGGGCGCGGGCGGCTACGCGGCGGTGTGGCTCGACGAGGGCAACGACTGGATCTACCGCTACCTGCACAAGGCCTCGGAGCGGATGGTCGAGCTGGCCCGAATCCATCCCGACGCGCGCGACGTGATGCGCCGCGCGTTGAACCAGGCGGCGCGCGAGCTGCTCCTGGCGCAAAGCTCCGACTGGGCCTTCATCATCAAGACCGGGACCATGGTGGACTACGCCGTGCGCCGCACGCGCGAGCACCTGCTGCGCTTCACCCGGCTGTACGAGCAGATCAAGGGGAACGGCATCGACGAGAGCTGGCTCGCCACCGTCGAAGGCCGCGACAATCTCTTCCCGGAAATCGACTACCGCGTCTACCGCCCCGCATAGAAAAAGAGGCCGCTTGCCTGGTCGCTGCGACCCGGGGCGGAGATGGACACATTCGCGGGCGATGGCCGAGAAGCTTCGCGTCGCGCTCGTCTCCACGCCCTTCGTCGCCCTTCCCCCCAAAGGCTACGGCGGGACCGAGCGGGTGGTGGCCGACCTGGCCTACGCGCTCACCGCGCGCGGCGCCGAGGTGGTGGTCTACGCCACCGCAGACTCCGACCTTCCCGGAATCGAGCTGCGCTCGAACCTGGCCGCCGCGCGCTGGCCGCCCGAGCGAGGCCTGGAACGCGAGCACGCCGCCTGGGCGCTGCGCGACGCGGCCAAGGACCCGCGCGGCTTCGACGTCGTACACGTCCACTCTCCGGGCGCGGTGGAGGCGGCCCAGCTCTCGCCCTATCCGGTCCTCTGCACGCTGCACCACGACCACGACCCGGAGCTGACCGGGATCTACCGGCGCTTCCCGGAGGTGAAGTTGATCGCCATCAGCCGTGCGCAGGCCCGCCGCGAGCCGGCCGGCTGCTGGTCGGTGGTGCACCACGGGCTCGATCCCGCGCGCTTCCGTCCGCTGCCCGATCAGGGCTACCTGCTCTTCATCGGCCGCTTCGACCGCGTCAAGGGAGTGACCCAGGCCATCGAGGTTGCCGCGCGCGCGGACCTGCCGCTGGTCCTGGCGGGCGAGCCGCACCAGCGCGACTACTACGAAAACGAAGTGCGGCCGCTGGTGCAGAAGCACGGCGTCCTGGAAGTCGGGCCGGTGGGCGGCGACTGCAAGGCGGCGCTGATCGCCCGCGCGCGGGCGGTGCTCTTTCCCATCCAGTGGGAAGAGCCCTTCGGGCTGGTGATGATCGAGGCGTTGCTCAGCGGCGTGCCGGTGCTGGCCAACGCGCGCGGCAGCGTGCCGGAGATCATCGAGGACGGCGTCAGCGGCGTGCTCTGCGACGACCCCATCGAGATGGTGGGGGCCGCGCGCATCGCCGACAAGCTCTTCGATCGCGAGCGCATCCGCCGCCTGGCCGTGGAGCGCTGGTCGTCCTTGCGCATGGCCGACGACTACCTGCGCCTCTATCGCGCGGCGCGCGCGCAGCGGCAGGCCGCGGAGGAGCTGGGTCCCGGCGCCGCCGCGGGAGCCTGAGTGGCCCTCTCGAACGAACGCTCGCTGGTCACCATCGGCGCCGCCGAGCTCCTCGGCTATGACGACCTGGGCTCGCTCCCGGAATCCACCGGCACCGACAAGCTGGTGCTCAAGCGCGGCAACGTCTTCGCCGTGGCCGGCCGGTTGGGCGACATCTGGCCGCCCGGCGCGCGCGACCAGGGCGCCTACTTCGAGGACACGCGCTTCTTGAGCAAGCTGCGGCTCTGCGTCGCCGGCGGGCCGCCGGTGGTGCTCTCCACGCAGTCGAGCGCCGAGTACACCTCGCAGGTGGACCTCACCGTCACCAGCGCGCACTTCGGCGGCGTGTTCCAGGATCCGGTGAACTTCCTCCATCTGCGGCGCGAGCAGCTCATCGACGAGAACTTCATCGAGCGGCTCACCTTGACCAACTACCTGGTGCGCGACGTCGAGTATTACGTCGAGTACGAGTTCGCCGCCGACTTCGCCGACCAGTTCGAGGTGCGCGGTGCGCGGCGGCGCGCGCGCGGGACGTACTTCCGCCCGCTGGTGCGCGACGGCCGCGCGGTCCTCTGCTACCAGGGCCGCGACGGCGTGCTCTACCGCTGCGAGATCTTCTTTCCCACCCGCGCTCCCGACGCGCTCGACGGCGGCCGCGCGCGCTTCGATTTCCGCCTGGGGCCGAACCAGAGCGCCAGCCTGGAGCTACACGCGCTCCCTTCCATCCACGCGGTCCGCTCGGGAACCTCGCTGCGCGAGGCGGCGGACGCGACCCGCCGAGAAGGCTACCAGCCGCCGCCCATCGCGACCGAGCTGCCGGAGTCGGACTGGACCTTCCCCGGCTCGGACCCCGGCACGGTCGCTCCAGCGCCGCGGCGGTTCGACGAGCGCATCGGCAGCGCCCGCGCCGACTACCGCGCCTGGGCAGGCGAGTGCGCGCGCATCGACAGCAACGAAGAAGCCTTCGACTGGGCGCTGGCGCAGGCGGTGGCCGATCTGAAGGCGCTCGGCATCCGCTGGGGCGGCCAGCGGGTCATCTCCGCCGGCGTGCCCTGGTACGCCTCGCCCTTCGGCCGCGACGCGCTCATCACCGGCTTCCAGTCCTTGCTGGTCAATCCCCAGATCGCGCGCGAGGCGCTCCTCTTCCTCGCCGCGCACCAGGGCAAGCGCGAGGACGATTTCCGCGAGGAGGAGCCGGGCAAGATCCTGCACGAGATCCGCCGCGGGGAGCTGGCCCGCACCGGCGAGGTCCCGCACACGCCGTACTACGGCAGCGTCGACGCCACGCCGCTCTTCCTCATTTTGTATACCGAGTATCTTCAGTGGACGGACGACCGCGCCACCGGCGAGCACCTGCTCCCGGCGGCGGAGGCGGCGCTGAAGTGGATCGAGAACTTCGGCGACAAGGACGGCGACGGCTTCGTCGAGTACCGGCGCAAGACCGAGCGCGGCCTGCGCAACCAGGGCTGGAAGGATTCGTGGGACGGCGTCCCGCACCTCGACGGCACGCCGGCCGAGCCGCCCATCGCGCTGGTGGAGGTGCAGGGCTACTGCATCGACGCGCGCCGGCGCATGGCGCGCCTCTACCGCCGCCTCGGCCGCCGCGAGGACGCCGCGCGCTGCACCTCGGCGGCGCTCAAGCTGCAGAAGCGGCTGGACGAGGCCTTCTGGATGGAGAAGGCCGGCACCTACGCGCTCGCCCTCGACGGAGAGAAGCGGCAGGTGCAGAGCGTGACCTCCAACGCCGGCCACTTGCTCTTCTCGCGCGCGGTTCCCGACGAGCGCGCCCGCCGCGTCGCGCGCACGCTGATGTCGCCCGACAGCTTCTCGGGCTGGGGCATCCGCACGCTGGCGAGAGGACAAGCCGCCTTCAATCCGCTCAGCTACCACGACGGCACCATCTGGCCGCACGACAACTCACTGTGCGCGATGGGCTTCGCCAACTACGGCATGCACGGGCTGGCGGCGCGGGTGCTGGCCGGCGCCTACGACGCGTGCCGCCAGTTTCGCCACTTCCGGCTGCCCGAGCTCTTCTGCGGACTGGCGCGCGGCGAGGGGGATCTGGTGGTGGCCTATCCGGTCTCCTGCTCGCCGCAGGCGTGGTCGTCGGGGGCGCTCTTCCTCCTCTTGCGCGCCTCGCTGGGCCTCTATCCGGACGCGCCGCGCAAGACGCTGCGCATCATCAACCCGCAGCTTCCGCCGTTCCTCGACGAATTGACGCTCGAAGGCGTGCGCATCGGCGGCACGCGGCTCACGCTGCACTTCGAGCGCGGCGGGGAGGGCACCTTCGCCGCGGTGCGCGAGATGCAAGGCGAGCCGCTGGCGACGCGCATCGAGGTCGGCGCCCAGCGCGACGAGCCCTGAAACTTCCTTCTCAGTGGGAACGAGTTTTCTACGCCGCCTGGCGCGCGCTCGGGGCCGGAACGCGCAGACCCGCCATCCACGGCGACACGCGGTTGCGCGCCAACTCGACGACTTTGCGGCCGCGCTCGGTGCGGGCGAGGGTCTTGAAGAGGAGCGCGCAGGCGAGGGCGATGAGTCCGCCCGGGATCAGGATGGCGAGGACGAGGGCGAGTTTGCGGTGCACGCAATCTAGATGTGCATCCCGGGTGCCAGTGCGAAGATCGGTACGCGCTCGCACGACCGCCGTGTTAGACAAGCGCTCGATGGCGCACGTGCTCGAGAGCGTCGAGGATGCCGAGGCCCGGCTACGGTCGGTCGGCTACCTGCCGTCGGTGGAAATCGCCTCGAGTGCTTTTCTGGCCGACCGGCTTGAGAAGCCGATCCTGGTCGAGGGTCCGGCGGGCGTGGGCAAGACGGAGTTGGCCCGGGCGCTGGCGCAGGCCACCGGGCGCACGCTTCTGCGGCTGCAGTGCTACGAGGGCCTGGACGAGAGCAAGGCCCTCTACGAGTGGGAGTACGCCAAGCAGCTGCTCTACACGCAGCTGTTGAAGGACAAGATCGCCGAGACCATCGCCGGGGCGCAGACGCTGGCGCAGGCGGCCGAGCGCATCGCCGGAAGCGAGGACCTCTTCTTCAGCGAGCGGTTCCTCTTGCCGCGGCCGGTGCTGGCGGCCATCCGCAGCCCAACGCCTGCCCTGCTGCTCGTCGACGAGATCGACAAGGCCGACCCGGAGTTCGAGGCCTTCCTGCTCGAGGTGCTGGCCGATTTCGCGGTCACGGTGCCCGAGCTGGGGACCGTGCGCGCCATCCACACGCCGCGGGTGGTGCTCACCTCCAATGCCTCGCGCGAGCTGTCCGACGCGCTCAAGCGGCGCTGCCTGCACCTCTACATCGACTTTCCCACTCCGGCGCGAGAGCTGGAGATCGTCCGCGGCCGCGTGCCGGGCGTGCGCGAGGAGCTGGCGCGCAAAGTGGTGGCGGCGGTGCAGGCGATCCGGAAGCTGGATTTGAAGAAGGCCCCCAGCATCTCCGAGACGCTGGACTGGGTGCGCGCACTGACGCTCTTGAACGCTGCGACGCTGGAGCCACAGCTGGTTTCGGACACGCTCTCGGTCGTGCTCAAGTACGAGGCCGACATCGCCAAGGCGAGAGAACACCTCAGCTACATCGCGGGCGCCGAGCTGCGTTAACGGTGCAGCGATGCTTCGCGGCGCGCTTGCGCCTGCGCCTGCAAGTCCACGTATCCCGGATACCCGATGCGCACCGACTGGTCGGAAACGTCGGCCAGCTGCGCATCCGCCTTCTTGTCGCCGATGAGGAAGCCGCCGCGCGACTTGAACAGCAGATAGACGGCCGCGTCGTCCACCGACATGCCCTGCTCCTCGGCGCGGAAGGTGTCTTCGCCCACCTGCACGGCGACGATGCCGGGCGCGATTTGCCGCGCGTCCACGAAGCGGAAGGTCTTCAGCTGCACCTCGCGGTTGGCCCACGGCGCGAGGTTGTGCCGCTCGCTGCCCACGCGCTTCTTGAGATCGCGGATCACCGCCAGCGTCTTGGGATGCGTGAGCCGCCGCGCGCCGTCCCAGTCCTGCCGCGCCACGCGCGAGAGGTATTGCTGCAAGGTCGCCTTGGCCAAAAAGACGTCGGCCGACTCCTCCTGCACCATCGACTGGACGCCCGCCTCGCTCTCCCTGTCCACTGTCGTACTCGCCGCCGCCGCCAACAGTACCCACGCCGCAATCATCGCCGCCCTCCCGCCTGCCAACCGAGCGGAAGCTGTACACGGCGCGCGCTGGCGGCAATCCCGCTCTACGCGGTGGCGCGCTGGAGCGGCGGGGCAACGGCGACGCGGTCGCGGCCCAGGCGTTTGGCTTCGTACAGCGCGCCGTCGGCCTTCTCCAAGAGCGTGGTGGCGTCGTCGGCGTCGGAGCCCAGCGTGGCCACGCCCACCGAGATGGTCACGTGCAGGGGTTGGCCGCCCTCGGCGCCGGGCAGCGCCGTGGCCGACACCGAGCGCCGCAGCTTCTCCGCCACCTCCAGCGCTTCCGGCTTGGCGACTCGCGGCAGCACGATGCAGAACTCCTCGCCGCCATAGCGCGCCACGATGTCCACCTTGCGCACGTTCCGCCGCAGCGCCGCCGCCACCCCGCGCAGCACGCCGTCGCCCACGGTGTGGCCGTGCTGGTCGTTGATCTGCTTGAAGAGGTCGAGGTCGAGCATCAAGAGCGACAGAGGATCGCCGAAGCGCACCGAGCGGGAGAACTCCTGCTCCAGCCGCAGCGAGAGCTGCCGCCGGTTGGGCACGCCGGTGAGCGCGTCGGTAAACGATAGCTCCAGCGTCTGCTGGTAGAGCCGCGCGCTGGCAATGGACAAGGCCGCCTGCGCGGCGATGGCCTCGGCCAGCCGTATTTCCTGTTGACTGAAGGAATCGGCGCGCGGCCGGTCGAGGTTCATCACGCCCAGCACGCGGCCCTTGCTGAGCAGCGGCACCGCCAAGAGCGCGCCGGGAGCGGGCGAGCGCCCGCGGACCACCACGTAGCGCGGGTCCTTGGCCACGTCGCGGACGTAGACCGTCTTTCCGGTGGCGGCCGCATCTCCGGCGATTCCTTCGCCGAGCTGGAAGCGCGCCCCGCGCGCCTGCGAGGCGTGCTTGCCCGCCGCGGCCTCGATCACCAGCTGGCGGGTGGCCTCGTCGATCAGCATCACCGAGAATTCGCTCACCTCCAGCCGCGCGCACACCTGGCGGCCGAGCGTCTCCAGCTGCTCGGGCAGGTCGATGGTGCTGGAGACGGCCTTGGACACTTCCAAGAGCAGCTCCATCTCGGCCACGCGCGCCTCGAGCTGCTGGTTGACGCTCTTCAGCTCCTGCTGCAGCAAAAGCTCGCGCTCCATCTGCGCGATCGACTGGCGCGCCTCGATCTCCGTCACCGCCATGTCGGTCACGCGCGCGAGCATGGTGTTGAAGCTGCGCGCCAGCCTGCCCAGCTCGTCCTCGCTCTGCACCCGCGCGCGCACCAGGAACTCGCCCAGCTCGGCGCGGGCCATCACCTGCGCCAGCGCCTGGATGGGCTTGATGAGGAAGTGCCGCGCCGCCAGCGCGATGGTCATGCCGGCGAAGGTGAGCGCGAGCAGGGTTCCCAGCACCGCTCCGGTGCGCAGCTCCTCGAAGGCCAGCGCGGGGTTGACCGCGGCCAGCTTTCGCGAGTGCGCCACCAGCGCGCCCAGGCCGCCGAGCAGCACCACCGCCGAGGGGATGGCCGAGGCGAGGATGAGCTTGGAGGCGAGTGAGCTGCGGATGCGCTTCCACACGGCCCGGCGATTGTAGCCGGTAATTTGCCGGAGCGCGGCGGCTGCGGCAGCCTCGACGGCATGAGGCGCCTGATCGCTGCGCTGGCCTTGGGAACTTGCGCGGCGGCGCGGGGCGAGGAGATTCGCATCGAGGTCGCGCGCGGCCTGCGCTCGGCGCGGGTGGAGCAGGGCGGCCGGGTCCAGGTGGTCACGGCCGAAAAGGCGCCGCTCGCGTTCTTAGGCCCGCTGCGCCTGGACGGCCGCGAGCTGCCGGGAAAGCTGGAGCTCTTCGCCGACCGCGGGCGGCTGCTGGCGGTCAACACCGTCGACCTGGAGCAGTACGTGGCGGCGGTGGTCGCGAGCGAGGTGCCGCCCAGCTGGCCCGCCGCGGCGCTGGAGGCGCAGGCAGTGGCCGCGCGCACCTTCGCGGTGGCGCAGAAGATCGCTTCCGGTCCTGGGGCGCGGGCGCACCTGGGGGCGTCGGTATTAGACCAGGTATACACGAATGCGGCCGCGCCGCCGGCTGCCGCGCTCGCCGCCGCGCAGGCCACCGCCGGCCAGGTGCTGACCTGGGGCGCGGCCCCCATCGCGGCGTACTTCAGCGCCAGCTGCGGCGGGGTGAGCGAGAGCGCCGAGTCTGCCTTCCATCTCGCGCCGGGGACCACGCCGTATCTGCGAGGCGGCGAGAGCGACGAGGACGAGCACGAGTGGACGGTGCGCGTGCCTCTCGCCGAGATCACGGCCGCGCTGCGCAAGGCCGGCCGGCTGAGCGCAGAGGTACAGGGCGTCAGAGTCGAGTCCCGGACGCCGAGCGGCCGCGCGCGCACCCTGCGCCTGGAGACGAGCGCGGGGCCGCGGCGCCTGCCGGCGGTCGAGCTGCGCGAGCTGCTCGGCTACCAGAGGTTGCCGTCGCTCTTCTTCGAGGTGACCGAAGGCTCCGTCTTCCACGGCCGCGGCAGCGGTCACGGCGTCGGCCTCTGCCAGTGGGGCGCGCGCACCCGCGCTCTGCGAGGAGAGGACTGGCGCCGGATCCTGGCGCACTACTACCCGGGCGCCGAGCTCCGCCGGATGTACTGACCCTCCTCTTCGCGAGCCTGCGCGTAGAGCAACACCAGCGCGGCCAGCGGCAGCGGATAGGTCAAGAGCCGCACCAGCGCCGACGCCGCCATGCGCACCGCCAGCGCGCTGCCGGTCAGCGTGGCCACCCAGGAGCCGGCGGCGGTGAAGAGCACCAGCAGCGCGAACAGCCCCATCACTCGCAGCCAGCGACCTTTCAAGAGCGACCACGAGCGCTCCAGCGCCGCGCGGCCCGAGGCGTCTTCCAGCACGGTCACCGGCGCGGCAAAGGAAAATCCCGCCGCCAGCACGATGCCCGGCACCAGGCAGAAGAGCGAGCCGACGGCGATCAGGGCCAGGCCGAGCAGCCAGGTCCAGGCCAGCGCGCCGAACCGCCCGGCCACCGCCGCCCACGCCTGCGCAGCACCGGAAGGTTTGCCCGAGGCGAGGTCGAGGACCAGCGGCGCGAGTGCCGCATGCGCCAGCACGATGCCGGCCATCATCAGCACCACCAGGATCACCGCCGCGTAGAGGAGGGGAAGCACCGGCCGCAGCCGCTCTTCGATCGCCGCGCTGCCTTCCACCGACTCCTTGCCGAGCTGCCGCGCGCGCTCGGCGCGGGCATCGGTGGACGGCCCGATCTTCACATCTTCGACGGTGGCGGGTTCCTTGAAGCCTCGTGCGGCCAGGCCGGCGACGCCCAGCCTCACCGCGCCCGCCGCCAGGAAATCAGCCGGCAACAGCGCCACCGCGGCCGTCACCACCAGCGCGGCGAAGTGCCGACGATAGAGGGAGAGCGCCTGCCGGAACATCCCTGCGATGTATCACGCCGGACGGAACGCGGGCTCCTCGTGCAGCAAGGGAGCGCGGCCGAGCGCGCGGCGGTAGAGCGCGGCGTGGCCCTCGGCCATGCGCTCCATCGACAGCTCGCGCTCGACGTGCGCGCGGCCGCGCTGGCCCATCGCGCGCGCCTGCTCGGGGTGCGCGAGGAGCTGCGCCAGCTTTTCGGCCAGGGCGCGCGGATCGCCGCTCGGCACCAGGAAGCCGCTCTCGCCCTCGCGGACCAGCTCCGGGGTCCCGCCCACGCGCGTGGCCACCACCGGCAGGCGCGCCGCCATCGCTTCCATCAGCGCGTTGGAGAGGCCTTCGGCGCTGGAGCACAGACACGCCGCCTGCGCGCGCGCCAATACCGTGGGCACGTCGAGCCGGTGGCCGACCAAGTGCACGCGCTCGCCGAGACCGAGCGCCGAGATGCGCTGCGCGAGCCACTCGCGCTCCGGTCCCTCGCCGGCGCAGACGAAGTGCACGTCGCGCAGTTCGGGCGGCAACAGCGCCACTGCCTCGACCAGCGTGCGGTGCCCCTTCACCGGCCAGAGGTTTCCGATCACCGCCACCAGGCGCCCCTCCGGCAGCGGCGCTTGCAGCGGCTGCGCGGCCAGCTCGTCGAAGCGCTCCAGGTCGAGCCCGTTGCGCACCACCACGCAGCGCTCCGGCTTGACGCCCTCGTCGCGGAGGCAGACGGCGCGGACCGCGTCGGCGTTGGCCACCACCAGGTCGGCCGCGCGCGAGGCCAGCTTCTCGGCCTCTCGGTGCAGGCGGCCGAAACCCGCGCGCAAGTGCCCCAGATCGAGACGGCTGACGATCGACTTGGCACCGCCGAGGCGCGCCGCGATCACCGCCAGTAGATTGGTGTTGAAGTCGGTGGCGTGGACGATGCGCACGCCCTCGGCGCGGATGGTGGCTGTAAGGCGCGCCACTTGCGCGGCCGTGTTGGGCTGCAGCATCGAGCCCTTGAGCGGAAACACTTCCGGTTCGAATCCGAGCGCGCGCACCTGCTCGAGCATGGGGCCCGAGGCTTCCAGGCATCCCACCAGCGCGCGAAACCCCGGCGGGTGCCTGCGCAGCCGCTCGACGAACTGCCGCTCCGCACCGCCGATCCAGAAGCGGTTCACCAGGTGCAGGACCGGGATGTCATAGGCAAACATGGAGGGACGGTGTGCATCGGGCCGGCCAGCTGCATGCTTGACAGC
>Ga0307479_10003412_pt1 | contig 14459 bp, 13 predicted proteins | sample atmos_gasesECM4C_FD_203743 | JGI IMG/M metagenome (GOLD analysis project Ga0307479, IMG submission 203743) | Hardwood forest soil microbial communities from Morgan-Monroe State Forest, Indiana, United States - atmos_gasesECM4C_515 | ecosystem: Environmental > Terrestrial > Soil > Temperate...
GAATTCGCGTGCGTTCGTCGGCGGCGTTGCATTCGCCGCCGGCTCGATGATTTCTATTTTTTCCGCTCAAGCCGCCGATCTGCCGCCAGCCCGCGTCCCGGCGGCGGTGGCGCCGGTCGTCTATGCGCCGCCGGTTTACAATTGGTCGGGTTTCTATGTCGGTGGCAATCTCGGCGCCGGCTTCGCCAGCTCCTCGTGGAGCGACCCGTTCACCGGCGCGAACAACACGTTCAGCAAGGATGGCTTCATTGGCGGCGGCCAGATCGGCGCCAATTGGCAGATCAATGTGCTGGTGCTCGGCATCGAAGGCGATTTCGACTGGACCGGGCTCAAAGGCAGCGGTCATGATTCGCTCGCCAACACCATCAATACCAACACGCAATGGACGTCGACGGTGACCGGACGCGTCGGCGCCGCTTTCGATCGGCTGTTGGTCTATGGCAAGGGCGGCGTCGCTTTTGCGCACGACAACGACAGTCTCAATGACACCTTCGGCAACACTGCGAGCACGAGCCTGACACGGACCGGCTGGACCGCGGGCGCCGGCCTTGAATATGCGTTCGCGCCGAATTGGACCGCCAAGATCGAATACGACTATCTCGGTTTCGGCAATCAGACCCTCAATCTGCCGACGCCGGCATTCCCCACCTACAGCACGAATGCTTCGCTCAACGTCCAGGAAGTCAAAGCCGGCATCAATTTCAAGTTTGGGCCGTGACGCAGGCGAGGAGCGAATGTTGAGTAGCGATTTGGGGAGACTCGCCCCCAATTCGCTATTCGCTCACTCAACCTTGATCTTCGCCGCCGCGATCACCGGCGACCAGCGCGCAATATCGGCATCGATGCGCGCGCGGAATTCGGCCGGCGTGCCGGGTATCGGCGTCATGAATTGCGCCGCGAGTTTGTCGCGGATAACGGGCGTGGTGACAGCCTCTCCGACGAATTTGCCGATCCGCGCCGTCATCGGTTTCGGAATTCCCGCGGGCGCGATCAAGCCGCTCCACGCATCGGCTTCCACATCGATGCCGGCTTCCTTCAGCGTGGGAATATCCGGCAACAGCGGCGAGCGTTCGGCGGTCGACACCGCAAGCACTTTGATCGCGCCCGCGTGCAGCTGCGGCATGATCGAGATCGCCGGCAAGCAAACCATCTGCACATCGTTGCGCAGAAGCGCGGTCACCGCTTGCGGCGACGACGCATAGGGTACATGGACAAGCTGCGCGCCGCTTTTGAGCGCAATCGCTTCCATGGCGAGATGCGAGAGCGAGCCGGCGCCGATCGAGCCGAAAGCGTATTTGCCCGGATTGCGCTTGATCACATCGATCAAGGCGCGTGTGTCGTTGACCCCGAGCGCCGCATTGACGGCGAGCACGCTGGGTTGCGTGACAAGAAGAGTAATAAGCGTGAGGTCCTTGCGCGGATCGTAGGGCAGGTTGGGGAATAACAGCGTGTTGATCGCGAGCGGCCCACCGATGCTCACGCCGATCGTGCCGCCGTCCGGCTCGGCTTTGGCGACCGCATCCGTTCCGGTATTGCCGCTGGCGCCCGGCCGATTTTCGACAATGAAAGCCTGATTGAGCCTGGTCTGGAGATCGTCGGCGATCAGCCGCGCGACCAGGTCCGGTGTCGCGCCGGCGGCGAACGGCACGATGATCTTAACGAGCTTGGTCGGCCAGTCTTGAGCAGCGGCGAAAACCGTACCGAGAGAAAGCGCCACCGCGGCGATAACGATCCGCTTCATTCCTATTCCTTCGCGTTTGCTGCATTCCGGCCAAGACGTATCATGGCGATGATGCAAGGCGAAGCCGAGAGGATGTCGTGCGAGCCACAACGAAATTGCGGGCGCTATTGAATTCCGGTGAGATAACGGTGGCGCCAGGCGCCTATGATGGCCTCTCGGCGCGACTGGTGGAGCAAGCCGGCTTTTCAGCGATCTATGCCAGCGGCGGCGCCATTGCGCGTTCCGCCGGCGTTCCCGATCTTGGGCTCTTGTCCGTAAGCGCCATCGCCGACCGGTTTGCCTCGATGGCCGATGTTGTCGGCGCGCCGATCATCGCCGATGCCGATACCGGATACGGCAATGCACTTAATGCGCAGGCTGCGGCGCGCGCCTTCGAGCGCGCCGGCGTCGCCGCTTTTCACCTGGAGGACCAGACCTTTCCCAAAAAATGCGGCCATTACGACGACAAGAGCATCGTGCCGACGAAGGAGATGGTGCAGAAGCTCAGAGCGGTTCGTGACGGCCTGCACGATACCGATTTCGTGGTGATTGCACGCACAGACGCGATCGCGGTCGAAGGCCTTTCTGCCGCGCTCGATCGCGCGGCCGCCTATCTCGAGGCCGGCGCCGATGTGAGCTTTGTCGAAGCGCCGACCTCGGAAGCCGAGATCGCTGCAATCGCCAAGCGCGTGCCGGGATGGAAACTCATCAATATGTTCGAGGGCGGCAAGACACCACTGTTGCCGGTGTCGCGGCTGCAAGCGCTCGGCTATCACATCGTGATCATCCCGAGCGATACGCAGCGTGCCGCGATCAAAGCCATGCAGCGTGTGCTCACCGCAATCGCGCGCAACGGCAGCGCCGCCGCGATGCGCGGCGATATGGCGAGCTTCGCCGAACGCGAGGCGGTTATTGATACCGCCGGCTATCTCGCGCGCGGCAAAACATACGCCTCGTGAGCGGCCCGTCCTGTCATTGACAATCGCTAGGCCAGGGCCATGATCCGCCGCCGGGGACGTTGAGGCTTGGCAACAGGCAGAGGCGACGGGAACTCAACGTAGAGTGCTGTAGAATGGGTCTTGCGCTCGAAATCCTTGGCTTGGTCGTGTTTCTCGGCGCGCATGTGTTCGTGACCATGCGTGACCACCGCGCGGCGGTTGTGGCGCGGATCGGGGAGTGGCCGTACCGGGGCCTGTTTTCGCTGGTCTCGATCATCGGCATTGTTCTCATCGGCTATGGATTTGCCGCCTATCGCGCGGCGGGTCCGATCGCGGTGTGGTATCCGCCGGGATGGACCCGCCACATCGTTGTTGCGCTGATGTGGCCTGCCAGCATTATGATCGCGGCGGCTTACATTCCCGGCAACATCAAGCGTGTGCTCAAACACCCCATGTTGGTCGGAGTGAAGACCTGGGCATTTGCGCATTTGTGCGCCAACGGCGATCTCGGCAGCATCGTTCTGTTCGGATCGGTACTGGCCTGGGCGGTGTATGACAGGATCACGCTCAAACGCCGTAAGGATGCCGGCGCACCGCCAATTCCGATCGGCGGCACCAAGAACGACATCATCGCCATCATCGTCGGCACGATCATCTATTTGGCGCTTGGCTTCGTCTTCCATCCTGTCGTGATTGGCGTTCCGGCATTTGGAACGCCGGCGCTGGGGTCCTGATTGTGTCGGTACAAAATACAATCCGGCGTTTGACCGCGCCCGACATCCGCGCTCGCAAGGGCGGCGAGCCGATCGTGTCGTTGACCTCCTATCACGCCCACACCGCTCGGATCGTCGATGCTTATTGCGATGTCATCCTGGTCGGCGATTCGCTCGGCATGGTGATGCACGGCCTCGAGACGACCATTCCGGTGACGCTCGAGATGATGATCTTGCAAGGGCACGCGGTGATGCGCGGCTCAAAGCAGGCGCTGGTCGTGGTCGATCTGCCGTTCGGCAGTTATGAAGCCTCGAAGGAGCAGGCGTTCGCGTCGGCGGCGCGGGTACTCAAGGAGACCGGTTGCGGGGCGATCAAGCTCGAAGGCGGCCGTCGCATGGCGGAGACCATTACTTTTCTGGTCGAGCGGGGCGTGCCGGTCATGGGCCATGTCGGCCTCACCCCGCAGGCAATCAATGCGCTGGGCTCGTTCCGGGCGCAGGGCCGCGAAGAGGCGGATTGGGCGCCGATCGAGGCGGACGCGCGCGCGGTGGTCGATGCCGGCGCCTTTGCGGTCGTGCTGGAAGCGATGGCCGAACCCCTGGCCCGCCGCATCACCGCCCAAGTCCCCATTCCGACGATCGGGATCGGCGCCAGCGTCGCCTGCGACGGCCAGATTTTGGTGCTCGAAGATATGCTCGGGCTGTCGCCGCGCGTGCCCAAATTCGTCAAGCGGTTCGGCGATCTGGGGCCTTCCATCGAGCAGGCCGTCAAAGGCTATGCTGAGGAGGTGAGGGCGCGAACCTTCCCTGGCGCGGAACACATCTACCCAATGCGCCAAGCCGCGGTCACCAAGCTGCCGGAGCGCGGCAAGGGTCCATCGCGGGCGTAGCAACCGACAACGGTGGGGCAAACCGCAGCATGGCGCCGTGTTTTGCCTTGCTCGCGCCACAACATTACACTAGTTCGATCAAGGGCTTCCGTGACAAAATCGACGTTGATTGATCGCTGCGCGAAGACAGGGCCTGTTTGACACCGGCCGGAATGATCCCTTGGCGGTTGGTTCGTTCCGCGGCGAAGCCTTAAAGGCGATGGCGTGACCGACATATTCCAAGAAGTTAATGAGGAAGTCCGGCGCGAACAGCTCAAAAAGCTCTGGGAGCGTTACGGCGGCTATCTCATTGCTGCCTGCATCATGGTCGTCATCGGCGTCGGTGCCTGGCGTGGTTACGAGTGGTGGCAAGCCAAACAGGCGGCGCAATCCGGCGCGGCGTTTGAGCAAGCGGCCATGCTCGCGGAATCGGGCAAGCATCAAGAGGCGGCGGCGGCCTTTGCCAAACTTTCGGCCGATGGCACCGGCGGATACCGCGTGCTGGCCCGTTTGCGCGAAGCCGGCGAGCTCGCGACCAGCGATCGCAAAGCCGCAGTTGCGGCTTACGATGCGATCGCCGCGGACAGCCACGCCGGCCAGATCGCCCGAGACCTCGCGGCGGTGCGGGCCGGTTTTCTGTTGGTCGACACTGCGCCATATTCAGAAATCTTGCAGCGGCTCGAACTCGTAACCGCCCCAGATCGCGCGTTCCGGCACAGTGCCCGGGAGATTTTGGCGCTGTCCGCATGGAAGGCCGGGGACATGGCGGCGACGCGGCGATGGACCGAGATGATCATGAGCGATCCGCAGACGCCTCCGGGTCCGCGCAGCCGCGCGGAAATGTTGAGCGAGCTGATCGCGGCGAGCGCGAAAGGCTGACACCATGGCGGAGCGCTCGCGCAGCTGTTTCTTCCGGGTCGCGTCGGTGCTTGCGCTTGCGCTTCTGATCGCCGGCTGCACTAAGGGTGGCCAATTCGATCCCACTGAGCTTTTCAGTTCCGATGTGTTCGACAGCAAAAAGAAACTCAAGGGCGAGCGCGCGCCTGTATTCCCCGAAGGCGTGCCCGGCGCCACCACCGGCGTGCCTGCGGATCTGGTGAAGGGTTACCAGGCGCCTCCGGAACAACCCGATCCCGATGCCGCGGTGCCTGGACCGACACCGCCAGCGGCGGCGGCCGAAGCGACCAAACCAAAACCGAAACCCAAACCGAAATTGGCGGCGCAGAAACCGCCCGCCGCCCCAGCCGCATCCGCACCGGCCCCGACGCGCATCACGGTTGGCCCGCCACAGAAGCCGCCGGCGCAACAACCCGACGCGTCGGGTTGGCCAGCCCCTCCGCCGACCAACGCGCCGCAATCCCAAACGTCTCAATCGGTTTGGCCCGCTCCACCGCAGACGCCGCAGCCATCGCGGTCGATCTGGCCTAATTCGCCGCCGCCCTCCGGTTCGTCTCAATAAATTACGTCCGCGCTCGCGGGTGCTGATTTGCCTTCAGCCCCGCCAAGTGGGCTTTAAGTGGTATAGAGGCCCTGTCGCGAAGCCGTTTGCCATCAATCGGCGCGCCCTCACGGTTTGCTATGCCCTTCACAGTCGCGATCGTTGGTCGGCCGAATGTTGGCAAATCGACGCTGTTCAACCGGCTCATTGGCCGCCGCCTCGCGCTGGTCGACGATCAGCCGGGAGTGACACGGGATCGCCGCGAAGGCGACGCCCAGCTCGGCGATCTCGCGTTTAAGGTGATCGACACCGCCGGCTTGGAAAATGCGGAGCGCGACAGCCTCTCGGCGCGCATGCAGGGGCACACGGCGGCGGCGATCGCAAAGGCCGATGCGATCTTATTTTTGATCGATGCGCGCGCCGGCGCCACGGCTTCGGATCGCGCGTTCGCGGACATGGTTCGCAAGTCCGGTAAGAACGCCATTCTGGTCGCCAATAAAAGCGAGGGCCGCGCCGGCGAGGCCGGTGCGCTTGAGGCCTATGCACTCGGTCTCGGCGATCCGGTTGCAATCAGCGCCGAGCACGGCGAAGGCCTGGCCGGGCTCTACGAGGCGCTGCGCGCCGCTTTGCCCGAGCCGATTGCTGAACAAAGTGATGACAAACTTCCGGACGCCGCGCCGGATACTGCGCCGATTCGCATCGCCATTGTCGGGCGGCCGAATACCGGTAAATCCATGCTGATCAACCGTCTTCTCGGCGAGGAACGGCTGTTGACCGGCCCGGAGGCCGGCATCACGCGCGACGCCATTGCAGTTGAGCTCAACTGGCGCGGACGGCAATTTCGCGTGCACGACACGGCCGGCCTGCGTCGCCGCTCGCGCATAAACGAGAAGCTGGAAAAGCTTTCGGTTGCCGATGCGCTCAACGCCATCCGTTTCGCCGAGGCCGTGATCGTGCTGGTCGACGCGCAAACTCCGTTCGAGGAGCAGGACATTCGCATTGCCGATCTGGTTGAGCGGGAAGGTCGCGCGATCGTGATTGCGGTGAACAAATGGGACTTGGTCACGGCGGAGGCCGGCGCAATGGGCCGCTTGCGCACCGCGGTCGATCGTCTGTTGCCGCAAATCAAGGGTGTTGGCGTTGCGGTCTTGTCGGCGAAGACCGGCCATGGTTTAGAGCGCCTCATGCAGGCGGTGGTTGAAGCGCATGCCGTCTGGAATCGGCGCGTGCCGACGGCGGCATTGAACCGGTTCTTGGCCGCGGCGACGAGCGCGAATCCGCCGCCGGCGTTGCGCGGCCGGCGATTGCGGCTCGACTATATGACGCAACCGAAGTCGCGGCCGCCGACCTTTGTTTTATTCGGTTCGCGCACCAGCACGCTGCCGGACGCTTATCGCCGCTACCTTGTCAACGGACTGCGCGAGCGTTTCGACTTGCCGGGTACGCCGATCAGGCTGACCTTGCGCACGAAGTCCAATCCCTATGCGGGGCGCAAGCGGCAACGAAACCGCCACCCGCAACGCCATGGCAGCGGTTGACCGGCCGAAGCATGTATCCGGTCGGGCCTATTGGTGCAGACCTTCAACTACAAAAAGCCAGTCACGCTGGCGGCGTGAACTGCAAAAATTTGCCGGCGGGAAAATCAAAAAGCTTACCGGTTTCGGAGCAGCTCGGCAGGCACATCGGCAGGATTTTTTCGGCCACCGCCTCGGGTGTCGGCAGCGTCATCGGATCTTCACCGGGCATGACCTGCGCTCGCATCCGGGTCCGCGTCGGTCCCGGATTGAATAAATTTACTCTGACCGCGCTCGACTCGGTTTCCGATGCATAGACGCGTGCCAGCGCGTTGAGCGCGGCCTTCGACACCGGATACGCGCCGCTATAGGCGCGCGCATGGGTCGCGGCGCCAGAAGTGATGAAAACCGCGCGTCCGGCGGCGGAGCGCTTGAGCAAGGCATCCATGGCGCGGATCAGATGCCAATTGGCGGTGACGTTCACCGCCATGACCTCATCCCAGTTCTGCGGCTCAACGTGGTCGAGCGGAGAGCGCTGTCCGACCACCCCGGCATTGCCGACCATCACGTCAAGCCGCTGATAACGTTCGTTGAGCGCCGCAGCCAGCCGATACAGGCCGGCATAGTCGCGCATGTCGAGCGGGACCAAGGTCGCCGAACTGCCGGCCGCACGCGCCGCATCGTCGATTTCCTCAAGCGCGCCGACGGTCCGCGCAACCGCGACGATGTGAGCACCGGCGCGCGCAAGCGCCAGCGCCGTCGCCCGGCCGATGCCGCGCGATGCGCCGGTGACGAGCGCAATGCTCCCGGCCAGAGGTTGCGTCATTGATCAGCTTGCTTCCGCGAGCAGGGAGAGCTGACGCGGCGTCGCGTCCTGGGCGGTCCGGTCTGTAAGCGGCGTCGGATACTCGCCGGTGAAACAATGATCGGTGAATTGCGGGCGAGCCGGATCGCGGCCCTTTTCGCCCATGGCGCGATAGATGCCATCGACCGAAAGGAACGCGAGCGAATCGGCACCGATGAATTTCCGCATGCCCTCGAGATCGTGCGTCGCAGCGAGCAATTTGTCGCGTTCGGGCGTGTCGATGCCGTAATAGTCAGGATGCGTGATCGGCGGAGAGGCAACCCGCATATGCACTTCGGTGGCGCCCGCATCGCGCATCATTTGCACGATCTTCACCGAGGTGGTGCCACGTACGATGGAATCGTCGATCAGGACAATGCGCTTGCCGGCCACCACCGCGCGGTTGGCGTTGTGTTTGAGGCGAACGCCGAGCTGGCGAATGTGCTGGGTCGGTTCGATGAAGGTGCGGCCGACATAGTGATTGCGGATGATGCCGAGCTCGTAGGGCAGCCGCGATTCCTGCGCATAGCCAACGGCCGCCGGGACGCCGGAGTCCGGGACCGGCACGACCACGTCCGCTGACGCCGGCGCCTCACGCGCCAATTCCGCGCCGCATGCCTTGCGCACGCTGTAAATGCTACGGCCGCCCAATATCGAATCGGGCCGGGCGAAATAGATGTATTCGAAAATGCACGGCCGCGGCGGCATCGGCGGAAACGGCTTGTGCGTATGCGCGCCGTCCTCGTCGAAGACCAGGACCTCGCCGTTCTCGACGTCGCGCACATATTGGGCGCCGATAATGTCGAGCGCGCACGTTTCCGACGCCAGGATCGGACAGCCGTCGAGTTTGCCGAGCACCAGCGGACGGATGCCAAGCGGATCGCGCGCGCCGATCAGTTTCTTGTTGGTCAGGCCAACGAAGGAGTAGGAGCCCTCCAGCATGCGCAAGCCTTCGACCAGGCGATCGACAAAGCGATTGCGATGCGAGCGGGCTACCAGATGCAGAATCACTTCCGTATCGGTGGTCGATTGCATCATCGCGCCATCGCGCACCAGCTGGCGCCGCAGCGTCAGGCCGTTGGTGAGATTGCCATTATGGCCTACGGCAAAACCGCCCGCGTTGAGCTCCGCGAACAGCGGCTGAACGTTGCGCAAAATCGTCTCGCCGGTCGTGGAATAGCGCACATGGCCGATCGCCGCATTGCCGGGCAGCCGATCGATCACGTCGCGCCGGGAGAAGGCGTCGCCGACCAGTCCAAGCCGGCGTTCCGAATGAAACCGTTTGCCGTCGAAGGTGACAATCCCGGCCGCTTCCTGGCCACGATGCTGCAGAGCATGGAGGCCGAGCGCGGTAATTGCCGCGGCGTCGGGATGGCCGAATATTCCGAATACGCCGCACTCCTCACGAAGCCGATCCGCGTCGGGATCGAAGGCGGCAGGCACGGTCATGATCGTGGTACCTCCACCGGGTCGAGACCGCTCCGCCGCTGGTCCGGCGCAGCGGGAGGATTGTCGGTGTCCTCGGGCTTGGCGCGCTTGAGCCTGTTTAAAATGGTGCTTTCGGGGTCATCCGGCAACATCGACATCAGCCATTGTCCGGTGCCGGCCAGTACCACCTTGGATTTGGCGCCTTTGACCCACTGCGGCTGGCTGCGGTCGGGAACGAGCCAAATGAAGAACTGGAACGCGATGACCACGATGATCAGGCCGCGGGCGAGGCCGAACAAGAATCCGAGCGTGCGGTCGAGCGCGCCGACGCGGCTATCGAGCACCATGTCCGAAACTCTGATGGTGAACACGGAGACGACCAAGAGCGTCAGCAGAAACACGCTGCCCACCACGGCAACCGCGGCGACAATGTCGCTGTTGAAGTACTGTTTGGCGTAAGGCAGGAGCTTGCCATAGGAATAAAGGGTGGCTACAGCCGCCAGAATCCACGCCGTGATGGACAGGACCTCGCGCATGAAGCCGCGCACCATGGCGAGCAGTCCTGAAACCAGCATTACCAGGATCAGGAGAATATCGAGCAACGTGATCGGCATTGCAGTTTCCGAGCAGGGCTACGATTCGGCCTGGCGCCTCTAACTTCCCGCCGCGTGTATAGCGGGGCTACGCCGGGCCGTCACCCGTCTTCTCGCAGTGAAATGCGTTCAATAATCGGCAGAAAATCGCCCTATTGCCCGAAAACCGATCATTAACCGAATAGGCACCGCAACGGCACCTCGAGGGCGGGCCCGATCAGGCCTCCTGCCGTCCGACCCGCCGCAGCGCGGGGGCGCCGTCGCGCGCGATATCGGCGACCAGGTTATCAAGGCTGCCGAGCGCGGAGACCGTGAACTGGTCCGGGGCTTCGTTGCGGGAGGCTTCCGGAGCGACCGCTCTGGTGAAGCCGAGCTTTTGCGCCTCGCGCAAGCGCGCGGCGCTCTGCGGCACCGGCCGCACGGCGCCGGACAGCGAGATCTCGCCAAAATAGACGGCGTGAGCGGGTAGGGGGGCGTGCGTGAGCGACGACACCAGCGCCGCCGCGGCCGCCACGTCGGCAGCCGGCTCCTGGATTCGCAACCCGCCGGCGACATTGAGGTAAACGTCATGTCCTGACAGGCGCACACCGCAATGCGCCTCAAGCACAGCCAAGACCATCGACAGCCGATTCGGGTCCCAGCCGACCACCGCGCGGCGCGGGGTTCCGAGGGTCGTTGGTGCCACCAAAGCCTGGATTTCCACAAGCAGCGGGCGTGTCCCTTCGATTCCTGCAAACACGGCAGTTCCCGGGCTGCCGAGATCGCGTTCCGACAGGAACAGCGCCGACGGGTTGGCAACCTCGCGCAAACCGCTGCCGGTCATTTCGAACACGCCGATCTCGTCGGTGGGACCAAACCGGTTCTTGATCGCGCGCAGGATGCGAAACTGCTGCGAACCTTCGCCTTCGAAAGACAAGACCGCGTCGACCATATGTTCGACCACACGCGGCCCGGCGATCTGACCGTCCTTGGTGACGTGGCCGACCAGAATCACGGCCGTGCCGCTGCGTTTGGCGAAACGGATCAGCTCCGCAGCCGAGCCTCGGACTTGGGTCACGGTGCCGGGCGCTGATTCGACAGTTTGCGTCCACATGGTCTGGATGGAGTCGATAACCAATAGGCGCGGGACGGCGCCCTGCGAGACCGTGGCCACGATGTCTTCAACCGAGGTCTCCGCTGCGACCTCGACCATCGCCTCGGCAAGGCCGAGCCGCTCGGCGCGCAGGCGCACCTGCGCCACCGCTTCCTCGCCGGAAATGTAGATGGCGCGCTGCCGGCCGCGCGCGAATGCGGCCGCGACCTCAAGGAGCAGCGTCGATTTGCCGATTCCGGGATCGCCGCCAAGAAGCAGCACCGATCCGCGCACCAAGCCGCCGCCCGTGACCCGATCGAACTCGGCGATGCCGGAGGCAAGGCGCGGCGCCTCGTTTGTTGCGCCCTGCAACGGCTCAATGGCGAAGGGACGGCCTTTGCGCATGGGTCGCCGCGGACCCTCGGCGCCTTCCTCGACCAAGGTATTCCATTCGCCGCAGGCTTCGCATTTGCCGGCCCAGCGCGCGAACGCGGCGCCGCAGTTCTGGCAAATGAAATTTTGCGCCCGCGCTGCCATCTACCCGCCCCGGTAATCGAGATGGCAGCGCATGCCGAGCCGGGTGAGGATCTCGTATCCGATTGTGCCCGCGGAGGCTGCGACCTCGTCAATGCCCAGTTCGCCGCCGATCAGGGTGGTGAAGTCGCCGCGACGGACGGCGCCGTCGGGAAGGTCGGTAATATCGAGCATGAGGAGATCCATCGAGATTCGGCCCACTATAGGACATCTTTTGCCGGCAACGATTGCCGCGCCACCGGGATGCTGGTCGCTGGCACTGCCAGCGCGCAGGAGCCCGTTCGCATAGCCCAGCGCCACGACCGCAATGCGCGAATTACGCCGTGCGGTCCAGGTGGCGCCGTAACCGATCGCCTGGTCGCGCGCGAGGGCGCGGAGCTGCACGACGCGGCCGCTCAATTCGACGACGCTCGTCATGGGATTGGGCCGCCCCGGCGTCGGATTGATGCCGTATAGCGCGGCGCCCGGCCGCGCCAGATCGAAATAGGTCGCGTCGCCGAGGAAGATCCCGGACGAATTCGCAAGCGACGCCGGAATACCGGAATAAAGCGCGCGCAGTTCGCGAAACAGCCGCAGCTGTTTCGCGTTGAGCGGGTGATCGGGAATATCGGCGCAGGCCAGATGGCTTAAGAGCAACGCGATGCCATGGTTTTGGGTTTGCGCCCGCGGCGCAAGCGCTGCCGCCTCTTCCGGCGAAACGCCGAGCCGGTTCATGCCGGTATCGACATGAAGCGCGGCGCCGCCTTGCCAAGCGCGATTGGCGACGAACGTGTCCCATTCGGCAAGTTCGGTCATCGAGTTGATCACCGGCCGAGCGGCAAGTTCGATGAAGGTTTCCGCGCATTGCAGCGTGAAGCCGTGCAGCACATAGATCGTGGCGTCTTTCGCGCGCGCGCGGACGATTCGCGCTTCGGCGATATCGGCGACGAAGAATGTCTTGCAACCGGCGTGTGCCAGCGCGGCAACGACCGGCTTTAGCCCAAGCCCATAGGCGTTGGCTTTGACGACCGCCGCGCATTCGACGGTGAGCAGTTGGCGCTTCAGCGCCTGCCAATTCGCTCCGACCGCGGCAAGATCGACCGCGAGCGTTCCCCCGGTTTCAACGGCGACCGGGCCTGATCCGGCCGGCGTGGTGCGTTTGGCGCGTGCCATGGACACTTTATGACCGCCGACATCGCGGCGGTAAAGTGCAGCGCGCGGGCTTAGAAAGTGGGCCGGTGCGCGGTATCGAGATTGGCAAAACGCGTCACCGCGCCGTCGAACTGCAATTCGACCGTGCCCGTTGGGCCGTGGCGCTGCTTGCCGATAATCACTTCGGCCTTGCCTTCCACCCGTTCGCCCTCGGCCAGCCATTCCGCGAATTTCTCGCGATTGGCTTCGGTGGGCTTACGTATCTGATGATAGTACTCCTCGCGGAATATGAAGAGCACGACATCGGCGTCCTGTTCGATCGAACCCGACTCGCGCAAATCAGACAATTGCGGACGCTTGTCTTCACGGCCTTCGACCTGACGCGACAATTGCGAGAGCGCGAGGATTGGAATGTTCAGCTCTTTGGCGAGCGCCTTGAGTCTGGTGGTAATTTCAGTGATTTCCTGGACGCGGCCTTCGGCGGCACGGCGGGTCGAGCCCTGCAGCAGCTGAAGGTAATCGACAATCAATAGATCAAGCCCGCGCTGCCGCTTCAGCCGCCGGGCGCGGGCCGCCAACTGGCCGACGCTGAGCCCGCCGGTTTCATCGACATAGAAAGGCAGGCTCTGCAGGTCGATCGAAACGTCTCTAATCTTCTCGAAATCGGCTTCATCAATATCGCCGCGGCGGATTTTGTTTGACGGGATTCCGGTCTGTTCCGAGATGATGCGGGTGGCCAGCTGTTCGGCCGACATTTCCAGCGAAAAGTAGCCGACAACGCCGCCATTGACCGTCGCCATGTGGCCATCGGCCCGAACCTCGCCGGTCCAGGCTTTGGCGACGTTGTAGCCGACATTGGTGGCGAGCGCGCTTTTGCCCATGCCTGGCCGGCCCGCAAGAATGACCAAATCAGAGGGCTGTAACCCGCCCATTTTGCTATCGAGATCGGTCAGACCGGTTGCCAAACCGGAAAGGCGGCCGTCCCGCTGGTAAGCTCGCGCAGCCATGTCGACTGCTGTCGTCAGCGCCCGCGCAAAGCGCTGAAAGCCGGCGTCGTAACGGCCGGTCTCGGCGATTTCGTAAAGCCTGCGCTCGGCGTCCTCGATGTGCTGAAGCGGAGTCGAATCGACCGGCGCGTCATAAGCGAGGTTCACCATGTCCTCGCCGATCGCGATCAGGTCGCGGCGGACGGCGAGATCGTGGATCGTGCGGCCGTAGTCCTCGGCGTTGATGATCGTGGTCGCCTCGGCGGCGAGCCGGGCGAGGTACTGATTGACGGAAAGGCCAGCAATATCCGCGTCGCCGGGCAAGAAGGTTTTGAGCGTGACCGGCGTAGCGGTTTTGCTAGCGCGGATCAGTCCGCCGGCCAGTTCGAAAATACGCTGGTGGATCGGCTCGAAAAAATGCTTCGGCTCAAGAAAGTCCGAAACCCGGTAGAACGCCTCGTTATTGACGAGGATGGCGCCAAGCAAAGCCTGTTCGGCTTCGATATTGTGCGGAGCCGTCCGGAAAGTCGGCTCCGGGGCAACTTGCTTGCGGGCGGTCGAATCGAAAACTGGCATGGTCCCGTTCAGAGGAATCAGACGCTGTGGCCATTTTGCGGCGCGCGGCCGCAACCCGGCGGTGGTTCGGTCGAAATTCGCTACTCAACATCGCGGCGCACTC
>Ga0307479_10003413_pt1 | contig 14457 bp, 11 predicted proteins | sample atmos_gasesECM4C_FD_203743 | JGI IMG/M metagenome (GOLD analysis project Ga0307479, IMG submission 203743) | Hardwood forest soil microbial communities from Morgan-Monroe State Forest, Indiana, United States - atmos_gasesECM4C_515 | ecosystem: Environmental > Terrestrial > Soil > Temperate...
AGCGGCGTTCAACTTCGTGCGGTGCAGGGCGATCTCGGTCTGGCTGGTGGTGATTCCCATACGATCCGCGCGCCGCAGCAGCACGAGCAGGTCCTCGACCACATCGGCAGGAAACACCTCCTGCAATTCGGCTCCAATCATGGGAGCGCTTTGGCCGTCGCCCGGTCCATTGGGATGAAACATGCGCAGCAACGCCTGGTTCGCGTGCGTGATACGCCGTTGCGCATCGAGGGAGAGGACTCCGGTCGGAATACTTTCCAGGATGGTCTCGATGTGGCGGCGCCGTTGCTCGAGCGCCGTATTGGCTGCGCTCAGATCCCGGCTGGATGCATCGATCTGGTGCCGGCTGGCCTCCAGTTCTTCCGCCATGCGATTGAACGAGCGGACCAGGTCGCCGATTTCGTCGGCTGCGTGCACCTCGACGCGGTAATCGAGACGTCCGCGCGAAATCTCCTGGGTGGCTTCAGCCAGAGCAGCGACGGGACGGGTAACCAGCTTGGAAAGAAAAAGCGCCAGCCACGTGGTGGTGAACAAGACCAGCACGGTCAGCAGTAATAACAGGCTCATGTAGGTGCGGCGAACCAGGCGCTTCTGCCGATACAGTTCGAAATAGCGCTTCTGACTGGCTTCAAGTTGCCTGGCGGTGGCCTGGAACTTCTGCGGCAATGGCATGCCCACCAGGATCAGTCCATCGTTTCCCACCGGAGCGGTGCCCAGGATGTACTCCGTCTGTTCCCAGGTGAGCGGAGTCGGAGTAGGCCCGGAAAGTTGGTCCGGCGCAGCTTTCGAGCGGATGGTGTCCCACGATGCCGGGGGATGGAAGCTCGCCTGAGCGTTGCCGTCGACAAGCGCAAACGCGAAGCCGCCTTGCAAGGTAGTTTCATGACGCTGGAATTCGTCATCCATGGCCGAAAAATTGCGAGTCGAAAAAGCTCGCGCCGTCTCCGGCGAACCCGCGATGGCCGTCGCTTGCGCGGTGGCATTCTGCTGCGCGTAGGTTGCCAACAGGGATGCCATGGCGCGCGTGTCTTCGCGCACTTCCTCCACCGGCCTCGAGAACCAGCGATCGATGGTGCGATTCATGAGTCCGTAGGCGAACCAGAACATCATGATCACGGGCAGGAAGGAAAGAAGAAGACCCGTGACCACCAGGCGCGTCCGGAATTTGGAGCCCAGCACGCCCAGCCGCCGCTCGGCAAACAGCTTCAGAAGATTGCGCGCCAGCACGAAAGTGAGTGCAACAAAGAGAAGGAAAATCAGCGCGGAGAGTGCGGCAAAGAAAAGGAGTTGCTGGTTGTTATCGGGATTCAGAAAGGCAGGCTGATCAAACGACGATTGAGACAGCAGGATCCCAAACAGCAGCGCGATTCCTGCGGCGAGCGGAACGATGACCCGCTTGCGATGTCGTTCCGGATCCGATGCTGGCGTGGGTTTCGACAATGCGCCCTGCGCCGGCCAACCATCCTCTTCGAGGCCGGCAAAGGCCATTATAGCGGCTGACGAAAAGGAGCTTCACGTGTCGAACCAGGGGACTGCTTTCGTGCTTTACCGTGCCCTCGGCTTGCCGGGGGCGAGGACTTGCTTGATCGCTTCGTAGGCCGGCTTGGGCATGTAGTTGCGGTCGAACAAGAGAGCCGCGCCTTTGGTCTTATGGGTTGCTGAACCCACCCATGAATACTTATCCGTAAAACCCCACGTTTGAATGGCATTACAACCGGGGTGAGCCAGGCAGATGGATACGATCTGACCATAAATCTCGGCCTGCCTCGCGAGGTCTTCGGCGGTTGCGTTTCCGTTTGCGTCTATCGGCAGGGCGACATCCATTTCCGTGAGGTGCACCTCGACGCCAAGGGCGGTGAATCGGGCAATGTTGGCATCGATGCCGGCGATGTCCGGAGGCAGATCGAAGATGTGCATCTGCAACCCGATTCCGTCGATGGGCACGCCGCGATGTTTGAAGTCTTTCATCATGGCGTAGAGGGCATCGGACTTCGCATTTACGGTCTCGGCTCCGCCATCGTTGTAGAAGAGCAGCGCGCCGGGATCGGCTTCATGGGCCCAGCGAAAAACCTGCTCGATGTAGGCGGTGGATTTTCCCGCGAGACCGATTCCAGGCTGGTCATACCAGATGGAAGGTTTCACTTTTCCCTTCTCGTCAAAACCCTCATTGAGCACGTCCCAGGCGAACACCTTGCCGCGAAAGTGGCCGGCTACTCGCGTGATGTGCTCGCGCAACAAGTGCGCGAGTTGCTCGGTCGTAAAGGCGTGGTTCGTCAGCCAGGGCGGGTTGGTCCATCCCCAGACGAGTGTGTGCCCGCGCACCTTCATGCGGTGAGTTTCTGCGAACCCGACAATCCGGTCGGCTTGGGTGAAGTCGAAGGTTGACTCGTCCGGGCGGAGGACCCACCACTTCATCGCATCCTCGGCCTCGATCATGTTGAACTCGCGGCCGAGAGTGGCGGAGTACTGCTGGTCCGACAGAGCATACGGCCGCACGGCCGTTCCCACCAGGAAACCCAGTGCATCGGCGCGCTCGCGGAGCGACTGTGCGAGGCACGACGCAGTCAGGCCGGCGCACAACAGCAAAATTCGGACCGGCGGCAGAGTGCGCATGAATTTCGAATCCTTCTGCTAGGGTGGGGCGGGATGGGAATCAAGAGAAGGGAAGTCATCACCAAGCGATGTGATGTGTCCGCGAAATTGTTTTGGACGCGTCCGCGGCTGTTCCCATTGTACGAAGGTGCATGTACGTCGGTGGAAGTTCGCGGGAGAATGCCCGAAATTTCGCACAGAATCGACGAGTTTGCGGGTCTCGCCTCGTGGGTGTAACCGACTCCATCAAGGACAAGTACCAAAGTTACTGGTGCCATTACCCATCTGCGTTGACAATTTATGTCAACGCGAAATACGCTGCGATTCTCCCCTAGAAAACAAGCGGTTTCGCGGAAGTAACAAGCGGTCGGACGCTATTTCTGTGTCGATCGATAGGAGATCGAACGTATGTCTCAACGGCTGGGCGATCTTCTCGTCAAAGAGAAGGTAATCACCCCAGAGCAGTTGGTACAGGCAACCAAAGTTCAGAAAGAGACCAACTGCCGCCTGGGCTCGGCATTGGTAAAGCTGGGCTTTCTGACCGACGAAGACGTCACCAATTTTTTGTCGCGCCAGTACGGCGTGCCCGCCATTAATCTTTCCTATTTCGAGATTGACCCTGCCGTCGTCAAGCTGATTCCGTTTGAAACTGCGAAGCGCTACCAGATCCTGCCGCTCAGCCGGGTAGGCGCCTCACTCACCATCGCCATGGTCGATCCGACCAATGTCTTCGCCATGGACGACATCAAGTTCATGACTGGCTTCAACATCGAGCCGGTGGTTGCCTCGGAAAGTTCCATCGCCGAGGGCATCGAAAAGGCCTACGGCACGGCGAAAGAGGAAGACCTCGAGCAGGTCATGCAGTCGATGACCGAACTGGGTGAAGCCGACGTCGAACTGCAGGCTGAAGAAGAGCAGATGGATCTCGGCGAGCTCGAGAAGGCGGCCGATGAAGCGCCGATCGTGAAGCTGGTGAACCTGGTGCTGACGGATGCGGTCAAGCGCGGGGCCAGCGACATCCACATGGAGCCTTACGAAAAGGAGTTCCGTGTCCGCTTCCGGATTGACGGCATTCTGCAGAGCATCATGACCCCGCCGCTGAAGCTCAAGGACGCCATCACGTCGCGCCTCAAGATTATGGCGAAGCTTGACATCAGCGAGAAGCGCCTGCCGCAGGACGGCCGCATCATGCTGAAGATGGCCGTGGGGGGCAAGAAGAAACAGCTCGACTTCCGCGTGAGCACGCTGCCCACCCTGTGGGGCGAAAAGATCGTGATGCGGCTGCTCGACAAGGAGAACCTGCGCCTCGACATGACCAAGCTCGGCTTCGAGCCAGAGTCGCTGGTCAAGTTCGAGAAAGCGATTTTGAAGCCCTACGGCATGGTGCTGGTGACGGGGCCGACGGGTTCAGGAAAGACCAACACGCTGTATTCCTCCATTGCGCGGCTGAACCAGCCCGATACCAACATCATGACCGCGGAAGACCCGGTCGAATTCCAGCTGCAGGGCGTCAACCAGGTCCAGATGAAGGAACAGATCGGGTTGAACTTCGCGGCGGCGCTGCGTTCCTTCCTGCGGCAGGACCCGAACATCATTCTGGTCGGCGAAATTCGAGACTTCGAGACCGCGGAAATCGCGATCAAGGCGGCGCTCACCGGTCACCTGGTGCTGTCCACGTTGCATACCAACGGCGCGCCGGAAACGATCACCCGACTGATGAACATGGGCATTGAGCCGTTCCTGGTGGCTACTTCGGTTCACCTGATCTGCGCCCAACGCCTGGTGCGCCGCATCTGCAAGGACTGCGCGGAAGTCATCGACGTGCCCCACCAGACGCTGCTCGAAGAGGGCTACACGCCGGAAGAATCCAAGACGGTGAAGATCCAGAAAGGCAAAGGCTGCGGGGTGTGCAACAACACCGGCTACAAGGGCCGCACCGGCCTGTATGAAGTGATGGAAGTGGATGACGAAATCAGGGAACTGGTGCTGGTGGGCGCCTCGGCGGTGGAACTCAAGAAAAAGGCGATCGAGCGGGGCATGATCACCCTGCGGCGCAGCGGTCTGATTAAAGTCGCCTTGGGGCAGACCACGCTGGAAGAAGTGGCGCGCGAAACGATTCACTGAGGTTGGGTGCAAGGGGAGGGGAAGGAACACTATGGCGCTTTCGTTAAGCGATCTGCTCAAAAGGATGCTGGAGATGTCGGGCAGCGACCTGCACATCACCACCAACTCACCGCCGCAGGTGCGTGTCCACGGACACCTGGTTCCGCTCGATCTGCCGCAGCTGTCGCCGGCGGAAACCAAGCAGCTCGCCTACAGCGTAATGACCGATTCGCAGAAGCATCGTTTCGAAGAGAATCTCGAACTCGACTTTTCGTTCGGCCTGAAGGGCCTGGCCCGCTTCCGCGCGAACTGTTTCAACCAGCGCGGCGCGACGGCTGCCGTCTTCCGCGTCATCCCTTTCGAAATCAAGTCGTTCAACCAGCTGGGATTGCCTGCGGTGGTCAGCAAACTTTGCGATAAGCCGCGCGGATTGGTGCTGGTGACCGGACCGACGGGTTCGGGCAAGTCCACCACGCTGGCGGCGATGATCGACAAGATCAACACCGAGCGGCACGATCACATCCTCACCATCGAGGACCCGATCGAGTTCGTGCACATGAACAAGAATTGCCTGGTGAACCAGCGCGAACTGCACGCCGACACCAAAAGCTTCACCGACGCCCTGCGCGCCGCGTTGCGTGAAGATCCCGATGTGGTGCTGATCGGCGAAATGCGCGATCTCGAAACCATCGAGTCGGCGCTGCGTATCGCCGAAACCGGTCACTTGACTTTCGGAACGCTGCACACCAACTCGGCGTCTTCCACCATCAACCGTATTATCGACGTCTTCCCGGCACACCAGCAGCCGCAGATCCGCGCACAGCTGTCGCTGGTGCTGGAAGGCATCATGTGTCAAAGCCTGCTGCCCAAGGGAGACGGCAAGGGGCGCGCCATGTGCATGGAGATCATGGTGCCCAACGCCGCCATCCGCAACCTGATCCGCGAAGACAAGATCCACCAGATTTATTCGGCCATGCAGTCCGGACAGGAAAAGTTCGGCATGCAGACCTTCAACCAGTCGCTTGCTACGGCGTACTTCCAGAAGCAGATCACGCTGGAAACGGCGCTGCTGCGATCGAGCAACCAGGATGAATTGCAGGAAATGATTAATCGCGGCGCCGGGCTGATGAACCGTCCGACGGCCGGCGGCGCTGCCATGGCCAAGGGCGCCAGTCCGGCGAAACGCTAGGCCTACAACCAAGTACAACCCCGGCGGACCGCCGGAAATGAGATCGGAACGTAAGCCGCAGTCGAGGAGACAGTCACCATGCCAGTCTTTACATTTTCGGGAAAGAGCGCATCGGGCGAGAAGGTCAGTGGAGAGCGGGTAGCCGCCAACAAGGACGTGCTGCTGCAGCAGCTGCGCCGCGAGCGCATTACGCCCGGATCGGTGCGCGAAAAAGGCAAGGAGTTTTCGCTGCCTACATTCGGATCCGGGAAGGTCAAGACCAAGGACGTGGCCATTTTCTTCCGGCAGTTCTCGGTCATGATCGATGCCGGATTGCCGCTGGTGCAGTGCCTGGAAATTCTCGCTGCCAACCAGGAAAATCCCACGTTCCAGAAGACCTTGAACGGCGTGCGCACCACGGTGGAAGGCGGCTCGACCCTGGCCAACGCCATGCGCCAGTATCCGGCCGTCTTCGATGACCTCACCACCAACATGATCGAAGCGGGCGAGACCGGCGGTATTCTCGACGTGATCCTGCAGCGCCTGGCGCTCTACGTCGAAAAAGCGGTACGCCTGCGCTCCGCCATCAAAAGCGCCCTGATCTATCCAGTCGCGGTCGTGAGCATCGCGGTCCTGATTGTCGGCGCGCTGCTGAAGTGGGTGGTTCCCATTTTCACCAACCTGTTCACAGGTCTGGGCGTCGCTTTGCCTCTTCCCACGCGCATGGTGATGGGCCTGAGCGCCTTCGTGGGACACTTCTGGTGGTTCTTCATCGCCGGGGTGGTGGCTGCATTCTTCGGCATGAAGCAGATCCGCAAGCATCCCCAGGGGCTTTACTACACGGACAAGATTTTGCTGAAGATTCCCGTGATTGGCATGTTGCTGCGGAAGATTGCGGTGGCCCGCTTCACGCGAACCCTCGGAACCCTGATCACTTCGGGTGTTCCGATTCTTGAGGGCCTGGCCATCACGGCGCGCACGTCCGGAAATGCCGTGTTGCAGGAAGCCTTGATGAAGGTGCGCAAGGCGATTGAAGAGGGCCGCACGATTGTCGACCCGCTGAAAGAGTGCGGAGTTTTCCCCAACATGGTGACCCAGATGATCGGCGTTGGCGAAGCCACGGGCGCCATGGACAACATGTTGCAGAAGATTGCCGATTTCTACGAAGACGAAGTGGACGCGGCCACGCGCGACATGATGGCGATGCTGGAACCCGCCATCATTGGCATTCTGGGTGTTTCGGTCGGCGGCATCGTGATCTCGCTGTATATGCCGCTGTTCGCCATGATCGGCAAGTTGGCCGGTTAGTGAACACATCTTTTGAGATTGCCGGATGCAGGGCACCCGGCGTCTGTTCTGCCCGGCGCGCCGCGAGGGTAGTCTCCACGGAGTGCGGCGTGTGAGCACTGGACTCGAGCATGCAATCGACCTTTGATGAGCGGAACTGGCTGGGTTGGCTGGTAAAGATCCGCGTCATCATCCTCACATTTGTGTTTGCCATCGAGCTGGCGGTGGCGCGGCTGTCGGAGAACCCTCTGCCGTTGCGACCCTTTGTCAGCGGCATGCTCCTGTGGTTTGTCCTTTCGCTTTTTTACATCCTCCTGCTTTCGTTCTGGCAAGAGGAACGGGTGCAGGCGGTTCTGCAGGTGGTCACCGACCTAGCGATGGTCAGCCTGGTGGTTCATTTCACGGGCGGCTGGGACAGTTCGTTGAACTTCCTCTATCCGCTGGTCATCATTGTGGCCTGCATCCTGCTGCCGAAAGTGTGGGCCTATCTGCTATCGGCATTGGCGTTCATCCTCTACGGATGTGTGCTCGAGCTGAACTACTACGACATTGTTCCCTCGTTTGCCAGCACGCATCCGGAACTGAAATCGCTGGAAGCGATCATGTTTGTCAACCTGTTCGCGTATCTGGCAGTCGCGTACCTGACCGGACTGCTGGCCGCGAAGCTGCGCCAGGTTGACGTGCAGCTGAAGGATGCGAGCGGTGCGCTCGAAAGCCTGCAGGCGCTGCATGAAAACATCATCCAGTGCATGAGCGGCGGCCTGATCACCACCGACGTGGAAGGCCGAATCACGCTGGTCAATATGGCGGCGAAGGGAATGCTGGGTTGCGGCGACGAGCTGATCGGGAAATCGGTGAAGTCGCTGTTTCTCGATCCGCTGCCCAACGTGGGCTCGGAACGGGCGCACGGCGAGGTGCGCTTCCAGCCCGCCAACGCTTTCCGGAAAACCTTCCGCGTGATTGTCTCCACCCTGAGCGTACCGGGCCGGGGCGCCTCCGGTTGCGTTTACACATTCGACGACTTGACCGAGATCCGCCGCCTGGAGCGCGAAGTGCGCATTCAGGATCGCCTGGCTGCGGTGGGCAGGCTGGCAGCGGCCATCGCGCACGAGATTCGCAACCCGCTTACCTCGATTGCCGGCTCGGTCAGCATGCTTTCGGGCGCGTCGGAGATGACGGAGGAGCAGCGGCAGTTGCTGCAGATCGTAACCCGCGAATCGGAGCGGCTGAACCACATCATCACCGACTTCCTCGCCTATTCGCGCGGAAAGCAGTACCGCTTCGACAAGGTCGATCTGGTTCTGCTGCTGGAAGACACGCTGACGCTGCTGGAGCATCGGCTGGTGGCGGAAAACACCGGCATCCGGATCGAACGCAATCTGAAGTTCCGGGAAGCGCCCACGCTCGCCGATGGCGACAAGATCAAGCAGGTGTTCTGGAACTTCTGCCAGAACGCGGTGCGCGCCATGACGAACGGCGGCACCTTGACGGTATCGCTCGAATCGATTGGCGAAGACTGGCAAATCAATTTCGCCGATACCGGGCGCGGCATGACTCCACAGCAATCGGAAAAGATCTTCGAACCCTTCCAGTCGGGATTCGACGGCGGCACCGGTCTCGGGCTGGCCATCGTGTACCAGATCGTGCAGGCCCACGAAGGCAAGGTCTGGGCGCGTTCGAAGCTGGACGAGGGAACGACGTTCGTGTTGCGCTTGCGGCGTCTGGGAATGGGCATTGCTTCAAGCGTTGTGCGGGGCGACGAAAAGACGCTGCTGCCGGCCGGCAACGTGGATGCGGGGTCGAAGAGCGCAGTGGGCGCGGGAAGGAGAGCGCATGGCTAATATCCTGGTGTGCGACGACGAGCGCTCTATTTGCGAAATGCTCGACATTGCCTTGCGGCGCGAGGGCCACAAAATCGAGACGGTGAATTCGGGGGAAGGCGCCAAGCGCAAGATCGACGGCGCGCTCTACGATCTCATCATCACCGATATCAAGATGCCCAATATCGACGGCATCGAGGTGCTGCGGCATGCCCATGGCACCTCGCCGGAGACGGCCGTCATCCTGATTACCGCGGTCGATGACTACGAGGCTGCCGTGCAGGCGGTGAAGGCGGGAGGCGCGTCCGACTACATCCGCAAGAGCCCGGGGCTGGTCGATGAAATCAAGCTGGCCATCAACCGCTCACTGGAGAAAGCGTCGCTGAGCAAGCAGAATTTCGCTTTCCGGCGCGACGCCGCCGCGCGCAATTCGCTGGACAACATCATCGGCGTAAGCGCCGCCATGGAAAAGCTGAAGCAGACGATCCGGACGGTAGCCTCCACAGGCAGCACCATCCTCATCTACGGCGAGAGCGGCACCGGCAAAGAGCTGGTGGCGCGGGCCGTGCACGTGTGCTCCCCGCGCGTGACGGAGCCTTTTGTGTCGGTCAACTGCGGCGCCTTTCCTGAGACTTTGCTCGAAAGCGAGCTGTTCGGCTATGTGAAAGGCGCGTTCACGGGCGCTAACCAGAACAAGCGCGGGCTCTTTGAAGTGGCCGATGGCGGCACGATTTTTCTGGATGAGATCGGTGAGATGACGCTCGCCATGCAGGTGAAACTCCTGCGCGTGCTGCAGGAGCGCACCGTGCGCCCGGTGGGCAGCGCGTCGGAAATTCCGATTGATGTTCGCGTGATTGCTGCCACCAATCGCGATCTCGACAAGCAGGTTGCCGAGAATACGTTCCGCGAAGATCTCTATTACCGGCTGAGCGTGATTCCCATCCGCGTTCCCGGCCTGCGCGAGCGCCGCGAAGACATCCCGCTGCTGGTCAATCATTTCCTCAAGAAGTATGCGCCGGCGGCAGTGAAGAGCATTGAACGTGTGGACCCTGCCTCGCTGTCGGGCCTGTGCGACTACGAGTGGCCGGGCAACGTGCGCCAGCTCGAAAATACGGTGGAACGCGCGGTTGCGCTCGAAACCACCAACCAGTTGCATGTCGAATTACCTGCCGAGCGCCCCAAGGCGAAAGCCGCTGCGGCGGCCGCGGGAGTTCCCGGAATGCCCGATAGCGCAGCATCGGGCGCGGTCTTGCCGGAAGGCCTGGACATGGAAAAGTACGTGGCCCAGATCGAGCGCTCGCTGCTGCAAGCCGCGCTCAACCAGTCGCACGGCGTGCAGACGAAGGCCGCCGATGTATTGGGAATCTCGTACCGCTCGTTCCGGCATTTAATGAAGAAGTACGAGTTGTAAGGAGGCTCCGGGCTGTGAGAGAGGCTCTAGGCTCTAGCTAGTCTCTTGCGATCAGGCTCTAGCACATCACAGGTTCTCTGGGAGCCGAATTGAATTACAGCGCTTTGCCCGGCGATATCAATGCAAGGCTCTCGACTCCGAACTGCATCTCCGAGGATCGCGGCGCCGCGGATTCTTCATGAGACATTGATTGTCGGCTCGGGAAGAGTACTCCTCGCGGAATGAAAGCTCACAAAGAGGCTCAGATAGAGCCTGAATGCTAGAGCCTGATCGCCGGAGTCTTGCTAGAGCCCAGAGCCCAGAGCCTAGACCCTGCCCTTCTTCAACTCCGCCTTCCATCCCAACACCCGCGCCTTGTTGCCCTCTGCCTCGGCTTCCGGGATCATGCCTTTCTTCTGATAGAGCACGGAGAGGCTGGTGTGGGCCAGCACGTCGTCGGGATCGAATTCCGAGATGCGCCTGGCAACCGCGATGGCTTCATCCAAACGATTCAGGTCCTGCAGTGCGCGCGAGAGGCCATGCATGGCTTCCGTAAAGGTAGGATCGGACGCCAGCGATTTCTGATATTGTTCGACCGCTTGTTCGTGATGTCCTTCGGCTACCAGGTCGAGCGCGGCATAGTAGTAGTCTTCAGCCGCCTGGCGCGCTTTTTCATCGGACATCGATGCCCCAAATCCCCCGGGTAGAGATTTGATTCTAGCATGCGCATTGCGGGCCTCTGCCCACGCTACGCAGGCTATACTACGGGCAATCCATGCGCTATATCGTTCGTTTCCTGTGGAATGCCACCAAGGGCCACCATCTCACGCCCTGGCGCAGCCCGTATCTGCTCTGGCGCATCGAGACCTATACGGGCGTGAAGATGAAGCAGATCGGGTTTCTGGAGTTCTGGGATTTTACCTGGCGGGAGCGCCGCCATTTATGGCAGTTCTTGAAGTGGACGGGAGAGATGGAGCGGTACGCGCATCCGAGAGCGAAGAGCTAGCGATCGGCTGGTAGCGTGTGGCTTGTGGCAAACCAGGTGGATTTGGCCTGCGCTGCCCGACACGGTCACAGCCGGACGCGTCAGAAATTGCCACCAGCCGCTGCCACTGGGCCAGCTTTCTACTTTCCCGCCGCGGCTGCCCCACCCAGCACGATATTCACATCCGTGCCCTTGCCGACACCGAGCAGTTGGGCGGCGGCCGTACGATTGGCGGCGATTTCGAGGTATCCCATGCTGCCCAGGATGCCGAAAACTTCTCCGGGCGCGCCCGACGCGTAGGCGTTCTTGATTTCCGTAATTTCCCGCTGGCCGACGACGATCTTGAAGGCGCCCGGATTCTCCGTGAACAGCATGGGCGCGTCCTGGGGCGTGATATTCGTGATCAGGTTGCCGAAGCGATCGACTTTCAGCACTACCCCGCGGAGCGTGTTCTCATTGACGGCCTTTGGCTTGGGTGCCCCGAAGCGCACGAAGTCTTTGACTTCTTCGCCGAATTTCGCCGGGTCTACACCCTTCGCAAGATAGGCCGCAATGGGCGAAAACACGTCGCGCCCGTGAAACGTGTTGCTCACCGGCTGCAGGAAGTAGTGCTCGCCGGTGACATGGCGCGCCGAGAGCCGTTCTTCTTTCTGGTAGACGAGGGAAAGAACTCCGTTATCGGGCGCGACAAAATGATGCCGCTCGCTGGTGACCAGCAGAGGCCTGCGGGCTGTGCCCACGCCGGGGTCGACGATCACCATGTGTACCGTGCCGGTCGGGAAATACGAATATGCCTGGGAAATGGTCAGCGCGCCGTCAAGTACATCGAAAGCCTGCACCGCATGGCAGATGTCGATGATTTCCGCCTCGGGCTCAATCGACAGGATGACGCCCTTCATGGTGCCGATGAAATGATCATTCAATCCGAAATCGGTAGTCAGCGTGATAATGGGTTTCTTCGCCACAGTTCCCTCGTGCCCAGGCACACGTCGCCGGGCAGATTCTTTCCTAAAGACGAAAGTAACCTCCGGCAGGGGCAGGGTCAAGGCACCGAGGTAATGACGGAAGGCATTTGGAAGGAGTTGCGGCAATGGAGCCCATAGACTCGGTACGCTTTGCGACTCATTGCCTCGTCGCTGTCGCTTGACCGCTTGACGGGACAGTCCTTTTGGCGAAAGAATTCAACGCCCATAGGAATCCACCTCCGATTCTGGAATCGGCTCCCAACGATTCTGAGGAGTAAAACTTGCGTGTGGAACCTGGCAGTTCGCCTATCTCAGAGTTCAACCGAACTTCGAAATTTTTTCCTCTCCTGGAAATCGCCGTCGACAGATTTGAGCAACTGGGACATCGTGTCGATTCTGCGCTCGCGAGTAAACCGTGCCTCAGCAGCTTCGGACTGGCGATGTTGTTTCTCGCGTGCACATCGGTGCGAGCGTTCCGCCGCCCCTTGTGGGCTGATGAGATTCTCACCAGATATGTAGCTGGTTTGCCAAGCCTCGGTGCGATTTATAAGGCGCTAGCCCTCCACACTGAGTCGAGCCCGCCACTATTTCACTTAGTTACCAAACTGTCCTGCATTGCGCTGGGCTGGAATCAACTGGGACTACGATTCCCCGCAATAGCGGGGTATCTCGCGATGATTTTGTGCGTCTACTTCATTGTCAATCGGTATGCGGGTCCGCTGTACGCAGCCATCGGAGCACTGTGTACCTATTTGACCAATGTTCCCTTCTACGCGACCGAGGCCCGGCCCTACGGTGCGCTCCTGGGACTGAGTTGCATCGCGCTTGTTTGCTGGCAACTGGCGGCCAGACGCCAGGTCCGTTGGCTGGCACTCACAGGCCTGTGGATCAGCCTTGCGATGACGCTCGGGATGCAGTATTACGCTGTCCTCTCGTTCGTGGCAATCGGTGCGGGGGAGCTTGTCCGAACCTGGCGCGCGCGTCATATCGACTGGCCGGTATGGGCTGCGCTTGGGTTCGCTACAGCGCCGCTCCCGTTGTTACTTCCATTGATTCGCAGCAACCTAGTTTTAAGAACGGGATATTTCGCGCCCGCGACCATTTCTCGCTTCATTGATGGCTTTGCGCAAACCTACATGCACATGGATGGTCTTCTGTTCGCAGCATTGGCAATCCTGGCTGGCGCCTGTATTGTCATTTTCAGCGGTCGTGAAGCACCCCCTGATTGCCCTTTCGAAACTCCTCCGATTCATGAAGTGGTCGCTTGGCTTGCCCTACTGCTTGCTCCGGTTGAGGTTTTTCTCATGGGACGGTTCGCAACCGGCGCTTTTGTGCCGCGTTACGCAATCGTCACTGCTATCGGCTTTTCGATTCTTCTTCCCATGTCGTTGCATCGCCTATTTCGCGGCTCACGCGGAGCTGCCTTGCTCGTGCTTCTGTTTCTGGGACTGTGTTTTGGCAAGTGGTGCACCCACGGCTCGAAAAGAGACGATCTAACTGCCGAGCTTGCTCCTTGGATAAGGGAATTGGACCGCTCCCGGTTGCCGGTTGTGGTTGCGGAGCCATTAACCTATTTACCGCTCGCTTACAGCGCGGATGAGCAACTCAGAGAGGCGCTTGTTTACATTCCAGACCCGCATGAGGCCTTGAGGTATCGAGGGGTAAACAGCGCCGAATACAATTTGATCGGGCTGCGAGGGATTGCTCCGTTCAATCTGCCGACTTACTCAGACTTTACGGGTTCGCACCAGCAGTTCCTGGTACTTTGGGAGGCTTCACCCAACGGTTGGATTGTGCCGAAACTTCGCGATGCCGGAGCGGAATTACGGTTCTGCGCTGCATCAGGTCCGCGTGTGCTGTTTTTGGTGAATCTTCCGATCACCGGCGTTCTGAGCGGAGCTAACCCAAACATGGCCGAGATGGCCTGCAGCGAGAAGAAGTAACCCGGTTCAAATCCGTCTCCTCGATCGCGCGCGTGGTCTCGGCCGCAAGTGGCAGATTTCTGTGGGAGGTGGCGGTAGGCCGGCCTGGATCTGTGGGTGCAACCCTCGCCTAGCGAATCTTGGTCGCAATCACCATATCCTGGTAGCTCACGAAATTCGAGCGGCCACACCAGGCACCGTAGTGGACTGCATCGATGACCAATC
>Ga0307479_10003414_pt1 | contig 14455 bp, 9 predicted proteins | sample atmos_gasesECM4C_FD_203743 | JGI IMG/M metagenome (GOLD analysis project Ga0307479, IMG submission 203743) | Hardwood forest soil microbial communities from Morgan-Monroe State Forest, Indiana, United States - atmos_gasesECM4C_515 | ecosystem: Environmental > Terrestrial > Soil > Temperate...
TGCCAGAAGCCGCTGACTCACAGCATTTACCAAGCACGCCGCCTCGCCGAAATCGCCAAACAAACCGGTGTGGCAACGCAAATCGCTGTCGCCAACCAAGCGTCCGAGTCCACACGCTTACTGTGCGAATGGATTTGGGATGGCGCCATCGGGCCGGTGCGTGAGGTCATCAACTGGTCCAGCCGTCCCTTCTGGCCGCAAGGCCTCGACCGCCCGAAGGATGCCGAACCCGTGCCCGACGGATTAAATTGGGATTTGTGGCTCGGCCCCGCGCCCGAACGGCCGTTCAACCACGCTTACGTGCCCTTCGTCTGGCGCGGCTGGAGCGACTTCGGGTGCGGCGCTCTGGGCGACATGGGCTCATACAGCTTCGACACAATTTTTCGTGTCTTGAAGCTCGAGGCTGCTTCCAGCGTCGAAGCCAGTTCCACCGATCGCTACGCCGAAACTTATCCCCTCGCCTCGATCATCCACTACAACTTTCCCGCCCGTGGTGACATGCCTCCCGTGAAATTCAGCTGGTATGACGGCGGCCTCCTTCCGCCGCGCCCCGCCGAATTCCCGGAAAATCTCCCGCTTAAAGGTGACGGTGAAGAAAACGACGAGGGTCTTCTCTTCATCGGTGATCGCGGCAAAATTCTCTGCGCGTTCAATGGCGGCAGCCCGAAGTTAATTCCTGAATCGAAAATGCAAAACTTCAAACAGCCGCCAAAGACTTTGCCCAGGTCGCCAGGGAACGAACGCGAATGGCTCGACGCCGCAAAAGGCGGCAAAACCAAGCCCGGCGGCAACTTCGAATTTTCCGGCATGGTCACCGAGACTCTGCTCCTCGGAAATATCGCCACACAATTGGGACAACGCCTCGATTGGGATCGCTCCAATATGAAAGTAGCCAATGCGAATCGCGCGGAGAAGTACATCCGCCCCGAATGCCGCGCTCATTGGGATCTATAACCCGCAGCTCTCGCACAATGATTCGTAAATACGGAGGCGCCAATGTCCGCAATTTCAAGAAGAACATTTCTTAAGGACGCCGGCTCGCTGGCCGTCCCAGCCGGAATCCTTGCCGCAGCAGGAGCCCTGCGCCTAAGCGCCAATCCGCTGGGCATGCCCATCGGATGCCAGACCTGGCCGGTCAGGGAAATGATCGCCAAGGATTTTCCCGGCACGATTAAGCAACTTGCTGCCGCCGGATTTCAATCCATCGAACTGTGCTCCCCGGTTGGTTATGCCGATTCAGGTTTCGCCGGCCTCGCCAAATACAAAGGCGCCGAGCTTCGCAAAATTCTTGGCGATGCAGGCGTCCTTTGCGGGAGTTGCCATTTCCAAATCGAGGAGCTCAGGGCCAATCAGCAAGACCGAATCGCTTGGGCCAAAGATGTTGGGCTGACGCAAATGCTCGTGCCCACTCTCGATGGCCCGAAAAATCCCACCATGGACGACGTCAAGCGTGCCGCCGACGAATACAACAAAATCGCAGAGAAGTCAGCTCAAGCCGGCATTCAGCAGGGTTTGCACACCGAAGATTTTGAGCTCTCCATGGTCGGTGGCCAGCGCACTTACGACGTGTTGCTCGGCCTTCTCGATCCCAAGCTGGTCAAATTCCAGTTCCAAGTCGCCAACATCAGCCGCGGCTACGATGCCGCCGAATATTTCACCAAATATCCCGGTCGCTTCCTCTCCATGCACGTACAAGGCTGGTCCACGCAAACCAAAAAAATGATGCCCGTAGGCCAAGACTCTCTCGATTGGAAGAAAATTTTCTCCACCGCAAAAACCGCCGGCATCAAAAACTACTTCGTCGAAATGAACCTCGACCTGATGAAAGCCAGTGTCCCCTACCTCCGCTCTCTGCAAATCTGATGAATCGACTTGAACAACACGCGGTTCGCCTGAGCGACCAGAACTTGTCTGCGCGTCCTACATAACTCTCCCTCTTGACGGCAATCAGAAGACGTTCTACGGTCCGAACGTTGTGAGGTGTACGACGGAGGAGTTGTTTGCGTGCTTCGGTACTTTCAGTCGCAACCCGAAATAGACAAGGCCGCGCTCTTTACCTCAGTAAGCGAGGATCCCGCCCGACTCAATCCTGCCTGGATGGCTCCCATAGTTCTTTGACAATTTGAGAGGGCGGAGGGGCACAGGCCCTGTGTTGTCTTCATGTTCTTTCTCAATCGACTTGCTGGGCTAGGTGCGCTAAACCTTCTCTACTCCTGAGCCTCAGAGGCAGCGACCTCTGATCTCTTACCTCGCGAACGGCCTCGATCCCGTCGCACCCGTACCTTCCGTTACCGACACCGTCTGCCCAGCGTTCACGTTCGACAGGCGATCCACTTGACCGCTCGGCCAGCGAATCTCTACCGCGTCCGCCTTGGTCAATTGCCCTAGGCCAAACGTCAGCACCAACTCATTCGCTGCCAGGTAGCTCGAACCACTCTTCAGCATTTGCGATTGCGTTCCGTCCGAAGTCGTCACGCGCACTACAGCGCCGATTCCGTCACGATTCGATTTTGTTCCAATCAATTTGAATCGAACGCTGTGATTCAGTTTTTCTTTTGACGCGCCAGCTGCAACATTCCGGAATAGATGCGCTGCGCCGGCATTGGCAGAAAGGAGCACATCCAGCCGCCCATCATTAAATACGTCGGCGTACGCAGCGGACCTTCCCACGCGCGCCGCGGCAAATTCCGCACCCGCCGATTTTGTAACCTCGGCAAATTTTCCTTTGCCCAGATTGCGGAAGAGATGCGGCGGCTCCGCGAACTTCACATTCACCTGCACTTTTTGAATATCCGGATCGATGTGACCGTTCACCACCAGAATATCCGGCCAACCATCCAGGTCGTAGTCGAAAAAGAAACATCCGAATCCCAGAGTGAGCAGGGAAGCGCGTCCCACTTCGCTGCGCGGCGCTTCATCCACAAACAATCCTTTGCCTTCGTTGTGGTAAAGCGAAAGCATCTGGTTGGAAAAATTGCTGATCAGCAAACTGGTATTTCCGCTGCGGTCGTAGTCGGCTGTATCCACGCCCATTCCCGCACGCGCCACGCCGTCTTCGCTGAACGCCACGCCGGCAACGACTGCCTTTTCGGTGAAAGTTCCGTTGGCGTTGTTGTGGTACAGCTTGTTCGGTTGCGTGTCGTTGGAAAAAAGCAAATCCGGCCAGCCATCGTTGTCGTAGTCAAGAACAGCGACTCCCAAAGTTTTCGAAGTTGGTTCGCCGAGTCCGGCTTTCTGCGTCACGTCAGAAAAAGTTCCATTTCCATTGTTGTGCCACAGCCGCACCGAAGTGCCTTTGTACGATTCCGGTGTGCAATACGATTTGCTCTTGCCGTCCATCGTGCAATAAAGATCGGTCTCCGGCGACCACTGCACGTAATTTCCAACAACCAGATCGAGTTTCCCGTCTTTGTCGTAGTCAACCCAAGCGGCGCTGGTGCTGAATTCTTTCACTCCAGCCAGTCCTGCCTTTTGCGTTACGTCAGTGAATGTCCCATTGCCGTTGTTGCGAAACAGCCGGCTCTGGCCGTACGCAGTGACAAAAAGATCGTCGTAGCCGTCGTTGTCGTAATCGCCGACTGCTACGCCAATGCCGTACAACTCGATATCGAGGCCCGCTTTGTGCGTAACATCAGTAAATGTTCCATCGTGATTGTTGTGGTAGAGCTTTGCCGTGGTGTGCTTTTGTCCGTGCCCTGGCCAGTCCGTGCCGTTCACGACGAAAATATCCGGCCAGCCGTCGTTGTCGTAGTCGATGAACGCGACGCCGGGGCCGATGGTTTCCGGTAAAAACTTTTTGCCGAATGCTCCATTGTTGTGAACAAAATGGATTCCAGCTTTTGCGGTGATGTCCTGAAACGTGACGCCAGCTTCGCTGCTTTGCGTATTCGCGATCGGAGAAAAAGCTAAAGAAAATAGAAAATAGAAAATGGTCAGGAACGAGGTGCTGACAGTAGATAATTTCTTCAAGGTTTCTCCGCTGGATTGTCGCGGCCGACGCCCAGTGCGTCAGCAACGCGATTGATGTAGTTGAACCAGGACGCGATCAAAGTGATTTGCAAAATTCCTTTGTCGTCGAAACCCACGGCGCGCAATTTGTCCAAGTCCGCAGGACCGCATTGCACCGCATCCTTGCTAAGCTTCACCACGTAATCACACATCGCCCGTTCCTGCTCGGTGATTGGAGCAGTGCGATAATCGCGGCGCAGCGCTTCGATCAACGAATCGTCCAGCGTCACTCTACGCAGAAACTCTGCGTGGGATTCGATTCAATAGTGGCAGCGGTTAGTGATCGAGACCATGGTCCCGATCATTTCATGCTGCCGCCGCTGCAGCGGCAGATCCGGCGCCATCATCGCGCCAAACGCGCTGAAGGAATGAAACAGCACATCCGGCAATAGCGTGTGCGATGCAACGATCCCTGCTTCCGTGCCATGATCCACCGCAGGCACCGGAGTGGCGTATTCTTGCGGGTACAATTTCCTCTGCGCTTCCATCGCCGCTTTCACGCGCTCGTCGTCCCACATGGAAACGGTCTTGATCCAGGTCATTTATTTTTGTCCTTCGCGTATTTGTTTTGTCACGAAAAAGTTTTCCGCACGATTAATCTTTTCCAGAAGTTGCAGTCGATCCGTTGCTCCGCCCATTTGCAGATTTCTTCAAAGAATTCGCCGACTTTTGCGCCTTGGGCGCGACCGGTTTTGCTGGATTCAGCGCGACAGAAACGTGTTCGTGAATGGACTGGCGCTCGTTGTTGTCTTCCGGATGATTCTGTCTGTAAGGTCCGGTGATGGCCTGCGCGGACTCATCGGCCTTGTAACGCAAATAACGGATTTTGTGCGCTTCGGCTTTGGCGTCGTCGCCGAGACCGTTATAGCAGAGCATCAAATTATAATGGGCTTGCAGATCCTCCGGATCGATGCCGAGCGTCACTTCAAATTCCTTCACTGCATCGGAATATTTCTTTTGCAGAAAATAAATGCGGCCAAGCTCGTTGCGCACCACGCGATCACGCGGATATTGTTGCAGGACGCTCTGCAATTTTGCGATGGCTTCGTCGTATTTGCCTTCTTCTTTCAGATCGCGCGCATAGAAATAATTGGCGCGGGCCAGGTTCGGTTTCAATGAAAGCGCTTTATCCAGCACTTTGAACGCGCCGGCGGTATCGCCTTCCTGCGTACGCACTCTTCCAATATTTACCCAGCCATCGAAATTATTTGGATCAGCTTCTGTCGCTTTGGTGAAGGCGGCTTCGGCGCCCTTGAAATCATTCTGAAGAAATAATCCGATGCCGTAGTCATTCCAACGCATCCAGTCTTCCTTTACGGCGACTGCGCTGGGAGCTGGCGCAGGATCTTTTGCCAGCAGCACAGAAACTGTTTTGGTGTCTTCCGCGACAGTGATGATGGGAAGATCGGGAATTCTTTTCAATGCTCCGGCCACACCGGAAGTCTCGCCGTGAAAATCGAATTTGCGGTCGTCGTAGTCCGGGGTGGTTGCGCCTTTTGGCTGAGTGGTATCTTCTTCGCCGGCATAAGAAAACTGTGTGTTGTACCACATGAATTTTCGGTAGTTGAGCTTGGCATGAAGATTGATTTTCTCCCCCGCGTTTTCCGGAATGTGCATATGGAAATGCACGGCGTCCGCCGCGCCTGGCGGGATCAGATGGACGTACACCACGGCGCGGTTGGACCACGCGTTACGCTTGTTGATGACGTTGCCGTGAGCGTCGATTTGCTGCGAGCGATAGAAATGCGCGCCGGGCTCGACCGGGCCTTTGCCGTCATCCTCCACTTTGCCGCTCCAGAAAAGTATCTGACCTTTTTCGTCGGTGGCTTGCAACTCGAGCCAGACGTCGAAGGCATCAACGGTTCCGCCCGGGAAGAAATGGCCAACTTTACGAGTTCGAACGACCACATCCACCAGATAGTCGTCGCCGCGACGCACGGAAGCTTGCACACGTCCGAGCGGCGCAGTGATCGGCCGCGCTTCGCCCTTCGGACCTTGCGGAGACGTGACATCTGCTTCCTCGCCGACGGCGAAAGTGGTGGAAAGTTCCTGGCCATTGGCTAAGGGCGAAGGTGCGGGATGTGTAATTTCTTTTTCGGCTGGAGAAATGCCAAACACGTCAACCGTCACTTGCTTGTCCTTGAGAAAGTTCACGCTCTGCGCGAGCTGCACAGGATCTTCGTTGGCGGTGGGTACCGCGGTGTTCGCGCCGGGAAAGCGATGCGAGTGAACGAATCCGTTGATGTTGCCTTCGTCTTTCGACGGAAGGAGTGGCATGTGGCAGTCGGCGCACATCATCGAATTTGCCGGATAGTAGAAAGAGCGCGCGCCCTGTCCGGAAACGCCGCTGGCCTGCCAATTATCGTATTCATTGAAGCCGCGAACCCAGCGATATTTATTCACGGGAACGTCGAGATGAACTTTGTGACAGCCGGAGCAGAACTCCGCGGTCTGCTCGCGCATGAACGGCTTTAAGAAAGTGCGGCGATGTGGCTCGGGATTTACCTTTACCATGAAGTCGTGCAACGCGCGCATCACGGGATTTTCGCTGGCAGCAAGTTCGTGGAGTTTGGGATATTCGAGGACGAAATCGCCCTGGCCCATGGTGCTTTTCACTTCGACGATGCTGTGACACATCATGCAGCTCAAGCCGGCTCGCGCTGCGGGAGTGTTTTCAATCTGACGAATGGGCGTATCAAACATTCCGCTGAATAAGAGCGCGGGATCGTGACAGCCTGCGCACCACTTGGAGGATTTCACACCGGCGACATCCTGCATGTACTCGATGCTTTTGCGGTACCACTGATTGTTGAAGGAAGAAAAGTGGTGTGCAGAGCTGTTCCACTGTTTGTAGATGTCGGAGTGGCAGCGCTCGCAGGCTTGCGACTGCATAAAATACTTCGCGGGGATGTTTTTGCCGTCGCGCGTTTGTGCCGAACTAGGGAAAAATTTGCCGAAGGGACCATCGCCTTCGCCGTCCATGGTTTCCATGGGCATGTGCGGATTGACGACACGACTGCTATTTTTCCAGGCTACGTTGCGCGTCCACCAGGAACCAGCGGCGATTCCGGCCATTACCAGACACAGAATAGCGAACCTAGCAGAAGCTCCGGCAAATCCTTTGCCTAGCCAGCCTCGACGAGTGAGCCACGAAGTGCCGACGAGCAAAACTCCCGCAGCGCAGAGAGCAATGTGCAAATAAAGCCAGAAACGAAAACGATTTGGCGTGCCGATTTTGATCAATACCAAACCGAACAAAGTTCCCACAGCGATGAGCAACCAGCCGAAGCGGATTTCCAGAGAGCAATCGCGAAACACCTGGCGCAAAATCGGAATAAGCAGAATCGCGAGGAGAATTCCGGCCGCAGTATGAAATAGGACGCCGACACCGTAGATGATGGTCGCGGCAGGGTACATGTACAAATAAATGGCGGAAAGAGTCAGAAGAAAAAGGAGTGGAAACCGCCAGCGAGTCATAGCCCCGTCATCCTAAAACACAAATTTTTCCACTCGCCGATTCCCGAGAAATGCGAACGCGGCCGGAATAACTTGGGGTATCCGACCGCGTCGCTAAGGGGTGCTCCCGAGGTGTCGTGAAAATCGTAAGATCGGGCAGCGCTGATTCCTTTGTTGCGAGCCTTTATATGCGGGGAGGTAAAAACGCACAATAATGCAAACATACTAGAATTCGCGCGCATGGGTAAGAGCTTGATTTTCATGTAGTTCGTAGGCCTTGGCAGTCGAGATATTCTTGAATTCCTGGGTAGTGCCACTGGGCCATTCGACTGTTAGGCGCTCAATGCGTTCGGACTTGCCAACGCCAAAGGTGAGCGGCAGCTCGGATTGGGATAGATAGCTGGAGCCTGCGCGCACGGTGCGCATTTGAGTTTCGCCGCCGTGATAAATACTGACAACGGCGCCGATTGCGTCGCGATTGGATTTTGTGCCGGTGAGACGGACGCGTAAAAAACGATTGCCACTGTTTAGATCGTTCCGGAAAAGGTAGGCGGGGCCGTTGTTGGTGGTAAGCAGAAGATCCAAATCTCCATCGCGATCGAAGTCGGCAAAGGCGAGTCCGCGGCCAACGCGGGGCGCGGCAAAATCTCCGCCGTTGCTGTTGACCACATCCTGAAATTTTCCATTGCCGAGGTTCAAAAATAAATGGGGAGGCTGCGCGTAGCCGACATTGCCGCGAATGTTGCGCACGGTGTCGTCGATGTGGCCGTTGGCAACGACGAGGTCGAGACGGCCATCGAGATCAAGATCGGCAAAACCGCAGCCAAAGCCGAGAGTTGTTTTTGATGGGCCGCCAACGCCTGCGGTAATGGAGATGTCGTCGAATTGTCCCGCGGAAGGCGAGCGGTAGAGTCCAACCATCTCGTTGTCGAAATTCGTGATCGCAATGCCGGGGCGGCCGGAATTTTCGAAGTCTCCGACATCGACACCCATGCCGGCGCGCGCTTTGCCGTCGGCGCTGAAGGCCAAGCCAGCTTCAACAGCCACGTCTTTGAATTTTCCATTACGCAGATTGCGGTAGAGCTTGTTCGGCTGAGTATCGTTGGCGACAAAGAGATCGGGCCAGCCGTCCTGATCGAAATCGAGCATGGCGACACCGAGCGATTTCGAACTGGTATCGAAGATTCCGCTGACGGCAGTGACGTCTTCGAATGTTCCGTCGCCGCGATTGCGGAAAAGCCAGCAGGTTTCTCCGCGGTAGGCTTCGGGCGTGCAATAGGATTTATTTTTTCCATCTAAGCTGCAAAAGACGTCGTGTTCGGGCGACCAGTTCACATAGTTGCAGACGAAGAGATCGAGATGGCCGTCGCGATCATAGTCGAACCACAGAGCGGAAGTGCTGAAGGCCGAGCGTCCGGCGAGGCCACTGCTCTTGGTGACATCGCGAAATGTCCCTTTGCCGGTGTTCAGGAACAGGCGATTTTGCCCGACGCACGTGATCAAGATGTCCGGGAATCGGTCGTTGTTGTAATCAGCGACGGCAACGCCCATGCCGTAAAGTTCGATATCGAGTCCGGCGGCGCGGGTAACGTCGGAAAACGTTCCGTTGCGATTGTTTTTGTAAAGCTTCAAGGTGGAGCGAGCGCGTTGCTGGCCGGGCCAGTCCATGGAATTTACGAGCAGGATGTCGGGATAGCCGTCGGCGTCGTAATCGAAAAAAGCGCAACCGGAGCCCAATGTTTCTGGAAGAAGTTTGCCACCGTAAGCGCCGCTGTTGTGTCGGAAATTGATTCCAGCCTGTTGTGTAACGTCTTTCAGGGAAAATGAGGGCTGCGGCGAGGCAGCGGCGCCGAAAGTCCAACTTGGCAAAAAAGAAGAAGCACCGGCGGCAGTGAGTAAGTCCAGGAAAGAGCGCCGGTTCACGGCAGATTCACCAGACCGTTTCGAATCGCATAGACTACCAGCTCGGCGGTTTTGTGAATTCCAAGTCGATCCATGATGTTGGCGCGGTGTACGGAGACGGTGTTCACGCTGAGATCGAGTTCTGAGGCGATTTCCTTATTCGATTTGCCAGCGACGATGTGTTGTAGAACTTCGAGTTCACGAGCGGTGAGTGCGGTGTCGCGTTCGCCTTTAAGCGTTTCAGTGCGCTGGAGTTGGGGATCGATGACGGATTTGCCAGCGGCAACATTTTTGATAGCGCTGGCCAAATCGAGATCATTGGCATTTTTGAGCACGTAGCCCCGCGCTCCGGCATCAAGAGCCTGGCGCACAAGGGTGTCTTCAGAATGCATGCTGAGCATCAGGATTGCGGTGTCGGGATGAGAGCGCAGAATAATTCGCGTGGCGGCGACACCGGTTAGTTCGGGCAACTGGCAGTCCATTACGATCACCTGAGGATGCAATTGTTCAGCGAGCCGCACTGCTTCCGCGCCATTGCTGGCCTCGCCGACAACTTCGAGAGTCTCATCATCATCGAGCATGCGGCGGAAGCCACGCCGAACCAGCGCGTGATCATCCACCAGCAAAACGCTGATTTTATCCGACATGCGATTCCACTTTTCCCCGCGGCGCGCTCATGCGAACCAGAGTACCGCGAGTGTTGGCTTGCAAGTATTCAATATTGCCAGCAATTAATTGCGCGCGTTCGCGCATGGCGACGAGTCCGATGCCGCGCTCGTATTTTCCGCCGGTCTGTGCGGGTTGCGGCGAAATACCCTTGCCATGATCCTCTACTTCAAGGATCAATGCATCGGGCCGGTACATGAGGCGCACCCAGGCTTCCTGCACACCGGCATGCCGGCTGACGTTGTTCAACGCTTCCTGCACGATGCGGTACACCTGTACACCTGCCGCGGACTCTATGGTGAACGGGGTTCCGGATTTTTCATAGTGCAGCACGAGACCCAATTGACGTTCGACAGTAGGAATATACCAATCCAGCGTGCTTTCCAGGCCGGCTTCTTCGAGCAACACTGGATGAAGAGCTTGCGACAGGCTGCGAATATTGTTCAAGGTGGACTGCGCGATTTCGCGGACTTCCGTGAGTTCGGAGTGCAGAGGAGACGATTGCGGGATTTGCTTTCCTGCGCGGCCCAGCAAAACACCGATCGCAGTCAGCACCTGGCCAAATTCGTCGTGCAGTTCACGGGAAATGTGGCGCAGCGTAGACTCCTGGGTATGAATCAATTTTTGTGCGAGCTCGCTGCGTTGCGCGGAAAGCAATTCGAGACGCGCAAAAATGTTGCGATTGGAAAAAATCAGATAAAGGCTGGTGAGAACGATGGCGACGAGCGTTGCGCCGAGTAGCAAATAGAGCTGACGTTGTACGCCATCGTAAATTTTCGCGATCTGATCAGCGGCTTGTTCTTCGCCTTCGTTGTTTTGCACAAGCTGGCGTGAGACCGCTGTGCTGAGCGCGGCCTGTCGGGCTTGTAGCGTGAACTGGATCTGATCGCGAGCTTCTTTTTCTTTTCCGGAAGCTGCCAATTCGAACATGCGATCTACAGCATTCCAAAATTGCGCGAGGGATTGATTCAGGAACTGGCGCTGGTCCGCAGTGCGCGCGGCGGGCGAAAAACTTTCTTCCAGTTTCAAAGCTGCGTTAAGGTCTTCGCGGATGCGCTGAAACTGTCCGCTCCACGCGGTGAGGGGATATGGCTCGCGTGCGTCCAGCATGTCGCGCATGGCTAGGCCGAGGGAGTTCAGATCATTTTGCACGCGCAGGAGTTGCAGCGAATCGCGGCGATCGCGGTCTACCAGATTGCTTTGTAGTGCGCGCAAACCGTTGAGCTGAGAGCGCGTATAGAAGGAATAAACAATTACCGCAGCCAACGTGAGAACCAAGCCAAGCAGCAGGCCAGTGGTGGGCGAAGACTGGGAGGAAGAAGCTTTGCGCACCGCCAGAGGATAGCGCGCGATGGAGCGTGCGGCAAATTCTGTGGCAAGGTGGGGCAAAAAAATTACGCTTTTTGCGTGGTTGGAGGGTGACAAGTTTCAAGAGTCAGCCTTGCCTAGAATATCGATTTTCTATACCATTTGCCGAAGTAAACGCTTTACTTATGGGCAGCTCTCCGCTGCGCTTTGCCTTGTCAGGAGGCCTGATGAAAATTCGGCGAGGACTGGTTGCTGGTGTTTGGACGCTGCTAATTTGTGGAGTTGCTCGACCGTGCTTTGCGGACCAAATTCCGAAAGCGGCGTGGCGGCGGCCGATCGGCCAACCGCTGACCAATGCCGGCACCGCCAAACCTGCACTTGGCCCCGGGCACATTGACGATGGCTACTGGCAGGGAGCGCCAGTCGGGGGATTCGGCGCGGGAACATTTTCGCGCAGCTTCCGCGGCGATTTTTCACGTTGGCATTTGCAGCCGGGTGTGCACAAGTTTCAAACCGTGTGGGCAAATCAATTTGCGATGTTTCAGAAGTCAGAAGATGAATCGAGCGGGACGGCGAAGGTTTTGTTCACGGGACATCCCAACGGAAATTCGCTGAAGAGTTGGGATTGGGATTATCCCGTTGCTGCCGGCGATTACGCTGCGCTATACCCGAAGGCCTGGTTTGATTATCGCTGGGATAAATTCCCCGCGCACGTAACCGTCGACCAATTTTCCCCGGTGCTTCCTGATAATTATAAAGAGACCAGCTACCCGGTAGCGGTGTACCGCTGGCAGGCTGAAAATCCTACAAAAAAAAGAGTTACGGTAAGTGTGCTGCTGTCGTGGGAAAACATGCTGGGATGGACGCGCGGTAGCGAGCGGGATTTTCGGGCGGGACTGAACGAAGGGAATCACAATCGCTTCAATTCGGAGCGTCTGGGCGAAGGAACGATGAAAGGCGTGGTGTTCGAACGGAATCGCGGCGGCAGTGAGATGTCCGCCTGGGACGGGCAGATGACGATAGCGGCTCTGGAATCGCCGGGGGTCGAAGTGAGTTATGTAACGACGTTTTCGCCGGAAGGGCCGGGCAGCGAAGTTTGGGGCACGTTCGCGAAGGACGGAATGCTTTCGAATACGAGTACGCCATGGCTGAGTAGCGGCGAACCGCTGGCGGGCGCGATTGCGGTGAAGTTCACGCTGGAACCCGGCGAGAAGAAAATTATTCCCATGGTGATTTCGTGGGATCTGCCGGTGACGGAATTTGGTTTGGGGCGGAAGTGGAATCGCCACTACACGGATTTTTACGGAACGAACGGTGAAAATGCGTGGGCCATTGCTCGCGATGGATTGCAAAACGCGCAGAAATGGAGCGAGGCGATCGACGCGTGGCAGGCGCCTTACGTAAACGACGAATCGAAACCGCTGTGGTATCGCGGAATGTTGTTCAACGAACTGTATGTGCTGGCGGATGGCGGATCGTTGTGGGGACGGCCGGCCGGAGCGGACAAGACAACGCCTTCGACTTATTCGTTCATGGAATGTTTTGACTATCCGTATTTTGAGACGCTGGATGTGCGGTTTTATGGCTCGATGCCACTAGTGAAATTCTGGCCGGACATCGACAAGCAAGTGATGCGCGACTTTGCGGACACCGTGCCGAAGGATTTGCACGAGCGCATGGTGTGGGTCTGGAAGACACAACATTCCGGGCAGCAGGCGTTCCGGGAACGCAAGACCAAGGGCGCGGTGCCACATGACATGGGCGTACCGAACGAAGATCCATTTTTTCAAGTGAATCAATTCAGTTGGCAGGACACGAACGGCTGGAAGGACCTGAATTCAAAATTTGTGCTGATGATTTATCGCGACTATGTGTTGACAGGAAGCAAGGATAAGGACTTCTTGCGTTACTCATGGCAGGCGATACAGGAAGCACTGGTCTATCTGGGAAAATTTGATCGTGATGGCGATGGGATTCCTGATAATGACGGCTATCCAGATCAGACCTACGACGAATGGGTGGTGCGCGGAGACAGCGCGTATTCAGGAAGTTTGTGGCTGGCTTCTTTGCGCGCCGCGGAGGAAATTGCCAAGGAACTTGGCGATGCGAAAGCGGCGGCGCACTACAACGAACTATTCGCCAAGGGTCAGAAAAGTTTTGTCGCGAAATTGTGGAATGGATCGTATTTCCGGTATGACACGGAGAGTGAATACAGAGACAACATTCAGGCCGACCAGCTTGCGGGCCAGTGGTACGCGGACGTGAGCGGGCTTGGTGACATCGTGCCGCGGGAGATGCGCAGCAAGGCGCTGAAAAATATTTACGACAACAACGTGATGAAATTCGCGAACGGCGAAATGGGGGCGGTGAACGGCATCGCGGCAGACGGCACGCTCATCAAGACGAACGAACAGGTGCAGGAAGTGTGGACGGGCACGACCCTGGCGTTGGCGGGCTTTATGCTCGGCGAAGGAATGAAAAAAGAAGCGTTCCAAACCGCGTGGGGGATTTATCACGTGAGTTATGAAACCAAGGGCTATTGGTTCCGCACGCCGGAGGCTTGGGACATTACGGGGAATTATCGCGCGTCGATGTATATGCGGCCGGCGTCGATCTGGTCGATGGAGATGACGCAGCCGTCGAAAAAGTAGCGGCGCGCGAACTGAAGCCGGCAGTCTCAAGCGCGGGAGTCGGGGCGAAGTAATGCGACCACCGCCAGCATGACGGCGCAGCCCGCGAGCGGCACAAGGAGGCCGATGCGGAGGTTGCCCGCGTAACGCGAAATGACACCGACGAGCGGCGGCAAGCATGCTCCGCCCAGCGCAGCCAATGCGAAGAGAACGCCGCCGACTTTGCGTGCGCGTGCACCAAACCACTTAGAGAGCCACGCGATAAAAATAGGATAGAGGCTCGAGAGTCCGAGGCCCGCAAGAAAAACTCCGCCAAAAAGCGCGAGTTGCGACGTGGCGGAAGAAAAAATAATGGTGCCGCCGCCAGCCAGGAGCAGTCCGCCGACCGCCACTGTAGTTTCTTTTAGCCGTCGAAGAATTGCAGCGCCGGCGGCTCGCCCGCCGAGCAATCCGCCAAAGAAAAACATCGGCGCGAGCGTCCAGGT
>Ga0307479_10003415_pt1 | contig 14451 bp, 16 predicted proteins | sample atmos_gasesECM4C_FD_203743 | JGI IMG/M metagenome (GOLD analysis project Ga0307479, IMG submission 203743) | Hardwood forest soil microbial communities from Morgan-Monroe State Forest, Indiana, United States - atmos_gasesECM4C_515 | ecosystem: Environmental > Terrestrial > Soil > Temperate...
AGTCATTCGCGCCGTAGGCGTATTCTGCTGAACCTTGCCATCGCGATCCTCGGCACTTCAATGATTGAGTCGTCCATCTGGTCACAAATCGGCCAGGCGCGTTCATTGTCTGGAATAGAGGCGAGATTATGGCTCCCAAGTCTCACAATTGCGGCGCTATTGGGCTTTTTCGTTTGTACCCGCTGGCCCACCAACAGTGCGATGTGGGTTTGGATATTACCAGTTGCGTTTTTCGCATTCCGGGTTTTGCTGCATCGAAATGGCAACAGCTTATTGGTTGGCGGCAGCGTCGTGAGACACTTTCTTGCTCCGGGCTGTCCGAACGACACGGCTGACTGTCAAGACTTCCTGACTGTTACGATAAGTGCGGCCCGGACTGCGTCCTATTCTCTGGGAGCACGGGTTTCCTGGCATTTTCAAAGACGCCCCACTAACCAGACTGTCGAAACGAGTGGCTGGACTGTCAGTGAGGCTGCAATTGTTGGGGCCATATGGTACACATCCTTTCTGCTTCTTCTCCTGCTGGGCACGTTCGCCCTTTATTCGATTCCTACGCTGCACTCGATTCTTCACTTCTACCAACCTGATCGGATTCTCCCCGAGTTTGGCATGGTTGTTGCGGGAATTCTGTTCGCGGGGCCAGCTGTGATGTGGATTGTCCGCAGGCGGAAGGTTGTGAGCCTTCAAGAAAGCATTCGGTGGGATTGCGGCAACGGTAGTTTCGGATGGGCATTCGTAGCCGGTCTTGCCTCAGGAATTGCGTACTCACTTGCCAGGAGCGCGCTCCTTGGGCGCAGTTATCAGCCCGAGGACCCGTGGTACATTGCAGCCTTCCTGGTGCTAGCTGGACTTGCGGAACCCGCTTTGGAGGAGATCTATTTCAGAGGCATACTTTTCACGGCTCTTGCAGGCAGACTAAGGCAGTTCATTACGGTACTACCCGTGGCCATCTTGCTGGGAGGGGTCCGGCTTTACACAGGTTCGGTTAAAGCGTGCTTCGCGACCCACGCCGCCTACAACATGTCTCTAGTGCTGTTGATGTTCCCGATCAATCTCTGAGCTGCGGACCTTGCCCGGGTGATTGGCAGGTTGCGTAACATCCCATTAGACCACCGACGGCCGCGACGCACATATGACTCCCTGCCTTCCCGCCCACAAAAAAGGCCCCGGCTTGCACCGGAGCCTTCTGCCTTGGATTCTGATCTTCTTACAGAGGCCGGACGTTCTCGGCCTGCAGACCCTTCGGACCTTTCGTCACCTGGAACTCCACGCTCTGACCTTCCTGCAGGCTGCGGAAACCGCCGGCCTGGATCGCGGAGAAGTGCACGAAAACGTCCTCGCCACTCTGGCGGCTGATAAACCCATAACCCTTGGCATCATTGAACCACTTCACTGTTCCTTGTTCCATATATGTCTCGTTGAAATACCTTTCGGTGAATTACGCTGAAAGCGAGTCGGAGGGTACTGCAGGGCAGGGACTAGCTGGAAAGCTATGCTGCTCACAACCGATTCTGATCAAACGCGAATCACACGGTAGCAGAGGCCCAGCCTTTTCGCCAGCAAATTCCGCGAAAACCGGGCTGGAGACGCCGTTCAGGCCTTGATTCGTCGCTCTTTCCGGCCCGAGCGCGCCATGGTGCTCGTGCACCCGCCCGGACGGTATGCCGTTTCTGCTGCCCGACGAACCCCGGGGATTCCTCGCCTATGAGGTATACTGTCCACTGGGCTTAACCACGAAGACACATCTCCAGTACTGACGTTGCGCCTTCGCGATTGAGAGTCGTCCTCGAAAGAAGGCGCGTCCTTTGCCAAAGTCCCGGTAATCAGGAAGCGCGCGGTGGTCCGCGGCGTAGCCATTGCCATGTCGTACATGCTCGGATCGATGCCAGCAGGAGGGTACTGTGTCTCGAATTAACGGCGACAAATCCAGATATAACCGGATGCGCAAGCAGAAAGTACAACGCCGCATGCGCAACCAGGTGATGTTGACCCGCATTGCCAGTGCGGCTGCAACCACCGCACAGGGGCCCAAGGCCGGCCCGCCCGTTGCCGTGAGTAAACGAATCGACGCGGCGCATGAGTAACATACCGGCTGTTTTGCGAGTCAATGGACACGCCAAGAAACGGATCCTGCTAATCGACAGCTTCGCCACCAAGCGCGACTTGCGCGCCAAGGTCCTCCGAAAAATGGGGATCGAAGTGGACTGCGCGGCCGACATCAGCGAAGCACGTTCGCTCTGGCAGGCCGATTCCTACAACCTCGTACTGCTGGACGTGAAACGCGATCCGCGTAACGTGGAAGAATTCTGCACTGAGATGCAGAGCGCCAAGCCGCCGCAGATGCTGGCCTTCCTGGTCGGCAAACCGGAGTACCTGGGCGCTACCCCGTGCGCCGACACGGGCATTCCGCTGGTCGACGGCACGCGCAACGGCATGTGGAGCGAGATGGTGGCGTCGTTATTTACGAGCGCGTGCGAGTTTCTGCCGCGGCGCTACGGGTTTCTCGAGGCCTCCTGGCGCATCGCCGCCACGCGCTCGCTGAAGGACCCGCGTTCTAAACCAGCCGCCCTGGATGCAGTTCTTCCGGCTGGCAAACAAAAGCATTGGTCGTGGACGGACGCGGTGCAGCGGCACAGTCCTCCTGCGACAATCGAACCTGGACTCGGCCCCGATGCAGAACCAGACATCACCGCGAACATCGCTAACGATAAGGAACCACTATGAAGAACCTGTTTGTCGGCAACATCCCGCATAGCACCACCGAAGCTGAATTGCGCTCCCTGTTCGAACCGCATGGCGCCGTGGAACGAGTGAGCGTCGTCACCGACCGGGACACCGGGCGCTCACGCGGCTTCGCCTTCGTCGAAATGACCGATGCCGGCGCCGCGGACAAGGCGGTCGCGGCCCTGAACGGCAGCGATCTGGGTGGCCGTCCTATGAAGGTCAACGAAGCCCGTCCGAAAGAGAAAAGCAGCGGCAGCGGATCGCGTGGCGGACGTTTTGGCGGCGGTGGTGGAGGCGGCCGCGACGATTACCGTGGCCACGCCCGGCAACCCCGCGAGCCGCGCTGGTAGGTTCCGTTCAGCAGCAGTATTGAAGATTAAAGAGGCATACATCGCGCCGACCATCCCTGGTCCGGTGAACGAGTGTGCCCTGGGAGGTGTCGATGTCAGGAAGAGGCCGTTCGAGTTTTACCAAGCGGCAGAAAGAGCGCTCGCGCCAGGACAAACAGCGCGAGAAGCTTGAGCGCAAGACCCAACGCAAAGCGGAAAAGGGCGCTGGAGATGCGACTGATCTGGATTCGAATCTCGAATTGCTGGTCGACTCCTCGACCGATCCGTTCGCCCGAAATCTGGGGGCCGATTTTCTTTCCGAGACAGAGCAGGAAGAGTAGTCGCCAGCCACGTTCAAGCGCTACCGAGAGTCACTTTTCAGATCTGATCCTACCCATGCCGCCAGACACGCGCGCGATGTGAAGGCCGGCGTGTGCCTTATAATCGGGCGCTTTCGGAGGTAGCTGGTTCATGCGCTTTCGCGCGCCCTGGACGCTCACAGTTTCCCTGCTGTTGGCTCTCGGAGCCCTTGCTCAACAACCCGGGGGCACACCCGTCGCTTCCGGACCCGCGTCGCAGACAGCGCTGGAGCAGGGAAAATTCCGCCTGCACAAGTTCGAGCAACCCATCGGAGAAGAGGCCTACCAGATCCAGCAGATCGGCGCGAACCAGGTCCTCACTTCGGATTTCAAGTTCAAAGACCGCTTTACCGAAGTTCCGCTGACAACCCGTCTCGAGTTCACCTCTGACCTCACCCCGCAGAAACTCGAGATCAAGGGGAAGACCGCGCGACCGGTCGCCATCGACGACACGCTGACAATTCTTGGCGACAAAGTCCACATCCGAGAAGGCAAATCGGAGCGCGACGAGCCTCGCCCCGACCACTACTTCCTGACGGCCGGTTATGCGCCCACCGCGGTGCAGATGATGTTGATGCGGTACTGGCTCTCCCGCGGATCGCCGGCCGATCTGAAGATCTTTCCCTCCGGAGAGGTCCGCATCCAGGACCGGGGCAACGATGAAGTTCAGATCGAGGGCCACCCTGTGCGCCTGGAACGTTACAGCGTCTCCGGCTTGATCTGGGGAAGAGAGGCCCTCTGGCTCGATTCTGAAAAGAATCTGGCCGCTGTGGTAACGACTGACGCCGAGTTTGATCACTTCGAGGCGGTGCGTGAAGGCTTCGAGCCTGCGTTGCCAACTCTGGTTGCGCGAGCCGGTGGTGACGAGATGGCCGCACTCGCCGAAATCTCCAAAAAATTCCAGAGTCGCAACGCCGGCAAGCTCGCGTTCAAGGGGGGTACGCTGATCGACGGGACCGGTCGCGCTCCCATCGCCAACGCGGTGGTGGTTATCGACGGAGACCGGATTGTTGCCGTTGGTCCCGCGAAGAAGATCCGCATTCCCCAAGACGCGACGGTCGTTGACGCGAAAGGGAAGACGATTCTTCCCGGCCTGTGGGACATGCATGCGCACTTCGAACAGGTGGAGTGGGGCCCGATCTACCTGGCCGCGGGAGTCACCACCGTGCGCGACTGCGGCAACGAGTTCGAGTTCATCACGGCGGTGCGAGACGCGCTGCGCGACGGCCACGGCCTTGGCCCCCGCCTGCTGCTGGCAGGAGTCGTCGATGGCAGTGGGCCCTCCGCCATCGGAGTCCAAAGGGTGGACAGTCCGCAGCAGGCTGAGGAATGGGTGCGACGCTATCACGACGCCGGGTTCCAGCAGATGAAGATCTACAGCTCGATGACGCGGGATAACGTCGCGGCCGTCGCGGCTGCTGCGCATCGCCTGGGAATGACGGTGACGGGGCACATTCCGGAGGGGATGACTGCGATCCAGGGCATTGAGGCCGGCATGGACCAGATCAATCATCTTGGATACATCGTGGCCATGATGGAGCCCGAGGATAAACCAGGGGAAAGACCGACCCGCCTGCAGCGCCTTCAGGCGACGGCCGCGATCGATCTGAACTCCGAGGGCAGCCGTAAAGCCGTGGCTTACCTCCAGGCGCACGGTACTGTCGTTGACCCCACCCTTGCCTTGACGGAGCTGTACGGGGCCTCGCCCAGTCATCCCGTCGCAAGTTTTGAGCCCGGCGTGAAAAAGGTCGCGCCCGAACTAGCCGCCGGGTTCGCCGGCGACGCCAATGACGTGTCGTCGGAACTCGCGGAAGCCAGCCGCAGGGCGTTCGCGAAAGAGCTGGAGGTGGTTGGTGCCCTGCACCGCGCCGGCGTGCCTGTCGTGGCCGGTACCGATCAGGCAGTTCCCGGCCACAGCCTGCACCGCGAGATCGAACTTTACGTTGAAGCCGGCCTGACGCCGATGGAGGCAATCCAGGCAGCCACCATCGTGCCAGCGCGAGTCATGGGACTCGACCAGGAGTCAGGCACGATCGAAGTGGGCAAGAAAGCCGATCTGATTGTGCTGGGCGCGAACCCGCTCGAGTCGATACACAACATTCGCAGAGTCGAGAAAGTCGTGAGCCGGGGAGTTCTGTATGATCCTGCGCCGCTCTGGGAAAGCGTCGGATTCAAGCCGTGAGTGACAAGCCAACTCAGGATTCGGAACCGGGTGCGGAGATCCCTTCAGCTCGCGACCATCTGCTCTAGCGCCGGTTTGTTGTGGATGATCAAGGTCGAGCCCTTCAGCTCGACGATGTGTTTTTTCCTGAATTGTGACAGGGTGCGCGTGATGGTCTCGCGGCTGGTGCCAATCAGCTGAGCAATGTCTTCGTGGGTCAGGGGGAGGCGGGCGCGGACTACCCCATGCCTCACCTGTCCATCCATGGCCGATGCGAGCAGGAATTTTGCCACTCTTCCGGAAATAGAGTGGGATGACCCGGGCGAGCGGATCACATTGTAAGCGTCGTGGCAATCACGCCCGATGTGCCGCGCGGCATGCAGACAGGCATCGCTGTGCTCTTTGAGGAAATTGAGAAAGTCTTTGCCCTTCACGAAGGTGAGTTGACTCGGCTGCATAGTTTCGACGGTGAATTCATAGGGCGTGCCAGAGACGATCGCGTTGCAAGCCGAGGATGTCGCCCGACCTGGCGATCCGTAAGATGAGAACTCTTCCGTCCCGGGAAGCGGAGGACAGTTTGGCCTGTCCCTGGCAGAGTACGAAGATTCCGCGGGGAGCCTGGCCTTCCAGACAAATGACCGCACCCGCCGGAAAAACCCGCCGTGTGTTTGATTTGCTGGAAAGCATCCAGAGATGCTTGGGACAGCGCGCAGAAGAAGTCGCTCGAACGCCGGTGACAGCCCAGGACTCTGTTGGCAGACCGTAAGGTGAGTTCATGGTGTTCCTCACCGGCCGGGAAACACACCGGTGCTGAGCAAATTCGATTAAACCGTGCCTACCAGAAGGACCCCCACCACTGAGTGGTCGCCGCACGCCTGCACCCCGCAGCATAAGGACCCCAGGAGCTGCGGGGGTGACCACGCGCGAATGGAGCCGCGCCGTGGCTTAGTGGCAAAATGCTTGAGGGCGAACCAACGCGTGTCCGTTCACAATTGCACAGTTCCACGATTGTTCAGCCCGGAGGTGTTGCGAAGTATGGCGAACCAGCGGGTACACTTCTAACTGAGGTGGGCACGTCTTCTCCTCTTTCAGGTCGCCTGAACCAAGTCAGTCCGCCTGAGGTTTTCCTCTCCTTGGCTCTTAGGAAGGCGTGTCGCCCCATGTCCGCAGCTAAAATTCTGGATGAAGTTCAGAGACTCAACCGTGTGAGCGCCCGCCTGGACGAGCTGGCGCCGCAACATCCCGTGGCGTCTGAGGCGCTACTGGTCATCGCGGGAGGCATTCGCGACAGCGCCGTGTTGTTGGAAGTGCTGGTTGCGACGAAGATATCGTTACCGGGTGGGTTGCAATAGATCCCGCAGGTTTCTGTATTGGGCGCGTCCCGGTGGGGCCCCCACGGTGCGTCATTGCTGTCGGGTTACAAGGGGAGCGGAGGAAGCTGACAGTGAACTTAGTCGTGCAAAACAACGCTAAGCAGCGAACTACGCACTTGCAATTCGCCGTTATAGTCAATAAAGCCGAGCTTTCTGAATCGATTCATGAAGAAATTCACCCGGGAGCGGGTGGTACCAATCATCTCGGCCAGAGTTTCCTGGCTCACGTTTGGTGTTACCGTCTCGGGAGTGTCTTCCTTGCCGAAGCGGGCGAGTATGAGAAGGGCTCGCGCCAGGCGCTTTTCGCTCGAATTGAACAATTGGTCGACCAGGTCCGCCTGGGTGCGGTTGTGACGGTCGATGGCATAGGCCACGAACATGTCAGAGAACTTACTTTCGGCATGGAGCGTGCGCAGCATCTGGTCCCGATCAATTCTGAGAACCACGCAATCCGTAATTGCAGTAGCCCCTGCCAAGCGGACGGGGTGATCGGATGCGATGCAGCCTTCGCCCAGGAACTCGCCGGCGCTGAGCAGTCCGATGGTCGCTTCCTTGCCCTGTTTGGAGACGACGCGGAGCCTCACCCTGCCTTCCCGAATGTAGAACACGGCGTCGGCAGGGTCGCCTTGCGAGAAGATGACTTGTTTCGGACGAAAACCCTGAATCGTCTTGCCAATGCCCGTTTTTGCTAAGAAGTCCGCGGGATCGAAGCGCTTCTTCGCCTTCCGAGCACGGAGTGGTTTCTTTGGCGAGCGGCGAGGGGATGGCATGTGACGCTCCGAAACAGACCCTGGCGGGCTCACATCTTCGGCGATTGTGACACAGAAACTCCTGGTCTTTCCAGTGAAAATCGTGCCGGCCCCGCTCATGCCGGTGCGAGTTTTGTCACCCGACGAGGAGGTGGGCACGATTGCAAGCGACCCGCGAAAGGCGTCAGGCCGCTAACGCATTGTGCGACCCTTAACTCTCATCGCGATAAGCCAGGCTTGCCAGCACGGCTGCGCCATAAACGACCAGCGTTTCGAGTCCTGAGGCATCCCCGTGGAGGGTATGAATGGCGATGGCCAAAGCAAAGATTACGAGCAGCCCATAGCCACCTATGGCGGCGCTGACGGGTAGAAGGAACAAGACTGCCGCGGCCATCTCGGTGCCCGACAGCACGAGTCGAACGTGTGCCAGAGCGGTGGGATGTCCGGGAGCGTGGAGTTTCCCGAGCGTTCCGTGGAAGGTGAGCCAGGATTGCCACAGCACTACCAAGCCCACCGACCAGCGAAGACAAGGCAGGGAGAGCCGCTTGAGGTTTGCGTTCATCTTGCCTTCCGCCCCGAAACTCTTCTCTTTGTCGAAGCGGACGGGCGTCGACGCGTCTCCTTAAGCCGGTGGCTGGCAGTGGAATCGAGGTCGAGGCCGTAGAACTTCTTCAAGTCCCGAATGCGTTTGAGCGATTCCTCGCGGAAAGGACACTTGCCATCGAAGGCGTGCAAGACGATGCCTTCCAGCAGGTCGCCCAGTGTGATGTCGTGGTACTCCGCAAATGCCTTGAGGACCTTGAGGATCCGTTTTTCCATGCGCACGCCGGTTTGCACGCGGTCGATAGCGAGCCGGCTGTCTTCCTTCGTGGAATTCATGGTACCAGTGTACCATGGTACATAAAGACAGGCGATGGGAATAGAGGCTTGCGGCGTCGCCGAAGAGCCTGCGCGCAAAATGCTGTTAGTCGGCGTAGGGCCAACCTCAGGCGCTAAAGCACACCCATTTTCGGAGTCTGAGCGGCAGGAGTGAACTCGTGCCCTCCCCTTTCCGGAGATCAAGCGGTCAGCAGATAGGGGCGACGCTGCGCTACGGGCAAGGCCTTTTCCGCACGGCGTGAAGGCATGCCTGATGCAGACGCGCTTCGCGAATCAGGGTGCCGGCGTTGCGCGTCCTTGCAGGCGCCTGCCGGCGAATTCGTAGCGTCCTGCGAGCACGATGTTGATGGCCTCGGAGTAGGCGATGTGTTCCTGCTCGAGGATGCGGGCGCTCAGAGTGTGCTCGTCGTCGGAGTCGAGCACCGGAACAGTTTTTTGGACGATGATGGCGCCGTGGTCGAGTTCCTCGTCGACGAAGTGGACGGTGCAGCCGGAAACTTTGACTCCGTAGGCGATGGCTTGTTCCTGGGCCTCGAGGCCAGGAAAGGCAGGGAGCAACGAGGGATGGATGTTCAAGATGCGGCGCGGGAACTGCTGCACGAACCAGGGGGAGAGCAGGCGCATGTAGCCGGCGAGACAGATCAAGTCGACGCTGTGTTCTTTGAGCGCGGCGACCACGGCGCGGTCGTGTTCTTCGCGGGCAACGCCCTTGGGTTGAATGATCAGTGCGGTCAGGCCTAGACGTTTCGCGGTGTCGATGCCTCCTGCGGCGGGCTTGTTGGAAATGACGACCGCGATGCGCGCGCCGGGAATTTTCCCCGCGGCAACGTTGTGCGCGATGGCTTCAAAGTTCGAGCCGCGTCCGGAGAGAAGGATGCCGAGATTTTTCATGGAGCAGTCGTCAGTCGCAAGTCTTCAGTCGTCAGGACTCATTATTCAACACCTGAGCGGAGGATTGTCGAGTTTTCACGGCGGAGCGTCGGGTGAGACTGAAGATGCGCCATTTCCGAATCGGAACAGCCGGGAGGATTCGACGGCCTACATCACCGACAAACGCAGCAGCCGAAAAGTACACTGCGAAAAATGTCTCGCATATCCCGTGGGAGGCTGCCCATGAAAAGCCGGCTGATCCCGTTTCTGAGGGTTGTGAGTCCGGTACTGGCTGTTTTCTTGTGGTCTACGGTCTCGTCCTTCGTCCGTGGCATCAGCGCCGGGGCGCTACCAATGCGGAAGTCCGGGCTGCGCTGCCGGGCGATGACCTCATCGCCGCCAAGAGCCAAATCACGCACGCCCTCACGATCAATGCGCCACCGGAGAAAGTGTGCCCGTGGCTGATGCAGATCGGGCAGGATCGCGGCGGCTTCTACAGCCACACGCGGCTGGCAAACCTGATTGGCTGTGAAAAGCCGAAGGTCGAACACCTGGTCCCCCACTGGAAGCCTCGAACCGTTGGAGAAACCCTATGGTTCGGCACGCCTAAGCACTTCAGGGGGCAGGCATACATGGTGGCAGCGGTGGTCGAGCCGCAGGGGGCGTGCATGGTCAGCGCGCCGGATTGGAAGAAGATACAGGCCGGCGGTCATGGAGAAGGGGGTAGTTGGGGATTCGTGCTGCAGCCAGTGGATGCAACGCACTCGCGACTGATTGCCCGGGCGCGCGGCGGCACCCCTCCGAACCTCTGGGCGCGCGTTGTGGGCGCCACTTTCTGGGATCCGGCCCACTTCCTCTTGGAGCGCAAGATGCTGGGCACGATCAAGAGGCTGGCGGAGCAACAAGGCTAATTTCGGCTTACGAGTACATCACCTTGCGCTCGCCCTTTGCGATGCGTCCCACGTTGTAGTACTTCTCGCCGACACGATCGAGGAGAGTCTGGGCCTTTTTGAACTTCTTGGTATTGATCACCAGTAACATGCCCAGGCCCATGTTGAAGGTGCGCAGCATTTCGTCTTGTGGAACGTTGCCCAGAACCTGCAGGTGCTCAAAGATAGGCAGCACGGGCCAGCTGCCCATCTCGATCACGGCGGCCGTGCCGCGGGGCAAGACGCGGGGAAGATTCTCGGTGATGCCACCGCCGGTTACGTGAGCCATCGCCGAGATGCAGTCGGCGTCAATCAGCTTCTTGAGTGCTGGCCAGTAGCTTTTGTGCGAGCGCATCAGTTCGTTGCCGACTTTGTTCTTGATCTCGTTGACGTAGGTTTCCGGCGAATACCTGGCGACTTCGAAGAGCAGCTTGCGCGCCAGGGAGTATCCGTTGGTGTGGAGGCCGTTCGAAGGCAAGCCAAGAATGATGTCACCGATCTCGACTTTCTTGCCGGTGATAATGCGCTCGCGTTCGACCACGCCCAGGATGAATCCCGCCAGATCGTATTCGCCCTCGGGATAGAAGCCGGGCATTTCGGCGGTCTCGCCGCCGATGAGGGCGCAGCCGTTGTGCTTGCAGGCTTCGGCTAGGCCTTCGACGACTTTTTCGGCAACGTCAGGTTCAAGTTTGCCGGTGGCGAGGTAGTCCATGAAGAACAGCGGCGCCGCGCCTTGCACCACGATGTCGTTGACGCAGTGGTTGACGAGGTCAGCGCCGACAGTGTGATGAACCTTCATATCGAAGGCGACTTTCAGCTTGGTGCCGACGCCGTCGACGCTCGATACCAGCACGGGGTCGATGTAGGTTTTGGCGATTGAAAACAGGCCTCCAAATCCGCCGATCTCGCTCAACACTCCCTTGGTGAAGGTCTTATGGGCCAGGTAGCGGATGCGTTGCTTGGTGCGATTGGCCCGGTCGATACTGACGCCGGCGTCGGCGTAAGTAATGGTGGCGGTCTTGGTGGGGTCCTGGGGCACGGGAATCTGTCCGTCGTATGAAGTCGTTTGAAAAGTGCGGGGAGTTGCCGACCTGATTGCTACCCGGAAGCAACCATGAAAACGCGGGTCATTGTAGCACGCTGGAAGGTGGACTCTGTCGCGGGGATAAGACCAGGAAGGCTCGCAGATACACTACAGCAACAGTGCGCGGGTGGGGGCCCGCGGCACGGATGGAAATGTCGTTAGTGCGTGACGAAGTCGCTAACGAAGTAGGCAAGAACTCCGAATAACGCCAAACCGGAGATCCCGTAGGCGGTGAGGACCCAGAAATTGCGTCCTTCAAGCGGATGGGACTTGGCACCGGTGGATGGCGAGACTGCAGACGAAGTGCTTTCGAGGGCCCGAGAATCCATGCAAACCTCCCTATCAGATCGCGGCAAGACGAGGCCGCAATTTTTGGTTTTCCCCACACCTGCCAGCCGGGGCAGGCTCAACTGAGGACGGATTTTACTATGGTTTTGGCGGGAAACTTGTCAAATTTCTGTTAGCTCATTGGGGTGCAGTGGCAAAGTGCTGCGCAAAATGGAGAAAAGTGTGGTCCGCGTGCGTCAAAAACAAAGCCCCGGCGCCATGGCCGGGGCACTCTAGAATGCGGTCGAAACGACTATTTCATCTTGTCGTCGCCCTTCATCTTGTCATCTTTCTTGTCGTCCTTCTTGGCCTTCTTGGCCTTCTTTTCCTTCTTTTCGGTCTTCTTGGTGTCATCCTTCTTGGGAGCGCCGGCATCCTGAGCGAACGAAGCACCGGTCAGGGAGAGGGCGATCGCAACCGAGAACAGCAGCGTGAGCAGCTTCTTCATTTCCTAAATTCTCCTTTGGAATTCAGTTCAGGTTTGCATGCAGGACTCACCCCTACCAGGTCCGTCAGCATTGGGGTTGTGTTCTGTGCGGAAGGATTCTAGCCCAGCCGAGCCGGGAAGCAAGGGGAAAATGTGCCAACGGGTTAGCACTTCGGCAGGGAGTTTCCTCGTCACCAGTAAATGGCCAGTCGATTGTTATGAGTCACAGACCGGGATGGATGCTGGCGTTACACTTGGCGAACCATGAGGATTGTTGAGTCCGGCAAAGTAAATAAAGTCAGCAGAGCGAATAAGGCGAAGCCTGGCCTGCCCACGCAGGACCGCGCCCACGACGTTTGGCATTCTGAACCGCATCCGTTGGACGCGATTTTTGCTCCGCGCAGCGTGGCTGTAATCGGCGCCAGCGATCGGGCGGGTAGCGTAGGGCGCGCGGTGCTGTGGAGCCTAGTGAGCAGCCCCTTCGGCGGCACGGTGTATCCCGTCAGCGAAAAGCGCGCCAGCGTGCTGGGCATCAAGGCGTACAGGAGCGTGGCGGACCTGCCCGAGGCGGTCGATCTTGCGGTCGTGGTCACGCCGGCGGCAACCGTGCCCGGAATTACGGGCGAGTGTGTGGAAGCAGGCGTTCGCGGGGCAATTGTTGTCTCCGCTGGATTCAAGGAGCACGGGGAGAAGGGCAAGGAACTCGAGCGCCAGATCCTGGAGCGCATCCGGGGCACTGGTCTGCGGCTGATTGGCCCGAACTGCCTGGGCGTGATGAATCCGATCAGCGGACTGAACGCGACCTTCGCATCGAACATCGCGCGCCCGGGCAACGTGGGCTTTATCAGCCAGAGTGGTGCACTGTGTACGGCGATTCTCGACTGGGCGCAGAAGGAAATGGTGGGCTTCAGCGCGTTCGTGTCGGTGGGGTCGATGCTGGATGTGGATTGGGGCGACCTGATCGACTACCTGGGCAATGATCCGCGGACACAGAGCATCGTGATGTACATGGAGTCGGTGGGAGATGCGCGTTCGTTTCTCTCGGCAGCGCGGGAAGTTTCCCTAAACAAACCCATCATCGTCATCAAGGCAGGCCGCACGGAAGCGGCTGCTCACGCCGCAGCGTCACACACCGGCGCGCTCACTGGCAGCGACGAGGTGCTGGAGGCGGCGTTCCGCCGCTGCGGAGTACTGCGCGTGCAGACCATCGCAGACCTCTTTTACATGGCAGAAGTGCTCGCCAAGCAACCGCGCCCCAAAGGGCCGCGGCTGGCGATTGTCACGAATGCGGGCGGTCCGGGCGTGCTGGCGGCCGACGGATTGCTTTCGAACGGGGGGCAACTGGCCACGCTTTCCGCCGAATCGATGGAAGCCCTCAATCAGATCCTGCCGCCGCACTGGAGCCACAGCAATCCGATCGATATGCTGGGCGACGCGCTGCCGGATCGTTATGCGAAGGTCGTGGATATAGCCGTCCATGATCCCAACATCGATGGATTGTTGGCCATCACCTGTCCGCAAGGCATGGCACAACCCACCATGACAGCTGAGCACCTGAAGGCGTATGCGAGTTTGACCGGGAAGCCCGTGCTGGCGAGTTGGATGGGTGGAACCGAGGTGGCTGCGGGCACCGACATCCTGAACCGCGCCGGGATCCCGACCTTTCAATTTCCCGACACGGCTGCGCGGGTGTTCTGCTACATGTGGCGTTACAGCTACGTCTTGCGGGGACTGTATGAGACACCGGTATTGCGTGGAGAGGCTGGCGAAGGACTGGGCCGCAGGCGCGCCGCGGAAATTGTGGACCAGAAGCGGAGGGCTGGCCGAACGCTTCTGACGGAGGTGGAATCGAAGCAGTTGCTTACAGCTTACGGTCTTTCCACGGTGCAGACCGAAATCGCAGGCAGTGAAGAAGAAGCAGTCAAAAAGGCAGAGACGATCGGCTATCCCGTCGTGGTGAAGTTGCTCTCCGAGAGCATCACTCACAAAACGGAGGTCGGCGGGGTGCAGTTGAATTTGCGTGACGCAGACGCGGTGCGCAGCGCCTATCGGGCGATTGAAGGTTCCGTGCGCGAGAAAGCGGGCGAGGGACACTTCCAAGGCGTGACCGTGCAACCCATGGTAAGGCTCGAAGGCTACGAGTTGATTGTGGGTAGCAGCATCGACGCGCAGTTTGGCCCGGTGCTTCTGTTCGGCGCGGGCGGACAACTGGTGGAAGTATTTCAGGACCGTGCGCTGTC
>Ga0307479_10003416_pt1 | contig 14451 bp, 12 predicted proteins | sample atmos_gasesECM4C_FD_203743 | JGI IMG/M metagenome (GOLD analysis project Ga0307479, IMG submission 203743) | Hardwood forest soil microbial communities from Morgan-Monroe State Forest, Indiana, United States - atmos_gasesECM4C_515 | ecosystem: Environmental > Terrestrial > Soil > Temperate...
CGTGGATTGCGGAAACACCCAGCTCGAGAGTTTGAGACATCGGTCTCTGAGGTCATGGCTTACGAAGCAGAAACTGGCTCCGTACCCCACATTCGGAAAACCGGTGGGTATGCCTGAGAGCTTGCTCACTGCTCGCCACATCGGTGGGAGGTAGCGCCAGAGGCGCATCCACTGGTCGGTCTTCTCAACGTATCCAGGCCACTCGTCGCAAACGACGCCCACGATGCGAATGTGCTTCGTTAGGAGCCGATGCAGAAGCGACAGAGACATGCCCGCCATATGCCATACGGACACGACGTCGGGACGGAGGTCATCCAGTGCGGACTGCAAGGCGGTTTGGTTGGCCCGTTCGTACCGGAGTCTTCTCGCAGCGGGCCAACGCTCTAACTCCCTGCCATCGAAGGCTATGCGCAGCTCCCTCCGCACTTCATCCCGCGGCTCTGGAGCAGACACAACCCCTGGCTTGACTGTCGAGCTCGTCAGCACCAAGACCTCGTGCCCCCAGCTGCGCCATCTGTCGACCACATCCCGACAAGACAGTTCATACCCCCCGAAGTGATTAGGGGGGTACAGGTTGGTCAGGACAAGGATTCGGGCCATCGGGGTTCCTAATCGTGGGTTTCTACTCGCTCGCACCAATCCACACGTGGCACGGAGAGAACCGCTCGAGCATGAACCGGTACCTCATCGCGGAACTGCCAGAAGCCATAGCGAATCCGGTCAAGACCGCGGCGGCGTAACACGCTGAAAAAGATGTAGCGGGCCACCCACCACGCCGTCCCGACGACGTTGAGCATCGCCCAAGCCCGCATCGCCCAAGGTCCATACTGACGCTCGTACCAGGAGTATGACGCCTCCATGTACATACGGAACCGCCGGCGCCCCCAAGCCTGTGAACCTGCTGCGTTACCAACATGCACGACTCTCGCAGTCGGTTCTAGCCTGCGGCGCCATCCCCTTTCCGCTAGTTGCCAGCAAAGATCGAGGTCCTCAACATACATGAACCATCGCTCATCGTAAGGGGCGGACCCGGCAAGGGCCGATGACCGGATCACATGAACGGCTCCGATGCCCCAGTCGATGTCCTCTGCTCGATCATGAGGTGCTCTTCCTTCCAACCAAAACCGGCGGGCCAACCGGCCCCTGTGGAGGAAGTAGGGGACGAACCACACGACCGCGTAAAGGCGGATGGAGGGAAACCGCCTGACCGAATGTTGTAGAGAGCCATCAGGATTCACTAGCACGGGTACCACTAAGCCCACGTCAGGGGGTCCATCGACGAGGCAGCACACCAGATTCTCCAAGGACCCGGGCTCTGGCCGGGTGTCGGGATTTAGCGCGATTAGTACGTCAGCTTCCGAGTTGGTAATCGCTTGATTCATTGCGCGGGCATAGCCAAGATTTATTTCGTTCCGGATGACCCTGGCTGCATGAGCCTCGGCCACGTCCACGCTGGAATCAGAGGAGGCATTATCGACCACGACCACTTCCGCTTCAAGTGAGCCAAGCGCAGCGGGGAGCGCGTTGAGACAGTCGTCAAGCAGCGATGCGGTATTCCAGGAGACAATTCCGACCCTGACCAACGGCGGACGGGTACGCCCTTCAGCCTCATCGGGAGCTGAGTTCACATAGGGAATATAAGCGGTTTGGTCGAACAGTTCTAAGGATGCAACTACAACCAGCCGTCTCAGTGATCGTACCTACGTGTGGCCGCTCCGGCCGTTGCCAGCGGCTGTTGACGGCGCTTTCGGATCAGAATCTGCAGCCCGCGAACTTTGAGGTTGTCGTAGTCGACGACGCCTCCGACGACGGCACAACTGAAATGGTCGAACAGTTACGACCGTCCCTGCCTTACAGGGTTAAGGCCCTACGCTTGGAAATGAACAGCGGACCCGCGGTCGCGCGGAATGTCGGTTGGCGAGCGTCGGACGCCAAGATCATCGCCTTCATCGACGACGACTGTGTTCCGGATAAGAATTGGCTGAGTGCAGGTCTCGAGTCGATGGCCGCTGACTCCAACGTCGGGGTTGTTCAGGGCCGTACCGTCCCTCCGGCCGAGTACCACACTACGGTTCAACCGAGGTGGCACCATATCCAGGACCTCCCGACGTTCAGCCCGTATTTCGAGGCTTGTAACATCTTCTATCGGAAGGCAGCGCTGATATCAGCTGGCGGATTCCATGAGGGCATTAGCTGGTGGGGCGAGGACACAGCGCTCGGGTGGGAAGTGCTTAAGCAGGGATGGCGGCGCGGAAACGGATCCGGTTCCGTCGTAGTGCACGATGTGAGCGAACGAGGATGGCGTTGGTATGTGCACGCCGCGTGGCTGGAGCGGAATCTGGTTGGACTCTCTTTGGCATACCCGGACTTTCGTCTCAACGCCTTCTGGCGGTCCTGGGCATTCCATCGTAATGATGTCCCTACTGCACTTGCAGTCCTGGCAATCGCTTGCGCGCTCCGTTGGCGACCCGCGCTACTCGCGACGCTCCCTTATGTTTTCACTGCGAAGACGAAGCCGCGTGGCCCGAGGTCACTTCGCATCTTCATCGAGCAGGCAGTGGTCGATTGTACGCGCCTAGCGGGCCATGTCCTGGCATCCATCGAACACGGTGTCTTCGTGCTATGAGAACGGAAACGGCGTCCAGCGGTGAAAGGACAGGGTTTGGGCCAAGAAGCCGTTCCGTGAGGCGACACAGAAGGACCTACCTTGGACCGGAGCCGAGCGCGCAGATATCCGGCGCCGAAGAGGGCCGTGGCCCTATACGCTCCAGCCGCGAAAATCGCGCGGGCCTTAGCCAGGCTCCGTCACGTCCGACATGAAGATATCCGGGTGTTGGGCAAGCGCGATGCGTCTATTGCCACTCGTGAAGGGCTCAGGACAGGGATCACGAGGTAAGACCGTGGCACCGCATACTCCTTCATTGTTGACTCTGCTACTCGACAGCCGCCGACTTCCTCAACAGGTCAGATGACCAGCATGCGATGCCGTACGGCTCCGTACAGAATTCCAGCGGTCCGCGCCGAATCCACGACGACCGTTTCTGCGCATCGGCGGCCAAAATCTGGCTCACGGACTGAAGGCCTCCGCCACCAGATGTAGGGGAGCGCGAGCAATGCCGCAGGGCGCCAACGGAGTGCTCCGAGTAGACCCAGGCTTCCGACCACGAAGGCCGCGTCCCACCTGCGCGGCGACCATGGTCGCCACCAGGCATCCCTTCTGAACCGGGGATGTGCCTTCGCGACGCCGACCTCGTTGCACAGAACGAGGCTCTTGTCGATCCACCATCTCAGGTTCCTCACAGTGAGGTCGTGAAAAACGAGCGCATCATCCACATACGCTCGGGCCCAACCTCTGTCGAGAACCCGCCACCCGGCATAGGTGTCCTCGCAGTACCAACCTCCCCACCAGTTGTATTGCTCTCCGAACCCGCCACCCTCCTCCAGAGCCTGCCGCCTGTAGAAAATATTACAAGTCTCAAAATAGGGGGTCGGACTCCCGACAAAGATGCCATGGTTCCAGCGGCTCTTGGGGAAATCATCTCGGTGCTCCGTTTGCGTCCGACCCTGCACAACACCGAGGGATAGGTCGGATTCCAGCGTCTTGAGCCCAGCCGCGAGCCACCCGGGGTCCGGCTGGCAGTCGTCGTCCGTGAACGCTACGAACGGCGTGGCAGCTCCTCGCCACCCAAGGTTTCTCGCCGGGCCTGGGCCCCGGTTCGAATTTGTTTGAAGGAATCTGACGCCGAATGGCACCTCGGAAGCAACCGAGCTGACCACTTCTTCGGTGTTGTCTCTCGAAAAATCGTCGACCACGATCACCTCGAAGGCATCAGGGCCAATGGTCTGGGATGAGAGCAGCCTCAGCAGGCGGGCGATCTTGTCCGGTCGGCGGTGAGTGGCGACCACAACGGAGATGCACGGCTCCGCCCAGCCTTGGCCAGCTGTCTCTAGATCCTCGCTCATGTGGGTACCTCTACCAGTCACGGTTCGACCCCGCGGCTTCATATCCTGCAGAACTACCTGATTGATGGCCCCTGAGGCTACGGAGACGTACCGAAGCGCGACCAAACGCCCTGCCTTGGCTCCGATAAATTGGTCGCCTGCCCGGACGTGGTCGCGAGAGGGTGGAGAGGTCGGTTGGAAGGTCAGCTTCTACAAACCTACAAGGAGCTAGGGGCTTCACCTCGTAAAGCACTTGCCGACCTGCGTACCTGGATCCTCCGGAAGCATCTGTGGGTCTGGGCCCTGCCCGTCTTGGTCTACTTCTTCGCGAAACACGAACAGGCCAGGGTCCACACCCTCGTCGAGCTTCTCCTCGGCATCGGGCTCGTAACGTTGGTCGCTCGTCATCCGTACAAATCTCTGACGATCCTTCTCCTATTCCTGCCTTTCGAGCTGATCACCTTCTCGCTGTTGTTGAGATTCGGCGTACCGGCTCAGCTCGTTCGAGGTCTCGGCTTTTGGAAGGAAACCGTGTTGGCAGGACTGGCGGTCGCAGCGTTTCTCCAGGTACGCGCGTCCAGACCCAAGTTCGACTGGGTCGACCGATTCGTTATCGCTTACGCCGTCCTGGGCCTCGCGTATTTGGTCCTGCCACACTTGTTCCTGTCGAACACAGCCGTGGGGGCGAGCGCCACGTTCTATGCCCGCGAGTTGGACTGGCGGAGCGCGGTCATGTACGTCGCGATCTTCCTCGTCTGTCGTCACCTACGACTAAGCCGAGATGAGATGGAAACTCTGATCCGGCGTGTGGTGGTACTTGGAACGATCATCGCCGCAATTGGCGTGTACGAGTTCTTCAGGCCATCGTCGTTCAATCATTTTCTCGTTGCCACTGCGCAAGTACCGGTGTACAAGGCGCACGTATTGCATGCACCAGTCGGGACGCCCGGAAACCTTCTCACCTACGCTAGCAACGGCCATGTGAGGATCGGATCGGTCTTCATCGATAACCTCACCGATGGCTGGTACTACATTGTAATTAGCGGCCTTGTGATGGAGATGATCCTAAGGGGCCGAATTCGTGCGTGGCTGATCGGAAGCCTTCTGGTCACCAGCCTCGCACTGGCCTTTACGCAGGCTCGTGCATCCATCATCGGGGGTGGGCTGACGGTGCTCTTCGCATTGCGCTCCCAGATCGGCCGGTCACTAACTCAGCGGGTTCGAATGACTTCCATGGTCGCTCTACTCGGACTTGCGGCGGTACCGCTGGTCGTCTTCAGCGGCCTGGGCCATCGATTCGTTTCATCCCATCAGTCGAACCAGGGTCACAAGAATGGCATCACCCAGGGTCTCCACCTTATGGCGAGAACTCCCCTTGGGCGAGGCCTTTCAACCGGGACCGGAGGCGGCCAAACGGCCGCGGCCAAAGGGCTGGTGTCAGCCTCGTCCATATTCGATCCCGAGAACCAATGGCTACTCGTGGGGACCGAGTTGGGGGTCCTCGCGCTGGTCCTCTATTCGGGCAGCATCGTCGGAATTGTCTCCTCGCTCAAGCCGCGGGGTACCAGCGCCCAAGTGGCGTCGGTGGCGACAGCAGCCGGCGGGATGCGCAATGCCATGTTCGGCTTGATCTTCGGAACCATCGTGGCGCAGCCGTTCCTAGACAACGGCATTTCATGGACCGTCTTTGGCCTGTGCGGAGCCGCGGTGGGTGCTCTAGAGCGCGTGCAACTGGAGCTTGGAGAGGGAGAGGACACCGCTGCTGATGGGGTAGCGAATATCAAGCGGTCCCCGGTCAGCCATCATCCATCGTTGCTCACGTGAAGCCCGTCGCCGTATACATTCAGGATCGGTTGCAGGGTGACTGGACCCACGACAGCAGGGTCGCCGTCACCATGGGCCGAATCGGCTTGGACGTCCACATCGTGACGCTCCACTGCGTTGTGCCGTGGATTTCTCTGCCCATCTTCCAAGAACCGAGCCGCTTCGCTGCCATCAAGCGAATCGCCAGCCTCCGTCCAGACGTGCTCTTCTGTGAAGGTGGTGCATGGCATCTCCTGGCTCTTCCCTTCGCCCGCCATACCTGGGTGCGAACTCCCGCACGCTCGCCGTCACAGAGCAAAGACCTGCTCCAGCGAGCACTGCTCCGGCAAGCTGAGGCGGTGAGCATATGCAATCCGTGGGAACGGGAGCGCTGGCGGTCCTACCGACTCGTCGACCTCGCCTACCCACTCGACAATGGGTTTTGGTCACTACCCACGGAAAGAGATCCGGGATTCTGGGAGCGACATGGGATGCCGCTCCCCCGGGGATCCGTAATCGCTTGCGTCGGTCAGATCATCCGCCGTAAACGACCGGTGGAGCTCTTCGACGCACTCGCGATTCTCCTTCAAGAACGTGATGATCTCATCCTGGTTTTCGCCGGCGAAACCTTCGAAGCTGAGGTCGAGAGTGCGCTTCGCGCCCGAATATCGGTTGAAGGGCTCACCGACCGGGTGCACCTTCCAGGACTGGTACAACCTCGGGAAGAGCTCCGGCAGCTGCTCGCCTGGGCAGACATACATGTTCTGAATACCCTTTGGGAAAGCCAATGCATGGCTCTTTACGAATCGCTTGCCGCCGGGGTTCCGACCCTCATACCTGCGATTCCGGAGCTCACATCAGCCTTTCCAAACCTTCCGGCCCACCGAAACGGCCATGAGCTGAGACGCAATGTCACCGCCCTGCTAGACGATCCTCAGCTCGGAGAAAGACTCGTCGGGTCAAGCAAGCCCCATCTAGAGTGGGCATACAACGAGTCTCACGACCGAACGGTCCATCGGCTCTGCGCAGAGTGGCTCAATGGAGCTGTCGTTGAGACGGCGCCGTAAGCTCTCGCGTCCAGGGTAAGAGATCGAGGAACGCACTCCGGTAACCCGACGAGAACTTGGCGTACCGCCCGCTTCGTAGCTCCCTCCAAACGGGGCCGAACCTGCGTAGCGGTGAACCGTGAAGGCGCAGGCGTTCGCTCAGGTGCTGGACCTTCGCCTGAATCACGGTCAGACCGTCCCTTTCCATATCGAACTGGTCTTGACAGAGTTCAAGGCGCTGGGCGGACAGCAACAGCTGCGAGCGCGCTCGGCTCAGCACCAAATCATGTTGCCCTCTCCGCCTGGCTTCAGGGGCATTGAGTCCGAGCCGCTGGTCAGGGTGGAGGCGATACAGCGAATATACCTGCGGAAGCGGAATCGTCGGCGCGACCGCTGCGAGCAGAAGGGCAATCCAGGCATCATGTGGCACACCATGGTCGGCCCAACTGGGGATGGGAAGCAATAGTGGCCTATAGCGAGATCGAAACGCCATAGCCGATCCGGTGACTACATTCCGCCGGATCAACCTCTCGACCGAAGCGCCATGCTTCGAGACCCAAGCCCGCCTTTCAGCAGGGGTGAAAGCGACAATATCGCTGGCCCAGGCCGTTTGCCCGGTCTGGTTCCCCGATTCGTCAATGATCGCAGCATCGCTGAATACCATTGCGACCTCAGGATTCTCCATGAAGGCGCGCTCATATGCGCCGATCTTGCCGGGAAGCCAAATGTCATCTTGATCGCATAGGAAGATGATCCTTCCCGTCGCCAGGTCGATTGCCTCGCTGAAGTTCCGAACAAAGCCGACGTTTTCAGGGTTTCGCCGCACGACAACTGGCAGTTCAGACTCGTGTTCAAATCGCTGGGCTTTCTCCCAGGTTCCATCGGTCGAGTGATCATCGGAGATGACAATTTCATCTGGCGGCCGATCCTGGCTCACCAGGCTCGCGATCTGCTCATCCAGATACCGAACTCCGTTATACGTGCACAACACTACAGAGCATGTGAGTCCCGTGGGAGCCGATCTCTGAGGCGGGGATGCGGCCGCCATCGCTCAAATGGAAGGTGCGGAGGACGACTGATCCCAGGTTGCGACCCGTGCGTAGCCTTTTCGAATACCCGCTATCTGTGACTGCCAGATCTCTGATTGATAGTAGAGCTCAGGTATTGGCCCCACAGGAGCGACGCAGGCAACTCCCTTTAGAAGCTGGCGAGAGATTCTCCGCCAGCGACTCTCCGTCGTGGGCAGCGGATCCGAATCGGTTTCGGAATCATTGTCGAGAGCTCGCAAGATAACGGACGACTCCCCCACCAGGGTCATCCGATGGCAAAAGTCTTTCAACGTGATCGGCCGAGAGTTCCAGGCTACAGCGGCGGGCCGGTAGTCCAGCTGGAACCCCATCCGGCAGAGCCGGATCGCCATTTCAGTGTCCTCGAGTGCCGGATAGGGAAACGCTTCATTGAACCCCCCGGACTGACAGATGAGGTCCCGGCTCAGGCTTAGGTTGCATGTATAGAAGTACCGGTGCGCCCTGTCGATGCGACCTTCAACGAGGTCGCTCTCATAGGCGAACTGGAGATCGACGGTGTCCAGCCAACGCATAAAACGGGTCACCGTGAGGTCGGGGTGCCACTGCACTCGACCCAAAATTCCGACAAGCTGGTCGTCGTTTGCGTGGTACTCGATGTGCGTTCGCACAAGGCTGGACGGGGCGACAATATCATCGTCCATGAAGAGCAGCCAATCTCCGCTAGCCAGTTCAATTCCCTTATTCCTGGCCGCAGCAGGACCGCGGTTTGCTACCAAAGAAACCCAGGTCAGCGAGTGCCAATCTTCACCGAATGCCTGCAAGACCTCCGCGGTTGCCGGTCCCGACCCATCGTCGACGACCACAACCTCGTAGCAATCGGGATGAAGGTCCTGCGCGCGCAAACCCTCGAGGCAACGCCGGAGGAGTTCCGGGCGCTGATAGGTAGGGATGACGACGCTTATAGAAGGCGAGGACGACACGCTGGACCTGATAGTACCGCCAAGAGCCAAACGAAACTTCGCCTTGCCTAAGGCCCCAATGCCGCAGTTCGTTAGCCTGAGACGGTGACGCGACTCCCCGGCGTTTCTGTCGTGATGGCCACTTTCAATGGTGAGAGACACGTCGAAACGCAGCTGGTCAGCATTTCTGAGCAATCGGTGAAGCCGGTGGAGATCGTGGTTGGCGACGACGGCTCGGAAGACGGCACGGTCGAACTAATTCGGAAATGGGCAGCACACTCGGCCATCCACGTGCGAATCAGCGTCAACCCCAACCGTCTTGGCTTCGCCGAGAACTTCCTGCAGGCCGCCTCGAGGGCCCGCGGACGGGTCATCGCGTTCGCAGACCAGGACGATGTGTGGCTACCCGGGCGACTGGCGGCGGCAACGGCAGCCTTGTCGTCAAGTGAGACGACGTTATGGGTGAGCGGCTGGCGGATGGTGGCCGAGGATTTGAGTCCGCTACCCGACCGCAGAGTTCATACCGGCTTCCTGGAACGAACGACAATCGCAAATCCACTCGGGGTCATTAGCGGTTCCCGGCTGGTCTTCCGGTCCGAGCTCCTCGACAACCTACCGCCGGACGGCCGGCCAATCTCCATGGATGGGGCTGAACCCGCATCCCACGATGAGTGGATCTGCTTTGCCGCCCGGGTCCTCGGCCGAATCGCCCTGTCCAGGGCACCGTTGATGCTGTATCGGCGTCACCCAGGAGCGTCGACGATTGCCAACCCAGCCGTAGCCTCGCGAACTTTCCTACTCGGCCGTGAAGGAGAAGGTTCCCTCCTTGAGAGGCGGAGAGCAGCGCTCGAGCGGGCGGGATATCTGGAGGCCCGGGTAGCCATCACCCGTGACGACAACCTCCGTGAAAAGATGCTGACCGCGGCCGCGCTTTACAGGACACTGGCCCCTCGGCTCGGTCGGCGCGTCTCAATTTACGCCACCCCCCTCCGGCGGCGACGCGTCGGTGCCCTAACCACGAACGCCCTTCGCGGCGACTACCGAAGCGTCCGGCGCGGCGGCCTCGGATCCTGGGCGCTTGCCCAGGATCTCTTCACCTTTGGGCGCTCAACACCCCGATTACGCTGAATGGTCCCCCCGCCGCCCGTCGATTAGCATCAAAATCATCAAGTGGGGCGGAGCAAGTGGGCCCACGTCCGTTAGTACCCTTTAGGACCAAATGGAACTTCGCAGGCTTTGGACGCTGATTTGGCACCGCAAGATCCTGGTTGCCATCTTGATCGTCGCGGCGCTTGCAGCTGGTTATCAAGCCACCCCGCGCCAAGCGCAATACCGTGCCACTGCGGTTCTGTTCGTCGGTGTTCCTGAATACAGCTCGGCTGGAGTATTCAGTAATGATCTCCTCCTCGGCCAGCAACAGCTCGCTGCCACGTTCTCGACCATGGTGCCCTCACTTGCCGTTGCCCAGGCTGCGGTATCGGCAACTGGCGTACCGAGGTCAGCCAGCACCGTGCTCGCCGAGACCAGCTCGACACTGGTCCAGGGAACCAGCCTCATACACGTTTCGGTCACCGACAGCGATCCGGTCGTGGCTCGGGATCTAACCAATGGAATGTCACAGGCCTTCGCTGCAGAAGTCCTCAAGATCGATCCGGTCACCTCCGGCCTCAATGGTCGGTCAGGCTCGCCGACATCACCGGTATCCATCACCCAGGAAGCCGTACTGCCGACCGCCCCGCTCAGCAACGGGCTGGGACGCAATTTGATCCTGTCCGGAATCTTCGGCTTCCTCGTGGCTGTCGGTGTCGTTCTCGTGCTCGATTACCTTGACCTCTCCGTCAGGACGCCCGAAGACCTCGAGCGGAGAGCGGGCCTGCCGGTATTGGGCATCATTCCCCAATTCCCCGAACTTCCTGCCCACCAGGACATACATCCGGGCATCCGCATCGTTGGCGTCGAGCCGCTCGCAGGCCAGACGAGTGAGTAATACCAATCCCATCAACAGCTCGGCCTCGGGCACCCCACCCAAAGGCGGTTACCTCGGGCGACTTATCGGGTCACGGCGAGCGGCTCCTCGAACCTCGCCATGGGCCAGCAGAAACTCCTTTGAAGAGTCGTTCAGGATGCTGCGCTCCAACCTCTCCGTCTCGTTGAGCGAGATCGATAAGCCCATAGTGATGGTAACGAGCAGTCATGCCAATGAGGGGAAGACCGTTGTATGCGCCAAGCTCGCCCTTTCGTTCTCTCAAGCGGGCAAGCGGGTCGTCCTCGTAGATTTGGATCTGCGCCATCCCAGCGCGCATCTGCTCTTTGAGACCCATAACGAGTTCGGCATCTCGGACGTTCTACTTGGACGGAGGCCTCTTCGCGACTGTTTGCAGCAGCTTGAGATCCGGTACTCGGACAGTCCCGTCGGCGGCTCCATGTACTTCATTGGGACGGGCCCTCAGGTCCAGAACCCGACCGAACTCTTAGGATCCGGTCGCACCGCCCGCACACTCGACGGCCTTGCAAAGCAGGCGGACGTCGTACTGCTCGACACTCCGCCGGTGCTCCCGGTGGCCGACGCCCTCGTCATCGGTCGCATCGCCTCAGGGGCAGTGCTGGTAGTCGAAGCAAGCCGTACAGCCTTCCAGGCGGTTCAGCAATCGAAGGATCTCCTGATCCGGAATCAGACGAGACTCCTCGGGATAGTGATGAACAAGTTCCTGGCTCGGGACGCCGAATATACCTACGGGTACTACGGGTACGGCTATGGAGCGGCCCCTGCTGGTGGCAGCGACCGGGCTTTCCCGGAACGCGAGCTGATCGCCAACAACGGTTCTGGTCGCCAGGACATCGATTAGGCCGCTCCGCTCATAAGTTGCTGACTGGCGGCGATCATTGCGAATCCTCTTCACACTTCACTATCCGCTCGATCCCAACGCCGGGGCCGCGGGCTACACCCTTCGGCTGGCTGAAGCGCTTCGGCAGATCGGCAACGACGTAGAGGTAGTCGGGGCGACACGGCTTTTCAAGCACCTCGGAAAGCGGCCGGCCGAGCTCTGCTTCCCCTTCGCCGCAACAGCGAGGTCTCTTCGATCGTTGACTCTGCAGCCCCACGACGTGATCGACTGTTCGACGGGCGATCTATGGCCGTGCCCTCGGTCCGTGGTGCGGAGGCTCGGGGGGATCACCGTGACCCGGAGTCACGGGCTGGAACACATCGAGTCTCAAGAGCTGTTAAAAGCCGCGGAACGAGGTGAGGTAAAGGTAAGGCGTAGATACTCCGTCTATTACGGAGGAATTCACCTAAAGCAGGTCGCCCGCTCCTTGCGCGTTGCTGAGGGTGCGATCTTCTGTAACGAAAGCGATCGGCGGTTCGCCGTGGACCGTCTGGGAATCGAGGAGTCGAGGGCGTTCTTCGTTCGAGCCGGAGTTGCTGATTACTTTCTCGGTCTTCCTCGACCTCGAAGCTCGAAGGGTGTTGCCCCTCGGATCGCCGTAGTAGGACCGTACGTGTGGCGGAAGGGCGCTGTTACGGCCTCGTCAGCGCTATCGCGAATCCTGCGGGAATGGCCGCTAGCACGGGCGAGCTGGCTGGGCGCTTCACGAGAAGCGGTTCTCGCCCGTTTCGACCCGGACGTTCGAGAACGCGTGAGGGTCGTATCCCAGTACCCAAATACCGATCTCCCCGCTCTGCTCCAGGATCATCACATTCTGCTCGTACTGTCTCGGTCCGAAGGGTTCCCGGGGGTGATCCTCGAAGGGATGGCCAGCGGCGTCGCGATCATCGCGAGCGACGTTCCCGGTCCACGCGACATCCTCTCTGGGACCGGAGCCGGAATCCTGGTTCCGCCTGGCGATCCGGAGCGCGTCGTGAAGGAGGTTGGATTGCTCCTCAACGACCGGACGCTCCTCGACGGGCTACGCCAGAAATCACACCAACTCGCACAGAACTACAGGTGGCGGGATGTCGCCGCTGAGAATCTCGAGATCTATAACCGTCTTCTCGAGCGAAAGCTGGCAAGAAAGGGCATCCGGCGAAGCGGATGAAGGTAGCGATTGACGCTCGTCGGCTGCAAGACCGACCTCTCTTCGGGGTCGGTCGTGGCATCGCCAACGTACTGCCGACCCTCGCCCAAGAGATCGAGATCGTATTGCTCTGCGATCGAAGGCGAGCATCTCCGGCGGGATTCGATTGCGAGATTGTCTCGCTTTCGGGATTCGGACCGTTGCCGGAAATAGCCTGGCTTCAGCTAGGAGTGCCGTGGTGGCTGAACAAGCGAGATCTCGTCTTTCACGGCCCTTACAACGCTGTCCCGTTCGCCAGCCGGGGGCGTACGGTCGTGACTATCCACGACTTGTCGTGGGAGCACCATCCGGAGGGCTTCACGGCGCTCCGTCGGGCGGCCCTGATTGTGCAGGCCAGATGGTCGGTTCGTCACGCCGACTCCATCGTGACTGTCTCGGAGTTCGTCAAGAATCAGATCGTTGACACGTACAAGGTCGGCCCAGATCGGATAGTCGTCGCCCCCAACTCGGCCGACCCGCTCTTCACTCCGGCAAGAGCAATCGATGCCGCAAAGGTACTCGCACGATACGGTGCCACGTCACCGTACGTGGTGGCGCTCGGGGGCGCTAGTCGAAGGGCGCTTCCCACCTCCATCGAGGCCTGGAAGATTGCCGTCGCGCAAATGAGCCCCCGCCCCCATCTTGTTGTCGTCGGACCAGAGTCCCCTCCCCGTGCCCCCGGGATCTTTCATGTAGGGGTCCTCGATGACCTCGATTGGTCAGCGGTCCTGGCCGGAGCCGAAGCGTTCTGCTACCCCACCAGATACGAGGGATTCGGAATGCCGGCGCTCGAGTCGGCCGCAAGTGGCACGCCCGTCGTTTGTGCGAAGGTTGCGTCCCTCCCGGAAGTGCTCGGCTCGGCAGCCGGGTGGGCCGAAAGTGCAGGCTCCGATGACATCGCCGGCGCTCTTTATCGCATCCTGACCGACAGCGACCTGAGGAGTTCGATCAGAACGGCTGGTTTGCAACGAGCGATCTCCGCGCCGACCTGGACCGATGCGGCGAATGCCCTCCTGAACGCCTACGAGATGGCAGCCGCATGATCGAAACACACCCGCACGACCCAGCCGATGGCATTGCGCCCTTGGTATCGATCGTAACTGTCACATGGAACAGCGCCGGGGTGATCCCGGGGATTCTTCGATCGATTCATAGCACGCTGGCGCCCGAAAGCTACGAGCTGATCGTGATCGACAACGGTTCGAAGGACGGCACTGTTGACCTCGTTCACCAACTTGCACCGGAGGCGGCTGTCATCGCCAACCCTAGGAACCGGGGTCTTGCAGCAGCGAACAATCAGGGGCTGGACGCCGCCAAGGCGGAGTTCATCGTCATATGCAACCCAGACGTCCTTTTCAAGTCCGGCGCCGTCACGGAGATGTTGCAAGTAATGACCCGGCACCCATCCGCAGGTTGGGTGGTGCCTCGTCAACGACACGAAGACGGCAGACTGCTGACAACCGCTGGCGACCTGCCAACCCTGTCGGAGGCTTTGCTCGGCCGAACACTTGCGGGCTGGTCCAGCCAGGGAACCACCCAAGGACAGTGGTGGGATGGCTGGGCGCACGATGAGGAGAGAGCCATCCCGAGAGGCCAAGAGGCCGTATACATGATCCGCCG
>Ga0307479_10003420_pt1 | contig 14446 bp, 10 predicted proteins | sample atmos_gasesECM4C_FD_203743 | JGI IMG/M metagenome (GOLD analysis project Ga0307479, IMG submission 203743) | Hardwood forest soil microbial communities from Morgan-Monroe State Forest, Indiana, United States - atmos_gasesECM4C_515 | ecosystem: Environmental > Terrestrial > Soil > Temperate...
CTGGCGTGCGCGGCTGTCGCGCAGGCCCCTTCTTACCAGGTCGTGGGCAGCGTTTCGCAAATTATGCTGTCCATGAGTTGGCCGATGTCGGACGAGTTGCTCTACATCGAGCGCAACCCACCCAAGACCGATAAAGAATGGATCAATCTGCAGTATGCGGCGCTGATGCTCGCCGAATCGGGCAACCTGCTGATGATGCCGGGCCGAGCACGAGATCAGGAGCGCTGGATCCAGGACGCCAAAATGATGGTGGATGCCGGCGCCGCCGCCTTCCGGGCTGCGCGGGCCAAGGACATGGACGCCATCCTGGCCCTGAACGGGCAGATCGTCGACTCCTGCACTAATTGCCACGCGGACTATCGCCCGAATTACCGGCGACGGCCGCCCTCAGCAGCACCTGAGAAGTGAGCACGCGAATTTGCGACCATAGAGAAGTCATCCGATGCTGAAATCCGCTCTCTTTCTCGCAGCCGCCCTGCCGATCATGGCGGCTCCCATCAGCCAAGCCGATCGCAACAAGCTGATCGAGGACCTGAACCACTCCCGCCAGATGTTCCTCGACGCCATTGCTGATGTCAAAACATAAGCCCAGTGGAACTATAAACCCGCTCCCGATCGCTGGTCCGTGGCTGAGTGCGCAGCCCACATCGTCGCTGCCGAAGAGTACTTTCGCGACAATATCAGCCAGGCACTAAAAGGCCCTTTACTTCCCACCGCACAACAGAGCGATGCCGGCGATGCTGTGATCTCGAAGTTCATTCGCGATCGCTCCACGAAGTTCCAAGCTCCCACTGCTCTGGAGCCCACGGGCAAGGTCACACCGAAAGCGCAGGCGATCATTGATTTCGAAGCCACGCGAGCCAAGACGCTGGATTATGTCCGCACCACCCAAGACGCGCTGCGCGAGCATGGCGGCGGCACGCCCCCGGCCAGCGCTTACCAACTGATTCTGATGCTAAGCGGTCACACCGAACGGCATACCGCCCAATTGCTCGAAGTAAAGTCCTCACCCGGGTATCCGAAGAACTAAGCCGCCGGGCCCCGCAGGTCGAAAGCCTTGCCCAACCAGTTCCTATTGCTCAGCGTTGAAATCGAAAACATCCGTATTGGTGCGGACCTGGAGATGCCCCGCGCCCAGGGCTTTGGCCTCGATCGGCAAAAAGATCGCGCCGTCGGTGCTTTCCCCCGGAGCCAGTTTCGTCTGTACCAGCGCTACCGCCGAAGCCGTGGCAGCCGCCCGCAGCTTCGAGGATCCAAAAGCGAGCGCAGCCTGTCGCCGCGTTTCGAAGCCGTTGGTGGACTTCATGTTGGGGATGCCGTAGATGGCCGTCTCGTACGTATTCACCAGTTTGATGACGTCGCCTCCGGTGCCTTTTTGCATCAGCATCGCGATCACTGATTGCGCGCTGGCCGCCTCGACGCGCTCGCCGGAGTTCCGGAGGTAGTAAAAATCTTCGGGCCTGATGACGTACGGGCCCGCCGACCCGTTGGACACGGCGATTTGTAGAATCGTGTACTCCCGCAGGTGCGACGGCAGCGGCGCGAACATAATAGTAATGCCGCTCCGCGTCAGTGTCTGATATTTCAAGCCGCGGGATTCAAATTCGATCACCTGCGCGCCGGCCGCCTGGAAAAAGAAAAGGACACTCATCGCCCAAGCGGCTGCGTACCGGGTCACTAAACTATCTTAATATGGGCGCCATGTGGGCGCCGGTTATGTATCGTTCGCTTTTGATATTGCATGCCGCGCCGCTGTGCGCGCAGCCGCCGGATAGAGCCAAAAGCTCTGCCGTGATAGACTGCGGACACCGCATGTGGGAGGTAGCCATGTATCACCGGATTTCCAGGGGCGCCGCTGCCCTCTCGTTCCTGGGCCTTACCCTCGCAACCGCTCCGGCTCTTGCTCAGGTCGATTTCTCCGGCGAGTGGGCGCCGCGCTTCTTCGAGGACCAGCCGGAACGCGTTCCGGGGCCGGAATTAGGCGACTACCTCGGGCTGCCGATCAACGATGCTGCCCGTATGAGGGCAGATAGCTGGGACGCATCGCTGCTGACCCTTCCGGAATGGCAATGCCGGCCCCACTCGGCTGACTACATCTGGCGCGGACCTTCCACTCTGCGTATCTCCAAAGAGGTTGACCCGGTCTCGCGGGAAATCGTCGCCTTCCACGCCGAGTGGCTGCGCTCGGTGGATCGCCCCGTTTACCTCGATGGCCGGCCCCATCCGCCAGACTGGTCCGCTCACACCTGGGCAGGTTTCACCACGGCGAAGTGGGAAGGAGATGTACTGACGACGCATGTCACGCATCTCAAAGAAGGCTACATCCGGCGCAACGGCATGCCGCGCAGCGATCTGGCCACCTTGACCGAACACTGGATGCGCCACGGGGACTGGTTGACCGTGGTCACTATCGTAAACGACCCGGTGTACCTGACGGAGCCTTTTGTGCGCAGCACCGACTACGAGCTGAATCTGCACCAGCAGGTTCCCCCTTACCCCTGTGAAGTGGTCGAAGAAGTGGACCGGCCGGCAGGAGTGGTGCCCCACCATCTGCCGGGAACGAACAAGTTCGTATTCGAATTCGGGAAGAAATACGGCGTTCCGGCCGAAGCCGCGCGGGGCGGGGCCGAGACTATGTATCCCGAGTACCGGCTGAAAATCGAAAAGAACCGCTGACTGGTTCCAGTATGATGCTCGACCCACGGATTCGGAATCGCACCCGCCGGACAGGGGTCTTCGCTGCCCTAATACTTCTACCCTTGGTCTCGCTCGCGCCCACTAGGGTGGCAGCCCAAGGGCTCGGCCTTAGTGATGGCGTTCCACAAGATGGGGCCGTGCATATCCTGCACGTGCGTGGACCGATTTACATGCTGGTTGGCGCCGGCGGCAATGTCACGGTATCCGTGGGCGCGGACGGCGTTCTGATGGTTGACAGTGGACTGCAGGCGGCGGCGGACAAGGTTCTCGCTGCCGTCCGGCAGCTGCAAAGAGAGGCGGCTACGAATGGCGTCAGCGAACTGCACTTCGGCGCCGAGACACGCTCCTCCGTGCGGGCGATTCTCGATACCGAGGCGCCTCCGAAACCGATCCGTTACATCGTAAATACGCATTTCCACGCAGATCATACGGGCGGCAATGAGATGTTTGCCAAAGCCGGACGCACATTGACGGGCGGCAATGTAGCCGGAGATCTGGCCAACGCCGCCGAAGGCGCAGCCATCATTTCGCAGCAGAACGTGCTCGAACGCATGAGCAAGCCGGGCGCCGCCAACCAGCGGTCCATTCCCTTCGATGCGCTTCCCACGGAGACTTTCCACCGGGACATGAAGCTCAGCCATTTCTTCAACGGCGAGGGCGTGCACATCATACATCAGCCGGCCGCGCACACCGATGGCGATAGTATCGTCTACTTCCGCGGCTCGGACGTGATCAGCACAGGCGACATTTTTGTAACCAACAGCTATCCAATCATCGACTTGGCCAACGGCGGCAGCATCAACGGGACCATCCAGGCGTTGAATAATATCCTCGATCTGGCCATCCCTGAGTTCCGCTTGGAAGGCGGCACCATGATCATCCCTGGCCATGGCAGGCTCGCCGATTCCGCCGATGTGGCTTATTACCGGGATATGGTGACCATCGTGCGTGACCGGATCCAGGACATGCTCAGACGGGACATGACCTTGGAGCAGGTAAAAGCCGCGCGGCCGACCAGGGATTACGATCCTCGATATGGCGCGACTAGCGGCTTTTGGACTACGGATGCGTTCATCGAAGCGGTCTACCGAAGCCTCGCCGGCGAAAAGAAAAAATAAGACCGCCTCCTGGCGTTCGCATCCGTTCAATTTCTGCCGGTAATTTTGGTAACAGAGTGCCGGTTTTACCGGAAAGAATGTGCGTGACCTCGCTTTGCGGCGGGTCTATACTCAAAAGCACCTGGATCAGGGGGTAAGAATTCATATGGACGCTATAGGAAACGAAATACTTCAAGCGGAAGATCCGCTAACCTATCTTCCTCGGAAAGCCGTCAGGCACTGGGGAAAGGGAACTGTGATTTACAGCCCGGAACAGCCTTCGGACCGCCTCCACTTAGCCGTCGTGGGGCGGGTGAAAGTTAGCTCCAGGTCCGACGATGGCCGCGAAACCGTCTGGCGTTTGATTTCCAGTGAGGGAATCTTCGGAGAGTCGGTGCTCGTGGGCGGCCCACCACTGGAAATAGCCGTGGCGATTGATGATGTCACTCTCATGTCGTGGACGCGCGCGGAAATCGAGCAGCAGATCGACCGCGAACCGAAACTCGGCCTGGCGCTCACACAGTACCTGGTCGGGCAATGCGTTGCCCTTCAGGAACGCATTGAGAGCATGTCGATGTACAAAACACCCGAGCGGGTCATGATCGCTATGGTCAACCTCGCGCGGACTCTCGGGAAACCGGCGGCGGATGGCGCCACTCGCCTCGGCTGGCTCACGCATCGTACCATCGCGGAATACGTCGGCACGTCGAGGGAGATTATCACCTACCAGATGAACCGCCTGCGCCGGCTTGGGCACATCCAGTACACGCGCCGTTATATCGATGTGTACACGGGAAGCCTGGTCGATTCTCTACGCCAAGAAGGAATCACACTCTCCGAGCCGACGCCGGACTTTAGGGGCAAAAGCCTGGGGGCGGGAAGCTCGCAGTACTAGTCGTCTTTCGGAGCCGCGACCGTCAGGGAGCGGTAGAGGCTAACGCGGCTGGGTCACCACGTCGATCAGGACGGCCTCGCCCTTCTTCACGCGCTCGATCCCGCGCTTGAGCGCCGGCGCCAGATCCTTGGGGTCGGCGATGGGGCCTTCAGCGTAGAGGCCGTAGCCTTGCGCGACCTTGGCATATTCGATGTTCGGGTCCCACAACTTGGTGCCGATGTGGGCGCGCTCGGCCCCGCGATTGTGTATGCTGCACTGCTGCTCCACGAACATCACTTCCTGGTGGTAGCCGCGGTTGTTGTGCATGATGGTGAGCAGCGGAATGCGATGGTGCGCCGCCGTCCAGAACACGCCCGGGGCGTAGTTGAAGTCGCCATCGGTCTGGATATTAATCGAGAGGCGCCCGTATTTCCGGTTGGCCAGCGCCGCTCCCACCGAAGCCGGCGCCCCATAGCCCATGCCGCCCGCGCCCTGCCCGCCAATATAGTGGTATATTTTCTCCATCTTCCACAGGCGATTGGGCCAGCCGCCCACAAAGCCCTGCGGGGAGACGAACGACCAATCCTCATTCTTGATCAATGGCCACAGCTCCGCCGAGATGCGAGCCAGGCTTACGGGGCTGGCATCGAATCCGTACGAGGCGGCTTCGACACCCGCATTGAACGCAGCCTTATGGGCTTCGGCCAGCTTTTTGCCGCGTTCTTCCATGGTCCTGCGCCCGCCCGCGGTGATCAGCTTTTTGCAGGCTTCGATGAGGTACGGTAGAGTCGCTTCGGCATCCGCTCCGATATCCAGGTCGATATCGACATAGTGGCCGAAATCCTGAATGTTGCTTTTATGAGCAAGCGTTGTGGACGAGATGCTGATTAGCTTGGCGCCGCGGGCGCGCGCCGCGCGCGCCTCGTTCTGCAGATCTGCGACCTCCAGCGCCAGCGTCACATCAGGTTGGTAGCCAGCGCCGCCATTGCCCGCGAGCGGGTGGCGGTTAGGAAAGTTCATGCGCTCCTGGCTGTTCACCGGAGTCTGCAGGGCCTCGGCCAGTTCTACCAGCAGCTTGATCCCTTCCGGCGTGCGGGCCGCGCGCTGCGCGACGATCATGGGGCGCTCGGCCGCGACCAGCATTTTGGCGGCGGCAGCCACAGCGGCCTGGTCTCCGGCCGGCGGCGAGGTCATGGTTAGTTTTGGAATGCGCAGGTTGGTTTCTGCGATCGCGTGGGACTGAATCTCGTTATTGGCGACCAGCAGCACGGGCCCCATGGGTGGCGTCATCGCGATCTTGTACGCCCGCACCGCCGAATCGGCGAAGTGCTGCAATGAGTACGGCTCGTCATCCCACTTCGTGTAATCGCGCACCAGCGCTCCCAAATCCTGCGCACTGTGCAGCGATTGCACGCCTGCGGCCCGTTCCGCACCGTCGGCGTGGTTGCCCACAATCATGTAAACCGGCACGCGGTCGGCATATGCGTTGTAGATCGCCATGCCCGCGTGCTGCAAGCCGATATCGCCATGGATCAGCGCCATCATCGGCTTGCCTTCGATCTTGTAATACCCGTGACACATGGCCACGGCCGACTCTTCGTGGCACGCCGTGAGAAACTCCGGCATCGTGTTCGGCTTCGGGCCATAGTTGATGATGGATTCGTGCAGCGATTCAAATGTCGAACCCGGATTAGCAGCGAGATATTCGATGTTAAGGGTCTTCAGCACTTCCACCATGAAGTCCGACCCCGGCCGCTCGATAACACGAGCGCTGGCCGAAGGCGCTGCGCCGCCGTTTTCGCGCGCCAGTCGCTGCGCCGGAGGCGTCGCCGCGCCTGACCCGGGGGAGGCTGCAGGACCGGCGGCTTCCTCCTGCGAGTTTCCAATCCGGGGCTGTGCCGCCAATGCCGCGGCGCCCGCCGCCGCGCCTTTTAGAAATCCACGGCGATCAAACGAACTGGCTTTTGTTTTGCTGGACCTGGGTTTCGACATACGCGCGTCCTCCTGCTTCGCGAGTGAACCTCGGGTGCGACCATCTTATTGAGAAAGCGTTCGGGGTGTCAACCCGCGATCGCCTGCCCCAGCTTACCGGCGCAGCACGCCGTTGTGCGGGTCGAGCGTGACCTTCGCCGGCGCTTGTGGGAGATCTACGGTGAACGTCACCGGCTCGTCCGACGCACGCACCCATTTAGTGATCAACCGCGGCTGTGTCCCATCGCGGCCGCGCGGCAATTGGATCTCTACAGGAGCCAGGGCCTCGAAGCCCGCGGGAACCTCCGACTGCGTCAGCGTCCCTTCCAGGGCCCATCGCATACCCTTCGCCTTTACCGTGTAGGTCAGCTTTAAGGCCGGAATCCCGGTACCATAGACCCACTGGTCGAAGAAGGCCTCGAGTTTAGGATCGTCGGACCGGGGCGGGAGAAATTCGGAGGCCAGAGTGCGGAAATCCCCGGTGGTGATTTCACCGCGGCCATAACGCTTGAGCAGTTCGGCCAGCATGGAAAAAAAGCGCTCATCACCCATGCGCAGCCGCAGCATGTGGATAATCCAGGAGCCCTTGCCGTAAGTAACAGCACGCCATGCCCTCGGTTCGAGCGAGCTTTCCAGGCGCGAGCCCAGCACGATGGGCCCCGCGGCATCGATCGGCTCTCCGTTTTCGCTGCGCGTCAGCAACTCCAGGCGATATTCCTCGAGCATGGCATCCAGGACACGCCGTCCCTTGGTCTTTTCCAGGTAGAGCAGGGCGGAGTAATTGGCCAGAGCCTCCATCAGCCAGTCGTCGCGATAGCCGGCGCTGGTGACCTGCGCGCCCCACCACTGATGGGCCGTTTCGTGGACTTCCAGCAACTCATCGAAGAACACCTCCTGCGGCCGGCTTGCGCCGGCGTAGCCCAGGTACGAACGCGTGGAAAGGTAGATCAGGCCGGGGTATCCCTGGCCGAAATTGCCGGGAATCGGTGAAACGGTGAGATAGGGGAGCGCCGGCGGGCCGAACTTTGAGCCCATGAATTCGAGCATTCCAGCGATATCGGACGCCAGGCGTTCCAGCCGAGCCAGAGGATCCACCAGCGGCAGCGGCGGAGACAGCGTATCCGGGAGAGGAGCGCCACGGCCGCGGCGCGGGCCGGTCTGAGGCAGCGGCATCGGTAGAGGCGGCCGCGGCCGCAGCGCCGACTCCACCGTGCGGTTACCGCAGACATCCACCACGACACCTCCTCGCGAGACGCGCGCGTGCGCGTAGTCGCCCAGATTGAATCCTGCCATCCGTATCGGACCGTTTGGCCGGCGGCGCGTAGTCCGCCATTCTCCCTCGGTTCGGTCTTCCAACACTTCACCGGGCGTGACCAGTTCCAGATCGCGTGGATAGCGGAAGGTCAGATCAAACGTGGTCAATTGCGGCCCCAAATTCGGATACCAGTTCCCCCTGGCGGTGACATAAAAAACGCGGTCCCCGGCATCCACGATAGCTTTTCCCGAGTAGTGAAACTCGAACTCGTGTTCCACGCCGGCGCGCAAAGGAGCCGCCGGCATCACCAGGAAGAAGGAGCTTTCGCCGCGCGTAATGCCGCCGCGAACGGTGTTTTCCCGCTCCACAAACTCGGCCGGCATGCCATCCACCGTGACCTCGCTGATGGCCATTTCCCGGGCAATATCAAAGGGTAGGACTCGCAGGCCGTCGATCGCGGTTTTCACCTTGACCTTGGTGACTGCAGTCAGGTTCAGGCTGGGCTCGACGGTCGCCGAGATGCGGTAATCGCTCAGATCGATGCGCAGCGGGCCCGAAGCCACTCCGCCCTTGGCTGAGCGCGCGGCAAAATGGGTCCAAACATCGAAGAAGGTCCGGCCTTTGCGCGTCGTGAACTGCCCGGCCGCGATCTGGTCGACATTATCCGGGTCGAAGAAAATATTGAAGTTGTTCCACCTCGTGGATTGGATCGCGGCGGCGAAAAAATCGGCCTGGCGCACCGGGCCATTCAGGAGATCCAGCGACAACCGCAGGTCCAGGCTGCCGCTCAGATTGTGCAACACCGGGTTCCACTTCTCCGCCAGAAGCGCCCCCATCTCCGGTACCCGGCGATTGGTAGGATTGTTGGGAATCTGCTGGATGAGTGACTGGTATTGGTCCCCGGTAAAGAAGAAGACTGCAGCCTGCAAGCCCTCATCAAGGTTGGGCCTGCCGATATAACTGGCCAGCGCTCGGCGCTCGGCAAAGTTGGGCGGGCGTAGAATCACCTCGCCACTGCCGTTCTCGACATCTGCGCTGAAGATCGCGGCAACCGGGCGGCCGGCTATCGGCTTGCTGAAGATCAGATAACCGTCGGTGAGGTAGAAGCGGATGTCTTCCTTGAATAATGTGAAGTCGCGAATGCGGTAACAGGCTTCGCTGTCCAGAGAGTTCTCGCGAATGGCACGCGCCAGATCCGTGGCCGGGCCCGCGGCCATCGGCAGGCTGACTGCAACAAGAGTTAAGAACAGCCTGCGCCGCGCCATTCCTACAGTGTACTAATCCGCTGCAAGGCAGGCGACGAGATCGCCGTCCCCACCACGATGAGTTACACCGCCGCCTGGGCGATGGGCAGACGCTGGACCCTGGCCAATCGGCAAAGCTCAAGCAAGCGGATCAGCGGCCAGGCCGGATCGATTTCCCACCCGCGCAGTGAGAAGCGGGCCGACGTAGGGAACTGGTGGTGATTGTTATGCAATCCCTCCCCTGCTGTCAGCAACGCGATCCATTGCAGATTGGTCGCGGTATTGTCGAAGTTGCGGTAGCCCACCATGTGGCAAACGCTGTTAATGGCCGAGTTGAGTAGCACGTATGAGATGGCGTGAGTTACCCAGGCGGCCAGTCCCCACCACGGGCCGAACAGAAGAGCAAAAATCGCGAGACCGCCAAGACCGGCCCATTCGATCCCAGGCAGTTTGTCGAGCCAATCCTCCTTCCAGTCAGGAGTGTACTTGCGAATGACTGCTGCGTTGGACGCTTCCTTTCTGTAGAAGAAATAATTGCCGAACAGCACGGTCCACAATCCGTAGATGTAGGGACTGTGCGGATCGCCGGCCTCATCGGAGAAATGGTGATGCTTGCGATGTACAGCGGTCCACTGGCGGGGAATCACGCCCGTGAACAGAGAGAGCTCGAGGTGCATCAGGGCGCCAACCAGCGGATGCAACTCCAACCCGCGATGGGTCTTGGAGCGATGCAGATAAATCGTCGTGAAAAAGACCGACATCTGCAGGACTACACCAGTAATTACCGCCATCCACAACAGGCTCATTCATTCTCCTAGGATTTGAATACCGATTCGCCTGAAAAACACTGCGCGGGCGGGTGGCTCCAGGACCGGCTCAGAATCGTATGTTCAATGATAGCAGACGATCGCGCAAACTCTGGAATTTAATGGAATTTAATGAACAGTTCGCGCCGCAGCCGCGCCGTCAGGCCTGCCGCGCCTCAAGAACCGGGGCAACACCGGCGGCCGAGACCGCCGGTGCTACAAGTTCCCGATCAAAACAGGAGCTTCAGCGCCAACTGGATCTGCCTCGATGTCGTGGCCGTCGAGGTAACCTGCCCCGCCGACGAACTGTAAGCCGTTCCCGCGAAAACGATCTCGTTCGGATACGCGAAATTGGAGTGATTGAAGATGTTAAACGCCTCCGCCCGGATCTGCAGGTTCAATCTCTCGTTCATTCTGACCCTCTTAAAGATGGACGTATCGACATCCACCAGGCCGGGTCCGCGCAGTGACCCGCGCGATACGTTCCCGAAAGTTCCCGGAATCGGCATGGAGAACGCCTGTGGATTGAACCATTGATTTGGGCTGCCCAAAATCACTTTCCCGTTGAAGTTCGGATTCCAGTTGGGGACATCGGAAGGATTGGAATCGCCCGTGCCGGAATTGTTGGAACCGATCAGGGGCGTGATAGGGAACCCGCCCTGAGCCGTAAGGATCCCGTTCCATTGCCAGCCGCCGATGAGCTTTTCTCGAAGCCCGCTGGCGCCGGTCGCGAACCGCTGTCCGTTGCCAAACGGCAACTGATAGCTGAAATTCGCGTTGAACTGGTGCTGGATGTTGTAAGCCGCGATCCCCCGGTTCAGGGACAAATAATACGGGCTGAACACATCTGCCGGCTCGTTTTCACCGGAAGGAGCCAGGATCGCCGAATTCAAGTCGATCACTTTGGAAAAGCTGTAGTTGGCTTTGAAACTGAGCCCTCGCGCGACGCGTTTCATCATGGAGACATTGAGCGAATGATAGCTGCTGGTGCCTTCACCGAACCAAGCCGTGGTGTTGGACACGTACGGATTCGGGCGCCCCATCAACGTGACGCCGTTTACCGTCTTAGGCGGGACGGACGGCATATAGAGCGTTCCTTGCGGCACCATGCGCGCCTGGGCAGCGGGAAGAATGCCGCCGCTCAGACACCCCTGCGGGTTCTGGCAGATCTGGGGCTGGGCGGAGTTGGTATCCTCCACGAGATTGGTATGGTAGGCCTGGCTGCCCACGTAGCCGACCTGAAGCATCAGGTCTTTCGCAAGTTGACGTTCCACCGTTACGCTCCATTCCTGCACGGTGGGCGTGAACATATTCGGATCGAAACCGGCGGGCTGGTAAATCGAACAGGGGGCGGCGATTCCGGGTCCGCAGGTGGGCGGTAGCACGGCATTCTTCTGAAGCGGCAGGAGGGAAAGGAACCCCGATGGCGGTATCTGAAGCTGCTCGCGGGCGCTGAAGGGCGGATTGGGATACGCCCGGATACCCAGATTATCCAGCAGGTCGTTATAAATCCCAAAACCGGCCCGCACGGCCCAGGTTCCCGTGCCCGCCGGGTCCCAGGCCAGTCCCACGCGCGGCTGCCACAACGCCTTGGCGTTGTTCTGAGCCAAGCAGGAACCTCCGATGTGCGGATTGGTCTGGACCACGAAGTTGGGGTCAAAGAAATAGTTGGTGCACCGGTTCGCCACTTCGTTCCAGCCGTTGGTCCCCTCATCCCGCAGTCCAAGACGCATGGTCAGATTCCGGCGCAGCTTGATCTCGTCCTGGAAATACCACGCCACTTCGGTCGTCCGGTATCCCACCGGAACCGGGTTCCGCACCAGGATCGCCTGGCTTGGCTTGTCTTGAAGAAATGCCAGCACCGTCGGGTAGGCAACGTTCGCCGCCGAGCCCTGAGCAGCGCCCGTCTCATATTGCTGGATCCGCTGTACCCAAACGCCGGCGGCAATGGTGTGCTTGCCCTTGATGTAATGCACGTCATCGGCCCCGGTGAAGTAGTTCCTCACGCCCACACTGAGGTTGTTGCCGGGCGCTGCAGCTACGGTGGATGGCTGGGCGGTGATCACCCCACCGCCAATGACGATCGAGCCGGGATTCCCTCCCGGAAGAAAGATCAAGTCTGAGGGAATCGGAACTGCGGGAGCCTGGATCAGCGTGGCATAGGTGCGGGCATAGCCGCCGGTCACGGTGTTTACCAGGCTGGGGGAAAAGATGTGAGTCTCCTGCGTGCTGAGCGTCTGGCCATACAAGTCGCTCATTGTGCTGAAGTTCGGATCAATGAACGGAACCGAGCGGAATCCGTTGTCGATGGTGTAGTTCGCCGAGAAGGAATCCTTAATGGAAATGGTGTAGTCGAAGCGGGCCAGGCCGAAATCCTCCCGAGTCGGCTGCCCGGGATTCGTTAGGGCGATTGCAGTCCCGTCGGGTCCCTCGGGACCCGTCGGCGCCGGCCAGAAGGCGTTGGCATAGGCCAGCATCGCGGGCTTCAAACCCGGAACCGGTGTGCCATCCGGCATGAGTCCTTCGCGGGCTAACGCCCCCGGCACCACCGCGGCGCTCGAACGCGCCAACTGCTGCCGGAAGCCTTCGTAATTCCCGAACAGGAACATCTTGTCCTTCTTGATCGGGCCTCCCAGCATTCCTCCGAATTGATTGCGCTTGAAGGGAGGGGTGCCGATGGTCCCATCGAAAAAGTTCCGGGCATCGAAGTCGCTGTTTCGCAGATATTCGAAGATATCTCCATGCAGTTGATTGGTCCCGGAGGTAGTCACGATGCTGATCTGCCCGCCGGCCCGCTTTCCATATTCGGCGCCATAGGTATTCGTCATAACGTTGAATTCGCGCACCGCCTCCACTCCCAGCAACTGCGCGCTGGCGCCGTACGGGGTGATGTACTGGCCGGTGGCGTTCCCGCCGATCCAATCGACTCCGTTGATGATGAACCGGTTGGTTTCCGGCCGCTTGCCGGACACCGAGAAGGCGTTCCAGGAGCCCGTATTGAGCAGATTGGAGGTGTTATTGGCCGTGCCGGTGTTCAAGGTGATAAGCTGATCGAAGCTGCGGCCGTTCAGCGGCAAGTCTTTCACCTGTTGCTCATTGATCAATCCGGAAGTGGAGGCAAGCGTGGTGTTCACCAGGGGAGTCTCGGCCATGACCGTGACCCTCTGCTCTACATTGCCCACCTGCAACGTCAAATCGATGACCGCTTCCTGGGCCACGGCGAGGTGGATTCCGCGCCGCACCTCCTGTTTAAAACCGGCCTTCTCGGCAGTCACCTCATATGCGCCCACCGCAAGCGAGGGAAGGGTGTAGCTTCCGGCGGCATCGGCAAACGCCGTGCGCTTCTGGCCGCTCTCGATATGTGTGGCAGTGATCAGCGCCCCTTCTAAAACGGCGCCCGAAGCGTCCTTCACGCTTCCAGTAACGGTCGCAGTAAAACCTTGCGCGAACCCTGAATGACTGACCAGGAAAAGGCAGGCAATCATTCCCAATACCAGCGCCGGCGCGGATGCTCTTCTCCCAACCATAATCCCCCCTTCGGATTCAAATGACTCGGAGGCTACGCCCCGGAATCGCCGTTGTCAAGGTGGGCGGGATGCTCTTGGTGCTTGGGTGGATGGGCAGGCGACAAGATCACCTACCCCACCCTTAAAACAGCAGTTTCAGCGCCAGTTGGAGCTGGCGCGAACTCGTAGACGCATAGGTCACTTGCCCGGCCGAAGAACTGAAGGTGGTACCCGTGAAAACAACCGCGTTCGGGACCGCGAAATTGGCGCGGTTGAAAATGTTGAACGCCTCCGCCCGGAACTGCAAGTTCCATCGCTCTGTGATTCGGAACCTCTTGAACAAGGAGGTGTCAAAGTTGAGCAGGTGCGGCCCGCGGAGCGCTCCGCGCGAGACGTTCCCGAAGGTTCCCTGCTTCGCTAGCTGGAAGGCGTTGGGATCGAACCATTCATCCGGTGTCCCAACAATCACCTGCCCCTTGAAGTTCGGATTCCAGTCGGGTACGTCGGATTGATTGGCGTCACCGGTCCCGGAAGTATTGGACCCGGCGAGCGGCGTGAGGGGGAACCCGCCCTGCGCTGTGATGATTCCATTCCACTGCCATCCGCCGATCAACTGGTTCACTGCTCCGTGGGCGCCGCTGGCAAAGTGCTGCCCCGTTCCGAACGGCAGTTGATAGCTGAAATTTGCATTGAACTGGTGCTGGAGGCTATAGGATGCCGGGCCCCGGTTTAGGAAGAGGTTGTAAGGACTGAAGACATCCGGGGGCTCATTCCCGCCCGAAGGAGCCAGGATCGCCGAATTCAAATCGATCACTTTAGAATAGGTGTAATTTGCTTTAAACGTAAGCCCGTGGCTGGCACGCTTGAGCAGTGAGACATTCAGCGAATGGTAGCTGCTGGTGCCCTGATCGAACCATGTGACGCCGTTACCTACGTATGGGTTCGGGCGCGTCGCCGGCGGCATGTACGTGGCACCCTGGGGGACGCGTACTCTCT
>Ga0307479_10003421_pt1 | contig 14445 bp, 10 predicted proteins | sample atmos_gasesECM4C_FD_203743 | JGI IMG/M metagenome (GOLD analysis project Ga0307479, IMG submission 203743) | Hardwood forest soil microbial communities from Morgan-Monroe State Forest, Indiana, United States - atmos_gasesECM4C_515 | ecosystem: Environmental > Terrestrial > Soil > Temperate...
TTGCCGCGGCGGGCTGCTCGGATGGCTCGCTCTGCTCGGGCTGCTTGGCGATGGTCACAATCTGGACCTGCTCGTTAACGGGCGACGTCGGATGCGCGGGGTCGACGAATTGTTCCTCGCCGAGGCCGAGCGACTGAATCCGCTTCGAGGAAATCTTGAAGGTATTGACCAGCGCGTCGCGGACGGCGTCGGCCCTGCGCTGGCTCAGTATGACGTTGTTCTCACGTCTGCCCGTGGACTCCATATGGCCGACGATGAGAAAGCTGCAGGGCAACAGCTGCGCCTGAACCAGCGCGTCGGCGATGCGTCCGAGCGTCTGATAGGATTCCGGCCGCACCACCGGCGTGTCGGTGTCGAACGTGATGGCGACACTGAAAGTCGGCAGCTTGAGAAGGTCGGGCGCGATCGGCGGCCGTTTCTCCGGCGGCGGCTCGTTTCGCGACCGCGATCGCGAGCGCTCCGCTACCTGCTGCTTCAGCGCGGCGATATCGAAATCGGGCGCCGTGTCGAATTGGCTGAGTTGGGTGACGATGTCATCCCGGGTGGGCGCGTTCTGGCCGCGCGCCGGAAGGTTGGGCATTGCGACCAGAACCCAGGCGCTCACCAGCAGCCCAAGGTTTCGCGGCAGGGCCCGCATCATCGGTACCCCGCATCATCCATGGCCTGGATGCAGTTCCGGCTCACGCCGCGCGCCGTCGTCAGGCACGGTATCGATTTGCTGGTCTCCTTGGGCGAGCCCTTGCACAATTTTACGATCTCGCGCCCGCAGGCGTTGGCCACCGTGATGCGCGCCGCGATCCTCTTCTGGATCGCATCAAGGCTCTTGAGATAGTCGGTCGCACATTGCGGCGACAGCACATCCGTGTTGCGCGAGAGGCACTCCTTGAGGCGGTTGGCGTCGAAACTGACGCCGCGGCAATTGGCGCTGATTTCCGCAGCGCAGCTCTTGGCGAGCCAAGCCGCGGCGTCGCCAAAGCTCATCGTCTCCGCCGACGCCACTGGCGCCGTCGCGAGCGCGACTACTAGCAGAATGGACGCTCCCCGGACCATACGCCATCTCATACGAGGAGTTCCGCGATGGTCAAGGGCTACGAACGGCAGAGCTGTGGGCGGCGTGGGCTTAGTTCGATGGTTGCCGGCCTAGGCCCGCTCTACAAAACTGTCGATCACGTTCTTCTCGCCGGCCTTTTCGAACACAATCGTCAGCTTGTTGCCGTCGACCCTGACCACTTGGCCGTAGCCGAACTTCTGGTGGAAGACGCGGTCGTCGAGCGTGAATTCGGAGACCGCGCCGGTCGATTTCGCGACCAGCTCGCCCTCGATCGTTACGGCAGCGCGCTTCTTGCGGGCAAAGCTGCCGCCGAATTCGCCGCCCGCCGAGAAGGACGATTGCTCCTCGTCGAATCCGCTGCGCGCCTGTCCCTGCCCCTGGCCATTGCGACCGCCCTGGCCGCGGGCGCGGTTGGCCTGGGCGCGCTGCCAGCCCGGCGTGGTGTAGCTGGAGCCGAAGGATTCGACATTGTCGAAGCGCGAGGGGCCGTAACCGCCGCTGCCGCCCCAGCCCCCACCGCCCTTGGATTCCGTGATCTCGACGCTGGCGGCCGGCAATTCGTCGAGAAAACGCGACGGGATCGTCGTGGTCCAGGTGCCGTGAATGCGCCGGTTGGTGGCAAAATAGAGCTTTGCCCGGCGGCGCGCCCGCGTCAGCCCGACATGGGCGAGGCGGCGCTCCTCTTCCAGGCCGGCGCGGCCCTGTTCGTCGAGCGTGCGCTGGCTCGGAAACAGGCCTTCCTCCCAGCCCGGCAGGAACACGTTGTCGAACTCCAGGCCCTTGGCCGAATGCAGGGTCATCAGCGACACCGCGTCTTCCTCAGGCCCGCCGTCGCGGTCCATCACCAGCGCGATATGCTCGAGAAAACCTTGCAGGTTCTCGAACTCCTCCATCGAGCGCACCAGCTCTTTCAGGTTCTCCAGCCGGCCGGCGGCGTCCGCCGAGCGGTCCTTCTGCCACATCTCGGTGTAGCCGCTCTCGTCGAGCACGATTTCGGCCAGTTCGGTATGCGAGGTGATCTCGCGCTGCGCCCGCCAGCGGTCGAACTGCAGGACCAGTTCGCGCAAGCTGCCGCGCGCCTTCGGCTTCAACTCGTCGGTATCGACCACGGCGCGTGCCGCCTCGAACAGCGGGATGCGGCGCTTGCGGGCATGGTCATGCAGCATTTGCACGGTGGCGTCGCCGAGCCCGCGCTTGGGCACGTTGACAATGCGCTCGAAGGCGAGGTCGTCGGCCGGCGAGTTGATCACGCGCAGATAGGCCAATGCGTCGCGGACTTCCGCGCGCTCGTAGAATCTCGGGCCGCCGATCACGCGATAGGGCAGGCCCAGCGTGACGAAGCGATCCTCGAATTCGCGCATCTGGTACGATGCCCGCACCAGGATCGCCGCATCGTTGAGCTTCTCGCCCTTGCGCTGCAGCTCCTCGAGCTCTTCGCCGATGGCGCGGGCTTCCTCTTCCGAATCCCAGGCACCGGTGACGGTGACCTTTTCGCCGTCGACGTCTTCGGTGCGCAGCGTCTTGCCGAGCCGGCCTTCATTGTGCGCGATGAGGTAAGAGGCGGCGGCGAGGATGTGGCCGGTGGATCGGTAATTGCGCTCCAGCCGGATCACCTTGGCGCCGGGAAAGTCGTGATCGAAGCGCAAGATGTTGTCGACCTCCGCGCCGCGCCAGCCATAGATCGACTGGTCGTCGTCGCCGACGCAGCAGATGTTCTTGGGGGGAGGAGGGGCGATCGGCGGAGGGGCGATGTTTCCGCCGTCATTCCGGGGCGCACCGGAAGGTGCGAACCCGGAATCTCGAAGTGAGTCCTCTTCATCTCGAGATTCCAGGTTCGGGCCTTCGGCCCGCCCCGGAATGACGGACGAAACAGCGCTGCCCGGCTTCGACGGTGCCTGCGCCAGGAGCCGCAGCCAAAGATACTGCGCGACGTTGGTGTCCTGATATTCGTCGACCAGGATGAATTTGAAGCGGCCCTGGTATTGCCGGAGCACGTCGGGGTGCTCGCGAAAGATCCGGATGCTTTCCAGCAAGAGGTCGCCGAAATCGGCGGCATTGAGAATCTTCAGCCGTTCCTGATAGTTCGCATAGAGCTTGCCGCCCTTGCCGTTACCGAACACGGCGGCTTCGCCCGCCGGCACCTGCGACGGCGTCAGCCCGCGGTTCTTCCAGCCGTCAATCAGGCCCGCCAGCATGCGCGCCGGCCACCGCTTGTCGTCGATATCCTCGGCCTGCAGCAGTTGCTTCAACAGGCGGACCTGGTCGTCGACGTCGAGCACGGTGAAGTTGGATTTGAGCTGCGCCATCTCGGCATGGGTGCGCAGGATGCGCCCGCCGATGGAGTGGAAGGTGCCGAGCCACGGCATGCCCTCGACCGCCTGGCCGAGCATCTGGCCGAGCCTGAGCTTCATCTCGCGCGCCGCCTTGTTGGTGAAGGTGACCGACAGGATTTCATTCGGACGTGCGCGGCCCTGGCTCAGGATGTGGGCGATGCGCGTGGTGAGGACCCGCGTCTTGCCGGTGCCAGCGCCGGCCAGCACCAGCACCGGGCCGTCCAGCGTCTCGACCGCCTCGCGCTGCTCGAGGTTGAGGCCGTCGAGATAGCGCGGCCCTGTGGCCGCGCGTGCGCGCGCGGCAATGCCGCCGGAAGCCGGCTGGTGGTCGGGTACGCTGGAATGGCTCAACTTGCTCGGCTCGGTCATACGAATCGTCTTTAGCCCACGATGGCACCGCGGGGCCGTGAAGGGGAGCCTTCTTAGCAGGATTGATGGCCATATAGGGGTTCCGCGCGCGGTTTTACAGCCTTAATCCGTGGCGTCGGTGGCAGCCACATTTGGTCTGGCAAGGCACGATTTCGTTCCCTTCAGGCGCGCAAAATTTCCCGGTTTCGCGGCCAGGAACCTTTGTTCCCAGGCTGGATTGGTCCTGCGAGTAGAGGGCGCGGCTTCGTCAGCCGCGCCGATCGAAGCCAAACTTTAAAGCCAATCTTGGAGAGAGGTTTGTGTCATGTTGAGTTGGGTCGTCACCTTCCTGATTATCGCGTTGGTCGCAGGCCTTCTCGGCTTCGGCGGCATCGCCGGCACGTCGATCGAGATCGCCAAGGTCATCTTCTTCATTGCGGTGATATTGTTCCTGGTCTCGGCCGTGTTCGGCCTGGTGCGCGGCAGGACCCGCGTCTGACCTCGCCAGGCTCAGGCCGTAAAGCTTCTGGCGCGGCTAAAACGGCTGGCGAGGAGGTCGGCGAGTTTGCTCGCGTGAGTCGTGATCATGAAGTGCGCGGCACCGGGGACGGTTGCAATGCTCGCCCCCGGGATCGACTGGCTGAGAAGCTCGTTGGCGCGTCGCACCGCGGGATGGCTGATCTCGCCGCGCACCACGAAGGTGGGCGTCGCAATTTTGCCAAGTAACGCCGGCGTCAACGCAAATCCGTAGGCCGAGGCCCAGTCCAACACATTGACCGCGGTGGTCTCATTGGCGTAATCGCGAACGCGCTGCGGCCAGCCGGCGAACGTGCCCACGCCGCCATAGAAATCGATCATCCGCTCAATGGCGTTGGCTTGGCCGGCCTGGAAGGCGCCGAAATACGCGCCGGTCATGTTGCGAAAAGCAAGATAATGCTGATCCTCGCCGGCGTGCCGCAGGATCTCGGCGGCGGGCGCCTCCAGAATGGTGAGACTGCGTACGAGGTGCGGATGGCGCAAGGCGACGGCAAGTCCGGTCAGCCCGCCAAAGGAATGGCCGACCAGGTGGACCGGAGCGCCCGCGCGCCGGATGACGGCCTCGATAATCTCCGCTTCGAGCGAAATATCGGCGTTAGCGGCGGTCCGGCGCTCGGCTGTGCCGCCATAGCCGAGCAGGCTGGTAGTGACGCAGCGGAACGCGCCTTTCCAGTGCGAGGTCATCGGCCGCCACGCCGCGCCGGTGCTGCAGGATCCCGGCACCAGCACCACGGACGGGCCTTCGCCGGTTTCGTCGTAGTCAATGGGGCCGCGAGGATCCTCGATCACGGTCGTCGTGCTCCAACAGAAGGTTTGAACAGGGTGAAGCCAGCGCTCACGCAGCCGCTGTGCGCTCGCAAGAAGACGGCGCAAAAACAGAGCCGGCCGCAAGCCGGCTCCGTTTCACGCGCGTGCGATTTTCTCAGCGCTTGGTCACGATGATTTCGAGATATTCGCTGGGCACGACCATCGTCTCGTCCCCCGAGCGATTCATAGTCGCGATCAAAGCCAGAATATCCCGCTTCAAGCCGTCCTGGCTCGTGCTGTCGAGCGCGGCAAACGCCTTGAGCACGGGACCGTAGTAGGTCTTGAAGATTTCGACAAAGTGCTCGGGCGATCGATAGCGGAACACGAAATGGCGCCGCGCGGCCTGAACATCCCGCGCCGAAGGCGCGAACATCTCGTCGATGCGCGTCCTGGTCCCCCACAGTGCCGGCGATTTCGCTCCCGCCGGCGGCGGCAGATATTTGCCGAGCGTCTTGAAGAGCTGGCCGATGAAGCCTTCCGGCGTCCAGTTGGCAAGCCCGATTTTGCCGCCGCTCTTGCAGACCCTGAGGAGTTCGCCGGCGGCGCGGTCCTGGTTCGGCGTGAACATCACGCCGAAAGTCGAAATCACCGCATCGAACGCGGCGTCGGCGAAGGGCAGCGCCTCGGCGTCCGCCTCCTTGAACTCGACCGAAAGGCCGTCGGCCGAGGCGCGGGCGCGGCCGCGCTCGAGCAGTGACGGAACATAATCGGTCGAGACCACGTGGCACCATCGGCGCGCCGCGGCGAGGGTGGCGTTGCCGTTGCCGGCGGCCACATCGAGCACGGACTGGCCCGCGCGAATGTCGAGCGCCTCACACAGTTCCTCGCCGACGATTTGTAGCGTGGTGCCGACGATGGCGTAATCTCCCGACGACCAGGCGCCGTGCTGGCGGGCTTTCAAGGCGTTGAGGTCGATCGCGCCCGCCGGATTCGCTTGCATGGCTGATGATGCGGTCATAATTGTTCCTTTCTCGTGCTCGCTCGGCTTATCGAGCCCAGCAAAGGGGAGTAGGCCGGGGTCGGTCGGGCGGCTATCCAATTTGCGACACAGCTATCCCGATTCTGAACTTTTTCGCCGTGCCGAAGACAACACTTGGTAGTGGCGGAGTTCGCGCAGTGATTTCAGGCGAAAGCAGACCATCGACTGCACCGCTGCCGCGCGGCGTCCGCCGCGTGCTGGCAGCGATGAATGCCAATGTCGGACATCGGTGGAGCATTCCGGAACTTGCCGCGGTCGCCGGCGTCTCCGCGCGCACGCTGCAACGGCACTTTGCGTGCTTTCTCGGCAAGTCGCCGCAATCGGTGCAGCATGACATCGGCCTCGAACAGGCGCGCCACGAGCTGCTGCAGGGCGCGCCTGGCGTGAAGGTCAGGGACGTGGCGTTGCGGTGCGGCTTTCCGCACTTCGGCCGTTTCTCGGCCGAGTATCGCCGCCGCTATGGCGAGGCCCCGTCCTGCACGCTGAAGCGACAGGCGCGATTTGGCTCCGAGCTGACGTCGAGGCCTGCGATGTTAACGCCGTCGCGCGACCGGCCGACGGTCGCGCTCGCGCCGATCGCGACGACTGTCGATCATCGCGAGATCGCCGCAAGCCTCGCCGATGATCTTGCGACCGCGCTGACCCGGGCCGGCTTGTCGGTGACGAGCCAGGCGCGGTTCGCGCGTTATCGCATGTTTGCCGCGATCCGGGGAACCGGCGCGCACAAGACGCTGGTCGTTCAACTCGTCGACGAGGAGAGTGGCCGCCAGCTCTGTGCGCACCGCACCGAGGGTGTTTTGATCGACGGATCGGACTGCCACGAGCAGCTCGCCACGCGGATCGTGGCCGCGCTGCAGCCCGGTCTCCGATCGGCCGAGATCGAACGCGCCTGGGACAGGTCCGAGATCGAACTCGGTCCGCATGATCTTGCGCTGCGGGCGATGCCGGGCGTGCTGTCCCTGGACGCCGAAGGGAATGCCAGGGCGCTGGAGCTATTGGAGCGGGCGCTGGATCGCAACCCCGATTCCGGGCTCGCGGCCGCGCTGGCCGCCTGGGCCTACGCGCAGCGGGTCATCTACCACTTCGCGACCGATCCGATCGGCGAAAGAGCGCGCGGTATCGAGCTGGCACACAAGGCACGGTCGCAGTCGATCGATGCCACCGCGCTTGCCGTGCTGGGGAATGCGCTGACATTGCTCGGCGAGCTCGACAGCGCGGCGCTCCTGGTTGGCAAGGCGCTCGCGATCGACGGCGGCTGCGCCTGGGCCTGGAGCCGAAGCGGATGGCTGGAGGTCTATCGGGGCGATCCGGCCGCAGCGATCGAGCGGCTCAAGATCGCGCTCGATCTCGCGCCGCAGGATTCGCTCGCCTTCAACAGCATGGTCGGAATCGGCTGCGCGCATTTCAAGGCCGGCAATTATGTCGAGGCCGCGCGCTGGCAGGAGCGCGCGTTACGGGAGCATCCGTCGGCAATCTGGGTGCACCGGACGCTCTGCCCGGCCTATGTGCTGACCGGCGAGCGAGCCCAGGCGCGCCGAAGCCTCGACGCGCTACGGTCGGGTTATCCGGAACTCACGGTTTCCGGGGTGCAGCTCGGCATGCCGCCGTTGCCCGAGAGCTACCGCAACCTCGTGTTCGAGGCGCTGTCCGACGCCGGACTGCCGGCGTAGCGCGCGATCGGCCAAGGTGGTCGCCGGTCTTGCGTGCGATCGTGCGCCAAATCATCGAGCGCTATTTCGAAGGCATCGCTACTCGTCGCCCGAAGTTCTCATGACTGGCGCGTGTTCGCAAAGGTGATACCGTCGCCCCCGACGTTCCGGGGGCGCGCCATGAAATCAAGCGAATATTTGCAACGCGACGCGGTCGGCCTCGCCGAATGCGTTGCCCGCGGCGAGACAACCGCGGCGGAATTGCTCGACGTCGCGCTCCGGCAGAGCGCGGCGGCCCAGCCGATGACGAATGCGATCTGCCGCTTGATGGAGGGCGAAGCCCGCTCCCAATTGAAGAAGCAGCTTACCGGCCCTTTCGCCGGCGTACCCTTCCTGATCAAGGATTGCGCGCAGGACTATGCCGGCCTGCCGACGACCTATGGCAGCCGGTCGATGCAGCGCGCTGTTGCCCGCGAACATTCCCATGTGGTGCGGCGCTATCTCGAGGCCGGGCTCGTGATTTTCGGCAAGACCAATCTGCCGGAATTTGCGCTCAAGGGCGTGTCGGACTCGCAACTGTTCGGCCGCGCCCGCAATCCCTGGAATTCCGATCACACGCCCGGCGGCTCCAGCGGCGGCGCCGCAGCCGCGGTCGCGTCGGGCGTCATACCGATGGCGGCAGGCAATGACGGCGGCGGCTCCATTCGCATTCCCGCCGCCTGTTGCGGCCTGTTCGGGCTGCGTCCCTCGCGCGCGCGCATTTCCGCAGGCCCGGCCTATGGCGAATATTGGTACGGCGCATCGAGCGAGGGCGTGATCTCCCGCAGCGTGCGCGACACCGCGGCGGCGCTCGACGTCGCGGCGGGTAGCGAGCCCGGCGATCCCTTCGTGATCCCCCGGCCGAGCGAGCCTTACGCGGAACTGATGCGGCGCGATCCCGGCCGGCTGCGCATCGGCTTCACGTCGGCCTCGCCGATCGGAACGGAAGTTCACCCCGAAGCCGTCGCGGCGGTGAACGAGGCGGCAAAATTGCTCGGGAGTCTCGGCCACGAAGTCGAGGAAGCCGCGCCCGAGATCGATGGCGCTTCGCTCGCGAAAGCTTTCCTGCATGTCTATTTCGGGCAGGTGCCGGCCATGGTGGCGCAGGCACGCGCGGCCGGCGCTCGCACGTCGGATTTCGAGCTGCTGACGCGGGTGCTGGCGACGCTGGGCCGTGCGACCCCGGCAGGTAAGCTGACGGCGCAATTGCTCACATGGAACGGATTTGCGCGGGCGCTTGCGCGCTTCCATCAGCGTTACGACCTGCTGCTGACGCCGACGCTCGCGCATCCGCCGATCCGCCATGGCCAGGGTGACCCGACGGCGGCGGAGCAGGCGGTGCTGAACCTGCTCGATCGGGTCGGCCTGCTTGCGCTGCTGACACGGCTTGGCCTGCTCGACAGCACGGTCGACAAGATCGCGCGCGACAGCCTGCAATATGTGCCGTTCACGCAGCTCGCCAACCTGACGGGCACACCGGCGATGAGCGTGCCCTTGCACTGGACCGCGGATGGGCTGCCGCTCGGCGTGCAATTCGTCGCGCGATTCGGCGAAGAGGATCGGCTGCTGCAACTCGCGGCCCAGCTCGAAACGGCGCGGCCCTGGTTTACCCGGCTGCCGGCGTGGGTCACGTAGATCGCGATCGGGTGTAAAAAAGAGGCCGCTTTCAGCGTTTTGCTGCCTCCGCGGGCTTCCGCCGGCCCCTGCGGGCAGCGGTGCCCTGCATTCGCGGCGCCGACCCTCTTTCGCTCCTCGCCGCGTCCAAATATGGTTCTGCGCGAATTCAGACTCATTGGGCAGGCGCGCCGGTTCCGATAGCAGGATGCAACGAATGAAATTGAAATTTGAAATCCAGCTTACGGCGAAACCGACCCGGGACAAGGATCGCGCCGCCAGGCTCGTCGATCCCGGGTTCGGCCGGGTTTTCACCGATCACATGGCCATCGTCCGGTACGACCAGGCGAACGGCTGGCACAGGGCGCGCATCGAGGCGCGTGCGAATTTCTCGCTCGATCCAGCCACGGCCGTGCTGCACTACGCACAGGAAATCTTCGAGGGCCTCAAGGCCTACAAGACCGACGACGGCGGCGTGAATCTGTTCCGCCCCGACGCCAATGCCCGGCGCTTCCGGGATTCGGCAGAGCGCATGTCCATGGCGCCGCTGCCCGAATCCGTGTTCATCGAGGCCGTCGAGCAGATCATCCGCATCGACCGCGCCTGGATGCCGGGCGGCGAGGGCAGCCTGTACCTTCGGCCGTTCATGATCGCGAGCGAGGTCTTCCTCGGCGTGAAGCCGTCGGCCGAATATCTCTTCGCCGTCATCGCCTCGCCGGTCGGCTCCTATTTCAAGGGTGGCCCGGCGCCCGTCTCCATCTGGGTGTCGCAGAACTATACGCGCGCCGCGATCGGCGGTACCGGCGCCGTGAAGTGTGGCGGCAATTACGCCGCGAGCCTGCGGGCACAGGCCGAGGCGATTGACCACGGCTGCGATCAGGTCGTGTTCCTCGACGCGGTCGAGCGCCGCTATGTCGAGGAACTCGGCGGCATGAACGTCTTCTTCGTGTTCGACGATGGCTCACTGCTGACGCCGCCGCTCGGCACCATCCTGCCGGGAATCACCCGCGATTCGGTCATCGCGCTCGCCGGCGATGCCGGCACGCGCGTGCGCGAGGAGCCCTACACGATCGACCAGTGGCGCACTGATGCCGCCAGCGGCAAGCTGAAGGAGGCCTTCGCATGCGGCACCGCGGCGGTCATCTCGCCGATCGGCAAGGTGCGTTCCGTAAGCGGCGATTTCGTCATCAACGGCGGCGTAGCCGGTCCGGTCGCGATGTCGCTGCGCAAGAAGCTGGTCGACATCCAGTACGGACGCGCGCCCGACCCGCACAAATGGGTCAGAAAGGTGCTGTGACCGCCGGATCAACCTGCGCTTGGACGGGCATAGTCCAAGCGCAGCTTCGGTGCGTGTTACGGAACTCGAACATCGCGCGAAGTCCAAAAGGTGCACGTGAAAGGACATCAACAAAAGGTTGATTGAAGCCGCTGGACGCTGCCGACCTTTTGGCTAGAGTGGTGAGCAATGAAAACCGGCCAAAGAGCCGGTTCCATGCCGGGAGGCGACCGATGTTCGTGACCCAAGCGCTTGCGCGGTTGACGATGTGCGCCGGTTTGATGGCGCTGCAAGGTGCAATCCCCACGGCAGTTCATGCGCAGCAGGCGGTGACGGTCGGCGCCACCGGGATCGGCGGCACCGTCGTTGGCGCGGCAGGGCCCGAAGCTGGCGTCTGGGTGATCGCCGAAACCACAGACCTGCCGACCAAGTTCGCGCGCATCGTCGTCACCGACGATTCCGGCCGCTACCTCATCCCCGATCTGCCGGCAGCGAATTACAGCGTCTGGGTGCGCGGTTATGGTCTGGTGGATTCGGCCAAGCTCACCGCAAAGCCGGGCCAGCTTCTCAATCACACCGCGGTGCCGGCGCCGGACGAAGCGGCGGCGGCGCATTATTATCCGGCGATCTACTGGTACGCGATGATGAAGATTCCGCCCGCCGGCGAGTTCGGCGGCAAGAGCGACATTCCCGAGAAGCTGACGCAGACCGACTGGCTGAAGCAGATGAAGAACATCGGCTGCATCGGTTGTCATCAGATCGGCCAGGAGGCCACCCGGACGATTCCCGCAGCATTCGGCAAGTTCGATACCGGCGCAGATGCCTGGATGCGGCGCACTCAATCGGGTCAGTCCGGCGAGCAGATGACCAACCAGCTTGCCGGAAATTTCGGCGGCGTCCCCCTCAAATATCTCGGCGACTGGACCGACCGCGTCGCCAAAGGCGAACTGCCCAAGGCCAAGCCGCCACGTCCGCAGGGCGTCGAACGCAATATCGTGATCACTTCATGGGAGTGGTCGACGCCCGACAAATACCTGCACGATCTGATTTCGTCAGACCGGCGCAATCCGACGGTCAATGCCTATGGCCCGCTTTACGGCTCGCCGGAATATTCGACCGACAACATGCCGATCCTGGATCCGAAGACGAGTAAAGTGTCGTTTTTCAAGCTGCCAGTCGCGGAGCCCGAGATGCCGGAATCGCTGGGTCCCGGGCATGCCGCCAGCGTGAAGCCGCTGCAGCCGTCGGCCTATTGGGGCGAGGAAAAACTGTGGGACACGCGCGCGAACAACCACAACTCCATGTTCGACAAGAAGGGCCGGCTCTGGCTCTCCGCCACCGTGCGCGGCATGGATGACCCGGCGTTCTGCAAGCAAGGTTCCGACCATCCGTCGGCCAAGGTGTTTCCACTGGAAAAGTCGGCCCGCCAAGTGGCGATGCTCGATCCCAAGACGATGAAGTACAGCTTTATCGACACCTGCTTTGCCACCCATCACCTGCAGTTCGGCTACGACGCCAATGACACGCTGTGGCTCAGCGGCACCGGCCCGGTTGCCGGTTGGGTCAACACCAAGATGTTCGACGAAACCGGCGATGCGGCGAAGTCGCAGGGCTGGTCGCCGTTCGTGCTCGACACCAACGGCAATGGCAAGCGCGACGATTATGTCGAGCCCAACGCCCCGCTCGATCCGAGCAAGGACAAGCGGATCGTCCCGGGTTCGGGACCTTACGCAGTGATGCCGTCACCGGTGGACGGTTCGATCTGGTACACCGTCGGCATCTTCGGCGGCACGCCGGGGTTCCTGCGATTTGACCCGGCGACCGGACTGTCGGAGGTGTTCAATGTTCCCGCGCCGGCGTTCGGAATCCGCGGCGGCGACATCGACAGCAACGGCGTGGTCTGGGCCTCGTTATCGAGTGGTCACCTCGGCAGCTTTGACCGCCGCAAGTGCAAAGGCCCGCTCAATGGGCCGACCGCTACCGGCAATCATTGCCCGGAAGGCTGGACGATCTATCAGTATCCCGGCCCGGGCTTCGAAGGTATCGGCGAGAACAGCGCCGAGTCGAGCTATTACACCTGGGTCGATCAGCACAACACGTCGGGGCTTGGCGAGAACGTGCCGATATCGACCGCCAATCTCGGCGACGGTTTCGTGGCGTTGAGGGACGGCAAGATGATCACGATCCGGATTCCCTATCCGCTCAGCTTCTATGCCAAGGGCCTCGATGGGCGTATCGACGATCCGAACACCGGTTGGAAAGGCCGCGGATTGTGGAGCACGAACGGCGACCGCACGCCCTGGCTCAAGGAAGGCGGCAAGGGCGCAATGCCACGCGCTGTGCACATCCAGTTCCGGCCCGATCCGCTGGCGGACTGAGATTCGCTGAGGCAATTTGAAAAGGCCCTCGCGTCCAGCCCTTATTTCGGCGGCATCGCGATCCTCCGCCCGAGGCCCTCGGGCCGGGGGATCGCCATATGCGCATTCGCCACTGCCTCAATGCGGGCGCGGATATCGGGCGGAAACGGCGCGGTTTTCCGCGCCGTCATGTCGATATGAATGGTCATGTTCTCGGACGTGGCCGACAGCCAGCCTTCGCCGGCGTGACGCAGTTCCTCGAACGTGTGCAGCCGCTTCTCGTCGGCACCGACCAGGATGATCGAAATCTGCACGGGATCGCCGAGGTGAATCTCGCGTAGATAACGCACATGGCATTCGGCGGTGAAGGTCGAGCCGTGACGTGCCCTCATGTAGGCCGGGCCGATCCCGAGCTCGAGCCATAATTCGTCGATGGCGCGGTCGAACATCACGTTGTAATAGGCCATGTTGAGATGGCCGTTGTAATCGATCCATTGCGGCTCGATCTGCATCACCGAGGACAGGAATGGCGTGGGCCGAAGCACGTCTTCGGCAGAGGCAGGTTCAGTCATCGGTTGTTCCGGTCGGTTCGCGTCTGGGTCTATTGACCCGCAATATATCCTTTGCCACGGTCCTTCAAAGCCGGGAGGAAAAACCGTGAACATCAACGTCACCAACAGCTTGAAGCGTCCGGAGCCGCAGGCCCTGGCCGGCGCGCTGGAACGACTTGCCGCCCGCTTCGGCAACCGACTGATCACCTCGCAGGCCGTCCGCGACCAGCACGCCCATACCACCACCTGGCTGGCGCCGCAGCCGCCGGATGCGGTGGTGATGGCGCAGGAGACGCCCGACATCCAGGACGTGGTGCGGATTTGCGCCGGGCACGGCGTGCCGGTGATCGCCTTCGGCACCGGCACCTCGCTCGAGGGCCAGGTCAACGCGCCGGCCGGCGGCGTCTGCATCGATCTGCGCGACATGAACAGGGTGCTCGAAGTCCACGCCGAGGACCTCGACTGCGTCATCGAGCCCGGAGTCACCCGCAAGGCGCTGAACGAGCATCTGCGCGATCAGGGGCTGTTTTTTCCGATCGATCCCGGCGCCGACGCCTCGCTCGGCGGCATGGCCTCGACGCGGGCGTCGGGCACCAACGCGGTGCGCTACGGCACTATGCGCGACAACGTGCTGGCGCTGAAGGTCGTGCGCGGCGACGGCGAGATCATCACGACCGGGACGCGGGCGAAGAAATCCTCGGCCGGCTACGACCTGACGCATCTCTTCATCGGCGCCGAGGGCACGCTCGGCATCATCTCCGAGCTCACCATCAAATTGCGCGGCATTCCCGAGACCATTGCGGCCGCCGCCTGCTCGTTCGAAACCGTGCGCGGCGCCTGCCAGGCGACGATTTTGGCGATCCAGACCGGCATTCCCGTGGCCCGCATCGAGTTGCTGAACGCC
>Ga0307479_10003422_pt1 | contig 14445 bp, 19 predicted proteins | sample atmos_gasesECM4C_FD_203743 | JGI IMG/M metagenome (GOLD analysis project Ga0307479, IMG submission 203743) | Hardwood forest soil microbial communities from Morgan-Monroe State Forest, Indiana, United States - atmos_gasesECM4C_515 | ecosystem: Environmental > Terrestrial > Soil > Temperate...
TGGAGCAACGAGCGGTTAAGGATGGCAGAGCAGGCTGCCCGTGCCCGTGTTGAGGAAGCCTATCGCCTCCCTTTTGAGGACCTTAGGAGCGCAATTGAGGGGGAGGGGAACGTTGTCACAGTTTCCTCATGAGGTGGAAGGCAGAAGCGGCCAGCACCATTCCTGACGCGAGTTTTAGCAACACGCTGCTAGCTCACGGCGATGTACGGCACTAACCGCTCCCGGCACTAAGCGGGACGGCGCGGGAAACCACAGGAGGATTTGAATATGACAGCTACGAAAGTAACGAACCCAAAATCGGAGACAGAGATGCCGACGCCGTACAAGTTCCGCGCCGAGTGTCTTCCAGATGTCTTCGGGTTTCTGACAGTGGTGGGCGAGACAGGTCAAGGCTTGAGCCGTTCGTGAAGTAACCCGGTCTCGCAGAGCGAGCGGACGCCGCGCAGCGGCAGGAGGATGTGAAACATGGGGAAGGCATACCATCGCAAACAAATTCTTGTGTTAGGCAGAGGCCCCAAACCTCGCGGGACTGGTATCCGATACATCGAAACGGTGCGGCCCGTCGTCCGCGAGTTGACACCGGAAGACATCGCCGCGCAGGAAGGGGAGCGACAGAAACAGGTCGCATTGGAGCAACAGCGCCGGCAACGCGACTTGGACATTAATACTGTGATGCGCGTCGTGGGCAAGATGTTGACCGAGTGGAAGGTCACGAGAGACCGCGACGACCGCCGATTGCAGGAATTTTCCGGCTGGGCGGCGGATTCGGTGTGCTCCAAGTTTCCTCCCGACGACCGCGAGGTCGCGGAGGAGTATGCGGAGGCGGTTGAACACGCCACGTGGGATGCGCCGCTAACACTGCATGAATTGGACATAGCCGTTTCTTGGAAAGTTCGCGGGAAGCGCAGAACTCCTACCGCACAGGTCATCGAGCGAGCAGGTGAGGCTGTTCGCGCTGTCGCCGAGAAGTGCTGCGACGGGTACGGCTTCGACTTTCCGCGCTTCGTCCAATTACTGAAACACAGGTCGCGGAAGGTCGCGCATGACAATACTATCGTCGATAGGGCGCTGGATTACGTCATCGAACAATTTGTGAAGAAGCAAGCCGAAGAAGACCACAGTAATGCCGTAGCGAGCAGTCCGTTCGCCCAGCCAATCAGGGCTCACGGCGGTATCTAAGAGGAGGCAGGGACAAACATGGACGTGGATTTGAAAAATCTTTCTCCCAAACAGGAGGAGGCGCTTCGTCAGATTCTGGCGCAGTGCAGATATTTGAACGGCGCGATGAAGTACAACTTGAGCGAGTCGGTTATTCGTTCGGTCGCGGAAGACTTGAGGAGGCATTACGCGGATTTAGTGAAGTAGAAGTGCGCGAATGGCGAGGGACCACAGAGTCAATGCCGAAGGCGCGGAAAGACAGGTGATGTGAACGCCTTGGCAGAGTCGAGGCGAAGGATGATGTTATGAAGATTCAAGGAACGTTGAATGTGTGGTTTCAAGACCGCTCGTATGGCTTTGTCCATGAGGAAAATGGTGGCGGGATTTTGAAGCACTTCCTCCACGCTTCAAATATCAAGTCGGGCACGCCGAGAACGGGCGCAACCGTTTCGTTCAAGAGTGTAGTTGGAAAGAAGGGATTCCTCGCGGTTGATGCGGAGATTCTGAATACCGAGAATGCGGGTGGTGTCGGTGGGGGTCAGCAATGATCTCACCAGCAGAAATGATGGCTCTCGCCGGACGCATCAATGATGACCTCCGTGCGAAGAGCGAGCGTCCGAACGGACAAAACGTCGAGGCACCTGCCGACGCTGCGCGGGTTGAAGCGCATGATGATGTGGCATTCCGCGATTACCAGAACTACGTTGCCGCGATCTTCCGACCGGGCGACACGCTGTGCTTCGCTGGTATCGTTCACGGTAAGGACGAGCGCGATCATGACTTCGTGCCCTATGAGAAGGCTATCAGTCGTGAGTACTTCGACCATTTGAAGGGAGCCAACTCCGAGGCATCAATCTATCTGGCGATGAACACTTACCCGGCCAGTTTGATCGGTGAGCACAAAGGCCGGACCCAGGAAAACGTAGTCGCGGTTCGCGCGTTACAGGCGGACATTGACTACAACGGCGCGGAAACGATGAACGCAATCAAGTCGAGCGTATCGGTGCCTCAGCCTTCCATCGTTGTTGAATCGAGTCCGGGAAAGTTCCAAGGCATTTGGCTTGTAGACGGGATTTCGAAGGCGGACGCGAAGCCGCTGATGCAGGCGATTGCTTCCGAATTCAAGACGGATGCTGCGGTTGCGGAAGTCGCCCGCGTGATGCGCGTGCCAGGATTCATCAATCGAAAGTACGAGTCTGCACCTGTCGCGCACACTGTGACGCAAACAAACGCGCGCTACCAGCGTACCGATTTTAAGTTGCATGTTACTGCACCAACTGAACTCAAAGAGAAGAATCCAGAAGGCTGGGTGAAAGAAATTCGGTTGCAGCACGGCAACATCTACAATGATCTTTTGAAGTTGGCGGGTTATTACGTTCGTGAGCACAACGCAGACGACCCGGATGTGTTGTACGCGCTGCTTGCTCAACATTGCGAGACCGCTGTAGACCGCGATGGTGTTACTCCGTTCCGCTGCAATATGGAACAGGTGCGACAACTTGCGGAGAAATGGTCGCAGGAATTCGAGACGAAAGCGGAGTATGAAGCACGAACCAAGTTGACGCTCACTTCCACGACTCCGGGCCAACAGCCAAGTGCACAGGTTGCACAACAAGCCGCCGATGTATCGAATTGGCAGTCGTTGTTCCGCTCCGTTGGCGAAATGGAAGACGGGCCTATCGACATGATAATCGAGGGCGCGTTGCAGGAAGGAACGTGTTTCATTGGCGCAAATCCAGCGAGTGGCAAGACACTCGTGGCTCTTGCGCTTGCCAAGGCGATCTGTACCGGTACGCCGTTGTTCAACGTTCCGCAGTTTTCCGTGAAGAAGCCGAGACCGGTCATCTACCTGATTCCAGAGTCGCGCGACCGCGCTTTCCGAAAGCGTTGCGAAGCATTCCGCATTCCAGACGATAAGACGAAGTTTATGACGCGCACAATTTCAGCCGGTGCTCCCCTGGACTTGGCGGACCCTCAATTGTTGGAAGCGGTGCGTCAAACCAAAGCGGTCGTATTCCTGGACACTGCCAGCCGTTTCATGAAGGGGAACGACGAGAACGCAGCGGCGCAGAATCGATGGCTGGTGAATGACGTGATCGCGTTGCTCGCGGCGGGAGCCGTCTGTGTCGTGATTGTCCACCACGCGACCAAAGCCGCGAAACAAGAAGAGATGACGTTGGAAAACGCGTTGCGCGGCACCGGCGACTTCGGCGCGATGTGCGACCAAGCATACGGCATTCGCAAAGATGAAAAGAAGTACGCGAACGGAAACGGGCCAATGGAGATTGAACTGGTCAGCTTGAAGGACCGTGAGTTGATCGGCGGGTTGACTTCTTTGAGGCTGGCGGCTAGTTGGAAAGAAGAGAAGCGAGCCGAAGGCATCTACCAATCCACATTCCCTGTTTCGTATATCGATACGACCGGCAACTTCCGAGTGGTGTCGGAAGTGGAAGCAGCGAATCGAGAAATTCACGCGCTGGAAACGTTGGTGACAAATGAACCAAATTTGTCGGCGAAGGAGTTGGCCGCTGCGTTAACTCAGACAACCGAGTACCGCGTGCTCAGCCAGTTGAAGCGACTCGGGTACCACCGCGTGGTGGGTGGCGCAGGTGGCGCTTCACCTTGGCATCGACATGCAGATGGTAAATGTCCGTATGAGAAAGCCGACGTGGTCGAGATCAAACCGGCCAAGAAGACGTTCGATCTTTCCATCACGGATGCCGCAGAGCAATTGGCAGAATATCTCAAGGGAACATCACCGAGTGGTCAGCGCGTTCCAGAAGCCACGGTGTTCCAGTGGGCAGACAAACGAGGCATTAAGGATGCCCTGCTCGCCAAGGCAGCAAAACGTCTCGGCGTGGTGAAGGAGAAGACCGGTAAGAAGCACTGGAGTTTACCGGAGCAAGAGGATGCTGCCGTGGAAGGATTTTAACGCGTGCGCCGGGCTGCAAACGAACGGGTCACCGACGCGTGGGCAGGTTCTGGACTCTCGCGTAAACCAGAGCGTGACGCGAAGCGCGGCGCGACCGTGGACGGTCAAGCCACGGGTCAAGCCACGGACAAACAGAGCGCGGCGCGAATCCCCCGGTAACTAGAACCGGGGGTTCGAGCCACCGTATGTCCCAGATTCATTTCAAGGTTCACGGTGTCAAGGCAATTCCCAGGCAATTCCCTTAAAACGTCTCGAATCGACCGCGCGCACGAAAAACTTGTAGTCATTACAAGTAAATTCTGTCGTTTCAAAGGGTTACAAGACGTTTCCCACAGAACTGTAGACAATAAGCCGCTTAGAATCAGCAGGCACGCGCCTTGAGGGCACCAGTAGCGCCAGAAATGGCGTAGGAACGCGCGAGCGGAGAGGCGGGTCCTGGCAGATGGTCTCGCGATCTGGACGCGTGGGAACGCCTCTAAATGCGAAACGGCCCACCGAGTTAGCGGCAGGGCGTGATGCTTACCAGGAGTCGAGGTTTTAGGCGAAGATTTCGAAGGTCTTTTCCTGCCATGCTTTCCCAGCCAGCACCTGGGAGCCGTGGACGTATTTGAGCGTGGACGACAACGCCGCGTGCCCGGCGCGCAGCCCAACCTTGTAGAAGTCAATCCCCGCATCGATGGCGAGGGTGCAGAGCGTGTGCTTCAACGCGTGAACGTGTGACGCTGACTCCGCGATTGGCTGGACACCTCGGGCAAGACGGTCGGCGTTCACCTGGGCGACGTACTTTTTGAAGAGCCGGTTAATAACGTCAGGATGGAGCGAGCCTCCCTTCTGACTCGCGAACACATACGAGGTCGGCTCGTTGGTTCGGCTTCGTTCAGCGAGCCAACGGCGCAGCGCCTTGACTTCATCGAGGGCAGGCTTGCCACGTTGCGACACGAGTTGCTGAACAGTTTTGAGCGAGCCTTTCTTGCGAGCGACGGTGATCTCCATCGAGGACCAGTTGAGATCAGACAGCTTGAGATCAGCAGCCTCGCTCGCACGCAGAGCGTGATGGAAGATCACAAGCAGCATCGCGTGGTCGCGAGCAGACTCGCGCATCGCGGCTGTCATGACTTCTTCGAGTTGTTCGGCGGTCACGTGTTTGATTTCGTTCGCTGCCGCATGGAGCGCGTTGATTGTCGGATTTTGATTCATGGACGGCTCCTTTCACGCCTCGCTTCGATAATCAGAGGCAGAAATTCTTCCCGCGTTTCCGCGATGGCAGCCAGGAGGGCTTCAAGTGAAGGCATTTGACCGGAAGCGATTAACTCCTCGGCTTGCCGTTGCAAATCGGGTGGCGTGATTTTTGCTTGGCTCATTGGAGGTTACACCCTTTCGGTTCTCTGTTTTATTTCGACATCAGATTACCGCAAGCAGCTTACGATGTCAAGGATTAAATGCAATTATTCCAAGGAATTTGCAGCATGGTCGGAATATAGGTACAGTCCGACATTTCGGGCGCGCTCTATACATCGTAAGCCGCTTAGAATCAGCAGGCTATTTCGGCAGGCATTGATGGCAAAGGACTTAGTAGCATGGTTGCGTAATCCGACATTTTGGAATTCTCAGTGTGAGACGCCGTGTTGACGTGGTAAGCGGGTTGCGATTAGAATTCAGGCATGGATGCAGCCGTCAAAGCGTACCTTGCCAAGATTGGCCGGAAGGGTGGCAAGTCCACATCGGAAGCGAAGTCAGAATCCTCGCGAGCTAACATCGCAATCGCGCTGGAAGCCCGGAGAAAGTATCCGCGATGCCCGGCCTACAAGAACCATTCGCACCGTTTCAGCGAGAAGACAGGAAAGTGTTACGGATGCGGCTACAAGCGTAAGCCCTCGCGCTGATCTCCCCGCAAGCAAGCCGGGTGACCATCCCGCAAGGATTTGCAGCGCAATCATGTTGTCCGCGTGGCGGCTAAGCAAGGACCATCCGCAAAAATTCGGACAGCGAATTGCATCGGGAATTTTTAGCGACGAAATTGCTTCCAGGAATTTGGAGCAAGGGACGTTACGCTTCGAGCCGAAGCCAGTCCCCGTCCGCCCCGTGGCCCAAGCAGCTTTCCGCACCGCCTTCGTGAAAATGGGTTCTCTCCTCTTCACCGCGTACGTATACGCAGTAGCGACTCCTAGAGGGGGTGGGGTCTATTAGCACAAGTCGTTCAGAAAAAGTTCAGCGGGTCCCTCGCTAGAGGTACCGGGTATACAGAGTTTTCAGCCGCCGAAGTCTGGCGGCATTTTCATTTTCAAGGAGCAGTCATGGGTAAGAAATTTAGGAAGAAACTCGTGAAGAAGTTTCAAAAGCGCGAACGTAAATTGAAGAATTTCCGAGAGCACGAGCGTGCGTTGAAGAATTTTCGCGACGTGCCGATGGTGGATACGATTGAGGACAAAGACGGCGCGGTTAGCTAAGGAAAAGACAATGAGTCAACTTTCAAGAATCAAACCGGAAGGTCTGACCGGCAGCGGCCTTAGCGGCATGCCGACAAAAAGTGAGTTAGCGCGTCATCGTGAACTGGAACGCCACAATCTCACGATGGATTGGTATAACACCAAGGTTCAGGAACAAACGCTCGACGGCGACGTGATCTGTGCGTCGTGTTCCAAACCCGAGACAAAACGCCTCGGCAATGGCAAGCTACGCCCGCTCGCAATAGATGTGCCAAGGGAGCGATTGATCTGCCAGCGATGCGCCTCGAAGCAACGTACTGAGAAGGCTCGCGTTCTCACTGCAAAGTTGAAGGAGCAGCGCGAAGGAGATGAGCCGAAGTCATTTCAGGAATTTTGGAATGCCAACCGTGCTCGGCTTGACCCAGCGGAATTAGCCAAACTCCAGGCGCGGCACGACGAAGTCACGTTCTTGTATGACGTGATTTGTGATTACAACCGGGGCACCGATGGAACATCTGAGCAAGATCGCAAAGACACTGTTCAGGATGTGCTTCAAGAAATTCGCGAACACGGCTATGTCGATTGCGATATTGTGCGAGTTCCTTTTTATGAAAAATCAGAACTTGAATTCTACGACGCTTTGTTTGCATGCGACGACTTCTATTTTCAAGTGCTTTATCCGAAGGGACAGCTAAGACCTACCGCAATTTTTGCGAAGTACGGATTTCTAGTCGCTCTCCCGATCTTTGTTGAAAATAACCAGGTGCGGCTTTTTCTTTGCGGCTCAAAGGTGGTGCGCGAGGCCAAATCAGACTCTGTGGGAGCTATGTGTAAGACACTTGGCTGCAAGAATCTGGAAGGCGATAAAGAGCGTTGGTTTTGCAACGACTGCGCGGCGGCAAGAACAGCGAGGGCGACTGAGATCATGAAGTCTTATCCAATGCTTCGGCACGAACCCTCTCAAGAAATTTTCGACCGTTGGGGCAGAGTGAAAGACTTCGACCGCCAGGAACCGGCAGTCCCGCACGCCCCCGCCGCCCCATTCAAAAAGGAACCATGATGTCCGACGAAAGGCTGTGCGTAATCTGCGACCAGTTTTTTGATCTCGATTCGCCGGATGTACAAGTGGTCGCCAGAAGCGGCGGCGGTCATAGCAAAACCACGGTGCTCGACTCCAAAGGAGGAGTGCGCATTCTCGTCAGCAAAAAGATGTCGGCGAAACGGAAGGCGACGGGAGCAGCCACCCCAGCCGTCACATCGGAACCAAGTATGACTAGCAAGGAGGATTCAAATGGCAACATACACTGAACAACTTCGAAAAAAGCAGGAGACTGACGCCGCCTCGAAACTGGCGCAGGCCAACGCGAATGCGTGGAGGCAAATCCTGATCGATTACCCGGACGTGATTGATGCGGAGGCGAACTTCAAAATGACGCTTGAATTTTGCGAGGGGTTTATAACTCTCGAAAAATTTCGCTGCCTCCTTGAGACACGACCACCGGGATTTGGCATAGCACACGGCGATGACAGACCAAAGCTAATCGACAAAATAATGTCGGTTATTGACCCTAAAGGTAAACGATTCTCTGAGACGCTGAATTCGAAAATGTCACGTGGTGCGGCAGTTGGTCCACTTGATTATGCGAATGAAGAGCGTCGTCTTACTTACCTCAACGAAGAGAAGAGGCTTGGACTTTTATCGCGAATTGAACTCATCGCGGAATTGGAGAAGCGCAATCTTCGATCAGAACTTCGCTCGATGAGTGTGGAAGAAATCACAAAACGACGTGATGCATATCGTCCACAGCAGGCACCGACCCGCAGCGACGGTTACCCAACGCTCCCTCAGTATTTGGTTCTACCGGGGCACGTGCAAGCAACCAGCATGTCGCCCGAAACGATACGAAATCTTGTGAAGGCGGATTACAACTGCTGGCGCATGCTCGTTCGCAAGTACGGTCCAGACCAAATAACGGAACGAAGTCAGTAAGCGGTTCAGATTTTCAATTTGGGTTCGACGGTACCCGAAACCGTCAGGAGAATAAAAATGTTTCAATCGCTAGAAGAGGTTACACGTATTGGGAATGACTGGTGCCACAATTTTGCTCCGGCTGACCTGATACAAAATCAAGCGAATCTGAATGCCATCGTTGCATACGTTGATTCGCATCTAGGCGGCGCAATTACTGTGTCGAATCTGGAGCGAGCCGAACGGGCCTTGCGTGCCGAGGGAAAGTTGCAACTCGTTCCACCGAAGACACCAGAACAGATTCGAGCCGAAGCAGAAAAGGCTCAAGTTGCTGCGATCGACGAGCAATCTGAACGCTGGAAGCGTCAGCACTTTGAGACGTTATCGCAGCACAAGGAACGCAACTTCGCCAGTGAGGTTGATGCGGCAAATGCAGAAAAAGCGCGCATCAAGGAACAAGCAGACGCTGAGCGGACCATTGCGAACATCATCAGCAACTATACCTGCGGGCACGCGCGACTGGGCAACGTTATCGACTATTCAGAGACAGAGCGTCGCCAGAAAGGTCTGCGCGGAATTGAAGTTCGGAATAACGGCAAGCGCGACGCGGTAAAAACCCTTGGAAAAGTACGCGAAGCAATTCGCAACATGCCGGGATAATCTGGTCCCGAAACACGATAGGAGTCATCGATGAGAGTAAAAATCAATCCGAAGGAGATTGCCCCAGGTCTCCTTCAACAAATCAATGATGTCGCCGGACACGGCCACGATCTAAGTCGGTATCCCTGCGTTTGGATTGACCTTGAGCAGTTTCCGACCTTGTCCCAAGCACTTTTGGATGCGGCAAAGACGCCCGATTCTGGTGTTGTGATGGAGGAGTCAACGTCACCGACAAAGCCGAAGACGACAGCGAAGACGGAAGAACTGAGTGAAGGTGCACAGCGCCTTCGTTACCATGTGAATGTCAACGGCCTGTTGTCGTGCGAGAACAACTCGCGCGCAATCCGAAGCTGGTTCCAACAACATCCCGAAGCAAAATTCGATAAGAACACGGTTGACAGAGTGATCTTTGCCGAGATCGAGCATGAATTGTTGTGGGAGCCGCAACATCCTGGTCACCAGTTTTGGGTTCGGAAATTTCAGCCTCTGCCAAAGCCCCCGGTGGTAGAACCAAAGCCGAAGCTGTTACCTCGGTTGCCGAACGGCGAGAAACGGCTGCCCATACCCTCGACGGAAGCCGAACTTCACAAAGCCTCGTTGGTACAAGTGAAAGATTACCGCGATAGGCTACAGCTTGCGGAGGCAGGTTTGAAATGAGCGAAATCGATCTCGAAAACTCAGATTCAGAAAAAGCGGTCTTGCTATTGCTGGCAGCGGCAGCAGCAGCCCAGGTTGCTGAAACCCCTGAGACTCCCGCTGTTGCTGCGCCAGAACCAGCCGATCTTCAAAAACTTTTTGATCGGCAAAAAGAACTTGGAAATCAGGCAGTGGTAATCGAACGCAAGTTGCAGGAGTTACGCTCCCAGGAGGCCGAACTTACTCATCAATTGCAATCCGTTCGTGATGAGACTGAGACGATAAAGAGCCGTGCTGCTGCTTTAGTGGAGACGCTTTTCGGAAGACCGACGTGCGAACCGGAGCGCGCGACACCACGTCTGACACTACCTTCGCAAGTTGTGAAGTCCGAGAGACCAAACGTGCTGCCAGAACACGCACCACGGGAGGCGCATCAGGCTTCTCGAATTCCCAGCTTGCAGCTTTAGTTGTTGAAGCATGAGGATTTGGGAAGTTGCAGTAAGAAGTTCAGTTTTTGAAAGCGGCGTAGCCGATCTTCGAGGAGAAACAAGATGTTCAAGAAAGACGGCACTCCTGAAGAAAGAGTGTCTGGATTGGAGAAATACCTGGAGGACTTGCGTCTACATCACGATTCGAGACGTGGCCCCGAGGGCGGGAGAGGAGAGCGTGGAGCAATCGGACCTGCGGGGCCAATCGGACCAGCCGGACGTGATGGCCGCGACGGAAAGGATGCTAATGTCGCGGAAATCGTTCAAGCTGCGATGAAGGCCCTTGAATTTGAAATTGGAGCCGCCAAAGCCGCACTTCGATGGGCAGTCATTGAAGAATTGAAGACAACTGGTGTCATCGACATGGAAGGAAAAGCCATTTTGATTCCGGGACCAACGGGCGCTCCCGGCGCGGACAGCACTGTTCCGGGACCAAAAGGCGATACAGGGCCAGCAGGCCGAGACGGTCGCGACGGAGTCGATGGAAAAGATGGTCGCGATGGCGAACAGGGTTCAGCAGGCCCACAAGGTGAACGTGGTGAGCGTGGGCCACTAGGCGAGCGCGGTCCACAGGGTCCTCAAGGCGAAGTTGGTCCAGAGGGTCTACAGGGAATTGCTGGCGCAGGTCTTTCAAGGTCAGAAGTTGTTGCTCTTATTCAGGACATGAAACGTCGAGGGTCTATCTGAAAGATTCCGGGCAGATTTCTCCGGGCAATCCCGGTGTACACGGGCTTTGGGGCCGGAAGCAAGTACTGGTATTTACTTCTTGACAAAAGAGCAAAAGTGTAGTAGTGTAGTTTTGGTTGAAATGCCAGGTAGGCGCAAGCTGAAAGCCACTATCAACCGGGCTGAATAAGCCGTCCTAGACACGCGGTGCAGGACAAGACAAGCAGTTGGCACCAAAGCTGAGTAGGCAACGGTCCTATCGCTCGTGTTTAGAGGGTTAGCCTAACGCCGCAATTCGCGGCCCCACCTCCAAAGGCATAGCCGAATTCAAGGCGCGTTGCTGCGCTTAGACAATCGGTTGTGCCTGATGACCCCGCTTCAAGAAAAGAAATACTCAACGGTAGATGCTGCCACAATGTTAGGAGTCTCCAAGAAAACCTTGCTGAAATGGTGCCGGGAGAAACGCATTAGCTACATTCGTTATCCTGGTGGGGTGTTTAAGTTTCGAGAGAGTGTTTTGGATATTTTCCTACAGCACAATTCTATTCCTGCAACGAGTGCACCGCCGAGGCTTTTGAAGAAGGCGGCTTAATCGCCTTCTACAAACATTTCTTCGAACGCCTGTCGGGATTTCTTGGAGCCGAGGTCATCAGCCGCGAGATAGAGTGCCGTCGTTTCTACGTCTGAGTGGCCCAGGAAATCCATTGCAGCGCGCAATCCAAGTTTCTTCGCCACGCGGCTTCCCGCCGTCTTCCTGAACATGTGCCCCGCTCGTTGTCCCTTCAAGTTCAGTCCGGCTTTTTCCGCCACGGCATGCAAACGCTTGATTAGGTGATAATCTGGGCGACCTTCGGCATTCGGAAACACGAGATCATTCTCAGCCGGTTTTCTGTACCCGTTTGCATACTGTTGAGGCCGCTCCATCCTGCGCTTCATCATCTGGGAAACTTTGCTTGGCAGAACGATGGTGCGCTCTTCGGCGTCTTTTGGTCTCCAACCGAAGTGTGGTTTCGCGTGGCAGGTGACAGTGTTGTTCTTCCAATTGAAGTCGGTGTATTGCAAGAACTGAACTTCTTCGTCGCGGAAGCCACTCCATAAAAGGAACATCAGATAATCTTTTTGGTCGGTGTCCGCCACTTCGATCAACTGATCGATGGTTGCTTGGTCGTACTTCTTCGGCTTCTTCTTGGTGACCTTCGGAAGATCGTCGTAGAACAGCAGACCTGGGTCAGACGTTCCGTTCTTGTTCCTTTCTTTCGCCAGCTTGACGCCTTGTTTGCCGAGAAAGACCCCGAGATACGTGAGCCTGTTGCGGAGAGTCTGGTTCTGTCCGCCTTTGACCCGTTCCTGTAGGTTCTCACGCATCCATTGGATGTATGCTAGGATGTCCTTGCGCTCGATCTCGTCGATGAATGTTTTGTGGCAGGACGCTAGGAAGCCGTCGAGGGCGTTGGAATACATTAGGACGGTCGCCTTCGACTTATCCAGGGTTCGAATCTCTTGTTTGTATTCTGCGATGGCGTCAACGATTCGGACGCGCTGGCCTGGAGCCGAGACTTGAACTGGAATCACGTCGCCGTTGAGAAGGGCTTCTTCCTGGCGTAGGCGAGTAACAGCGGCATCGAGGTCCTTGCCCACGTGTTCGAACTTCCCGGCCTTACGCACCAGGAAGCCTGTAACGTGGCCTGCTGGCTGGATGGCGCGACCGTTCTTGTGGAACGCTACGGCAACGCGGGAGAACGTTCCGTTGCCTTCGTTGATTCTGGCATAGAGTTTGACTCGGTGAATCATCGGTTTCCCTCTATAAAAAGCCTACCAAAAGGAAATGTGCCAGGCAACCGTTTTTCTGTGCCAGTGTCCTTTTAAGTATCTGTGTTTTCAACGTGTAGTTCCGATTCCCTCCTTCCGCACCAACATTTCGCTGAAACCACAAGGTTCTCCCCGCGCGAAGCTCAGGGAATCTTCTCCTGTCTTTCCTGATCATTGCCGCGCCGGCACGGATAAGCCGGACAACCCGACTCCGTGCTTCGCTCGTGTCGGCTACTTGGACGCGGCCAGGTACCCTAGAAGGAATAACGAAAGAAGCCGAATTAAACTTTCTTAATAAAGAACTGATTAGTATCACCGCCGCGGAATATTCTTGCTATCTACAAAATGTGGATGTAATGTACAAGTCCCTTCGTATCTTCTCTCGACAAGCGCCACACCTCTCTCAAGCGCCAGGAGCGCAATATGAAAGTTGCCGCATCAGACCGCCGCCTGTCTCTTCGTCACAATTTCAAGACTGCCCTTCGTATTCGCATCTGGAAATCTTCGGCGCCAGAGCGACGAAGCGAATCAGTGAATCTGTCCGACCGCGGGATTCTCTTTGCCACGGATTCACCAATGCCCGTTGGAACTGTGGTGGAAGTTCTCTTGAAAATGCCCGAGGAGATCACCGGCGAACCGACGACAGAATGGCTGTGCTCGGGTCACGTCGTACGCGTCGATCCAATTAATTCCCCGAGGGGAAGCCACGGTGTCGGCGTGCAGTTTGACTGCTACCAAATATCCCGAAACCTTGATTCTGATTTGATGCCGTTGCGCCAGCCAGCGAAGCCCACTGCTCTTTCGGTCGCAGTGCTGGACGACCGCGCCAGCGCGAGAAAGTAAAGGGTGACATGCAAAAGCGCGGTATGATCGTGGACGATGAAACGGCGGTTTGCGAAATGGTTAGCAAGGTTCTGACTTCCGCCGGCATGCAAGCGCTAACCGTCACTAGAAGTACTGACGCTCCTGGTCTTCTCAACGAAGGGAAATTCGATTTGGTCTCCCTGGACATGCACATGGCCGCACCCGATGGAATCGAGCGTGCCGGGCAGATGCATGAGTCCCAAGGTAACCGGACAACACCTATCATCGTGATCAGCGACGCTCAGCGTCCGAGTGCCATGTCCATAGGATTTGAAGCTGGCGCAAGCTTTTTTCCTTACAAACCAATCGACAAAGGCCGTCTGCTCAAGCTGATTCGAGCCACGCAAGGATCCATGGAAGAGGCAACGCGCCGGACCCGCCGCGTTGCCTTTCAATCCAAGGTGCGGCTCAGATGTCCAGCCGAAGAACTGGAAGCGGAAACCGTGGACATCAGCCTGACCGGCGTCCTGGTCAAAGCTCACCGCACTTTCCAGTAGGTTCGCCCGTGAACGTGCCTTGAGTCTCTCCCAGCGCATGCGGCCAATCGTCGGCGTGGGGTCGGTCGTTCGGGGTTACTCCGCATTAACCAGATAGCGATTCAACTGGACCAGCTCACCGTCGGCGAAAGCGAGAGACTCCAGGAATTTCTCTTGCCCTTCATTCCCGACGCATAGCTTGCCGATGAATCGCGCAGCAGTTGAACAATTCACAACCCGTTGGACTCTGCCTCTAGTGTCGAATGGGAGATCCGTCACCGCCCGTAAACCAACACGTGAAACGTTCCTTGAATCGCCGGACGCGGGGGGTGCGGCCTCTCCGCCGTCGGAGCGGGAGCCT
>Ga0307479_10003424_pt1 | contig 14442 bp, 8 predicted proteins | sample atmos_gasesECM4C_FD_203743 | JGI IMG/M metagenome (GOLD analysis project Ga0307479, IMG submission 203743) | Hardwood forest soil microbial communities from Morgan-Monroe State Forest, Indiana, United States - atmos_gasesECM4C_515 | ecosystem: Environmental > Terrestrial > Soil > Temperate...
CACGTGGCTGACGGCTGCACGCTTGCAGTTCGAGGTCAGATCGGCGGACTCTGCCAACCCCCCGTCTGCTTCTCGATATGCGCGAGCGCCGCGATCACGACGTCATCGCGCCAGGGTTGCGCAACCACCTGAATACCCAGAGGCATTCCGGGCTCCACGGTAGACGTGCCGGCACGCACGACCCCCGCCGGCCAACCGGTCGTGTTATATTCGCTCGTGTAGCTTTCTTTGGTGTTGGGAGCACGCGTGAGCTCAGGCGGCAGGCGCTCGGGCGGCTTGGCGCCTGCCGGGCAGACGATGAGGTCGTACTGCTCGAGCCAGGCGAGCTGCTCGCTCTTGAGCGCATCCATCTCCTCGCATGCGCGGGTAAATTCCGCACTGGGCAGCGGCGTTCCCTCGAGGCGAAGGCCCGGCGAGGCCTCCGTGGTGCCATGCAACTTCAACAGGCGCCGCATGTGATCGCCGTCGTCCGCCTCGCTGAACCTGCGCCGGACATCGGCCAGCTCGGGCATCTTCGGAGGCCGGTCCTCCTTCACCTTGCAACCGAGCTTGGAGAAGTAGCCGGCGCAGCGTTTGACCATCTCCTGGATTTCCGGAACCGGATCGACCATTCCGCTGCTCGTATAAAAGGCCACCCGCAACGATTTGAGCTCAACTTTCGCCGGGTCACCGAGCGGCACCGGCGCCATCATGGCGTCCGAGTTGTCAGGGCCGGCGAGAATCGGCAGCAGCAGCGCCAGGTCTTCCACGCGGCGCGCCAGAGGGCCGGTTTCCTGGAACGAATCGAACGGTCCACCATAGCCAACGATGTGGCCGGTGCGTGGAGTGCGTCCCAGCGTCGGTTTGATCCCGGCAATCCCATTGACGTTGGCAGGACCGCGGATCGAGCCGCCGTAGTCCGAGCCGATGTCGAAGAAAGATCCATAAGCGGCCACGATGGCGCCAGCGCCGCCCGACGAGCCCGAAGGAGAATACGCGGTGTTATATGGATTGAAGGTCTGTCCATATACGAGGTTGAACGTACCGCGGGCACCTCCTCCCAGGGTAAACTCCGGGGTGTTTGTTTTGCCGAGCAGTATCGCCCCGGCCGCGCGTGCGCGCGCCACCAATGTGGCGTCCCTTCCGGGAACGTAGCTCTTGCGCCCGAGCGTGCCGCCGGTACTCACCACTCCCGCCGCGTCAAAAGAGTCCTTCGCCGTAAACGGCACGCCGTGCAGCGGCCCGATGCTCCTGCCCGCAGCGAGCAATGCATCCGCCTCTTGTGCCTCAACGAGCGCACGCTCCCGGCAGAAGGCCACCACCGCATTGAGCTTGGGATTGACCTGGTCGATGCGGGCATAGCACGCGTTCACCGCGTCCACGGCTGAGATCTGTTTTTCACGGATCAACCGCGCCACCTCTTTCGCCGAAAGCGAGACGTACTCGCTGGCCGGACCGGCGTAAGCTTTCGCGTTGAAGCGAGCGAGTGCCAGCGCGGCGCTGGCCGCAGCCGTTGTTCCAAGGAAGCGGCGGCGCGACAATCGCGATGCGCCGAGATTGACTATTGTTGTGCTCATAGCGACCGACCTTTGGGTTTGTACCAGTACGGGGGCGTGCCCCGCGTGAACAGTCTTTTCATGCGATGGGGGCACGCAACGGGTTCTCATTTGTCGGGTGCGTCCGGACTTGCAGTCACCTCGAGCCGCGCCGCGGCCTGTTGCCAGCTCTCCACAACGCGGGCGGCATCACTGTCGCTCATGCCCGGCCGTCCGGTGTGTGCGAGTGGGCCACCGCGGGAGGCCGCGCGTTGGAGGAAACCAATCGCTTCCTCCACACCCGCGAGATAGAGGCTCGCCTCGTTGAGTCCCACAACTCTGCCATCGAGGGCCGGCATCACGTCGTGCGCGTACCGGGCGTGGTTATAAATGAGAAACGCGAGCTCGGCATCGTGGGCAGAAGTCGGTTGCAGCTGCGCCAGCCTTCTCGCGTACGGAAGTTGATTCTGCATGGCGATGAAAGCGAGCCGTGCCTCATCGCGTGCTTCCGGATCATGGCCCTGCACCTCCAGCGTCTGTGCGCGGTACATGTGCTCAATGTAGTTGCCGTGCTGATGACTCCAGACCGACACCGCCCCTGAGGTCAGGACGGCCATGGGAATGCCGAAATACAGCAACTGCCGTAGGAGCACTTCCGGTGCGGGGCGGATCCGCGCGCCGTTCCACCAGGAGCCCTCGTCCGGACAAGCGGCCCCCTCGCCTTCACCTCCCGTGGAGCGCATGCTTTCGAGATTCTCACTATTCTGGCGATGGCGAACTTTCCAGATGAACCCGTCGAAGTAGTAGTGAGTGAGGGTCGAGGTAAAACCGACAGCCAGCAGGACCGACATGAGCCAGCGACTATCAAATTTGGTAGTAATCAGGTCGCCGTAGAGCAGGCAGAACGCGACGTACCCGGCCCCGGCGAGCCAGCCGCCACGTACGTGCAAAGTCCGCAACCACCCGGCTCGTGCCCGGCCGGCCCGGGCGGCGAGATTGCGGTTATAGCGCCAGACAATCGCCAGATACTGCGTCATGTGCACGATTCCGACGCAAGCGAACCCAACCTTGAAGCTCCACCCTGGTGCGAGGCTCAGGATCCACGAGTTCGGCGTGTAGGCGAGATACATCACGCCGAAGGTGCTTGCGGCGAGTGCGAGCTTGGCGGGACTCACGAAGTACCGATGTCGCCAGCACCAATACAAGTAGACGCCGTATACCGTCGCGGCGAGCGCTGCCGCCAGGCCCGACAGTTTGATCATGACAGCGAGTGTTTGCGCCGATACCGCCATCAGAAAGGGAAGCTGCGCACTGTTGAAAAGGTCGGCGAGAATTTCCGGAACCCAGGAGCCGCTCGCCAGCATGATGAAGATGAAAGCGCTCACGCACAGCATCAGATCCATTCGCGCGGCGGCTCGCCTCGGTGCGGCGTTGTGGCGGTCGTAGATGCGCATGAATCCGTAGTGCTGCCTGAGAAAGTGCCACGGATCCCACAAGGCGAGCATCAGGTACATGTACAGGAAGTACTCGACGGGATAACCCTTGTAGTTGATGAACCCAAGCACGCCGAGCGAGAACGACATTGGAATGACCGGCGCGAGCAGCAGAGTCCATCGGAAGCGCCGCAGCAGCTCGACATCTGCGTAGATGCGCATGAACGTCGGCATGTGATGCGCGACGGTAAAGACGATGTGAATGCCCAGAATCAGCGCGGTGGCCTGGGATGGAGACAGCGCCAAGAAGGCCGCAACAGCGAGCACCAACACGATGAGCGGCGCCGCGAGAATGAACAGGGAATCCTGCAGCGGATCGAGGACCCAGTTCTGCTGCGGCTTTTCCAACCGCGAACCGGGCCTGATCCGCGCCGCGGGCGGCTGTCGGAATCCGAACACGCCGCCGGACGCTTTTGCAATCACACTCCCCATGGCAGAAAGACGCTCGCCGGCCTGCGCACCCTACCCCTACCTGAAGTCCTTGTGGAAGGAGACTTCCCAACGGGCGAGCGGCATGACCGAGATCAGCTTGCCGGTGGTGTCGGAGATATTGGCGCGAAAGTACAGTTCGTTGAAAACGTTGAAAGCGCTCAGTCGGAAATGCCAGTTGGATTTCGGGTTGTCATAGGTCATTGCGATATCGACCGGCGTCGCCGCGGGCAGCCGGATACTCTTGACCCGGTCTGCCCAGACGGATGAGAAGCGGTTTCCGCCGACATACAAGCCGAGTCCGCCGGGCAGGACATAGTTCGCGTTGAGCCCAAACTGCGAGTCCGGATCGCCCGTCCGGTCCTGGTAGCGGGTAAAGCCGGTGGGCATGATGACCCCCGGCCGGCCGCCATAGGTGAAGGCTTCTGCCGGGAAAATGACCTTGCCGGTGGTGGGGTCGACAACATCCTGGAATCCCAGGTCGCGCCCACTCGCGTCGATGATCGTCCCCGAAGGCGCCCCGACAACATATTCGCCGTGCTGAAACAACGCGTATCCGGATACGTACAACCTGCGAATCGGCGCAAACTTGATTTCCGCCTCGATACCGCGGATGCGGGTATCCGATACGTTGGCGGTTGCGCCCGGATCGGTTGGAGCCCCGGCATCCTTGCGCGTCTGGTCATAGGCGGCCGTCGTGAAGATGAGCCGGTTGTGCCAGAAGCTGGATTTCAGCCCGGCCTCTTTCAGCTGCGCCTGACCGATGAAGTTTCCCGCGGCAATGGTCGGCTGCATGACATCGTTTGAGCCCGCAAGCATCAGGCTCGCTTTCGCGAATGTCACGTACGGCCGCAGTCCCCACGGGAGCTCGTGAGAAAGGCTCGCGCTCCAGGACTTGCCGGAAGAGACGCCGCCAGCGGCAAGCGTAATGGGAGACGGTGGATCGAACCGCCCGGGGCAGCCCGCTCCCGGCTCAGCGCAGGTACCGACCACGGGCGCCTGCCACAGGCCGGGGGTCACGGGTGTCGGCGACTGCCCGTAGTTAGCGTCGAACGGCGGGGAGGCATTCGCGGTGGCGTGCGAAACATCGTAGCGCCAGCCCACGACAAGATTCGTCCTGGTGAACATGTCGACATCGAACATAACGCCGAACCCCCTCTCGTCGTACGACGAGCTGGTATTCGTGGTGGCGGTTGCGCCACCCGCGTATGAATTGTTGTCGTGTTGGTTCCAGAATGAATTGTTGGGAAGCTGCAGGCCGCTCCCAGCCATGATGTCCTGGCGCCAGTCGAAATCCCCGCCCGAGCTCCTGATCTCGCCCACCGTGCGCCGATAATTGATGGAGCCGAGCGTGTTCACCTTGAGCCAGCCCGGCAGGTACTGCGCGGGAAGCTCGTGAGTGGCGGTGATCTTGTCCTCGAACACGTGAATGTCCTGGTCCTCGCCGTAGGGCAGGTAGGAATCCTTGTACGAGTTCAGCATGTCATAGAAGAACTGGTTCTTCAGGGTGAAGCTGGGATTGACGTCCCAGATCAGGTCCGCGAATCCGGTACCGAGCTTCGCGTTCTGCTCGCGCTCCCAGGAGCCATTGCGCCGCCAGTCCACGTGCTGAGTGCTCACGGTGCACGGATTGAGCACGAAACCCACCGGCAGATAGCCGCTGATCGGCTTCGGCCCGCCCACCGGCATGCCGCGTATGACCTGCGCCGCGCGGCAGTTGATCTCCGGATGAGCCACGAGATAGTCATGCATCGACTGCGGAATGCCGGGGACCACGGGAAACTGGCCGAATGGGAGATAATTGCCGCTGGCATCCTTCGGCCAGTTGAAACGCTGCGTGAGCGCCTGGTTGTTCACAGTAACAGCCCCCTGCACGGGCGAGGCCTGGTAGGTCTCGAGATAGCTGACCTTGCCATCGCCGTTGAGATCGAGATTCACCAGCGGCGACCCGGAAATATAGCTGCCGTTCTTGATCAGGTCCGGCGTGACGCGGTTCATGTACGCGCCGCTGGTGACGGAATTCTGCAGCTGGGTGCCGGTCTCGAGGCGAAACGGGCCCAGGAAGTTCTCAACGCTGGTGCTCGCTTGCAGATAACGCTGCTTGACAGCAACCTGTTTGATGAAGGTGTTGGAATCCTCGACCAGCCCGAACACGTAGTAGCCAGCTTGCCGGTTCAGGACGTCGTAGGGTCCGCCGAGGCCGAATGACAGCTCGTTGCGGTCATACGATCCCTCGACGCCCTGGATGAATCCCTGCGCGTCCGGCAGGTAGCCGGTCATAGTGGAGCGCCCCGACTTGGGCACCAGGTTCACGTACCCGCCGATCGCGCCCATGCCGTAGATGGGTGAAGGCGGACCCTTGACCACCTCGATGGAGTCCATACCCTCGAGCTCGGTGCGCGCATGGCCCTGCATGTTGATCCGCTTCATGCCGCGGTAGTAGTTGTCCGCCTGCACGTCGCGGACATTCACCCCGCCCTGCAGGCCGTAACGGGTCGTCGTGTAGACGCCTGGAACGGCCTTCATGAGATCCTCGACCGTGGAGATCCCCATGAGGCTGATCTGTTCCTCGCTGACGAACGAAACCGCCCGCGGCGTCTCGAGCAACGGCTTGGTGAAGCCGAGCGAGGAGGCGCTCGGGGTGTTGGCGATTGCCTTCAGGGCATCCTCCGTGACACTCATGTCGCTGAGTTTGGCAACACCCTCGTCATTCCTGCTCTTGTCTTCGGTTTTTTTGTTGTCCGCGGCCGGGCTTTTGCCGCCGGCGTCCGGCCTGGTTTCGGGCTCTGCGGCGGCAGTTGCCTGCGCGGCCGGCCGGGCCGCCGTCTCTTCGGCGGCCGCGGATTGTCCCGCCAGTATTGTCAACAGGGCCAACAGGGCCAACATGGCCGCAAAGACAGATACCAGGGACTGCGCCGCGGCAGACTCGCCGCAGCGTTCGGATACACTTCGCATGCTTGCTCCCCGTTTCAGGCGGCGGCTCGTTTGAATCGAGCGCGCCATTCAGACAATCAGACGGGAGCCAGTCGGCGCACCCTACCCTCGCCGCCTGAAGTGGGATGCGAAGCTAGAAAGTCGCCTTGAGGCTGAGCTGCCAGTGCCGGTTCGGGATCGCTTGCGGCAAGACTTCACCGAGCGTGTCGCCGGTTCGGGCTCTGAAGTAGCGGGCGTTGGTGAGATTGAACACGTCGAGCTTGGCGCTCCACACACCGGCCTCCCAGAAGACGCCGGCGTTGAGGACGTCAGCACTCGGAAGCCTGACCAGACATAACCGCCCGGAGCAGGTGCTCGAGAAATAGTTGCCGCTCCACGTGAATCCCAGGCCATTTCGCAGCTGGTAGGTTGCAGCGAACCCGATCTGCGTGGGCGGATTGCCCTGCTTGGTGGCATACTGAGGCATGTTGTTGGGCAACTGGAGGTAGGCGCGGCCTCCATAAAGGAACGCCTCGGCAGGATACACGACATGACCCGACGCATCCGTCACGTCCTGAAAGCCGAGCGCACGCGCATCCACCAGCATCAATCCGCCGACATTCGGGTCGTACTTCGTGATCTGCCGCGTCGCGTAGACAGAAGCGAACAGGTTACGCAGCGGGACCCATTTGAGCTCCACCTCCCCGCCACGAGTGACCGTCGATGTGGGATAGGCGTTGATGATCGTGGGATCATCGTTCTCGCTCACATCCTCGCGGCGCTGCCGATAGAGCGCGCTCGTGAAAAACATCTTGCCATCGAGCCACAGGCCCTTGATCCCGAGTTCCTCGAGCTGCGCGGATCCCATGTGTCCCGCCTTGATGATCGTGTTGGTCAATGCATTGTTGTTCGCATCGAGAACGATGCTGCTGTTTGCCAGCGTGAGGTAAGGACGGATATCGCCCGGCAGGCCTTGCGACAGGCTCACGCTCCAGGAAGTACCGTGGTCCCAGCCCCGCGCGCTCGAGTCGGTCGGCGCGAACGCGCCCGGATTCGCCGACGTACCCATGGTCGGGTCGAAGCGGCCGGCATGATCGACATTCCGTGCCTCGGACCCATCGATGCGCCCGCCCACGATCAGATTGGTCGCGCTCGCAAAATCGACATCCAAGAGTGCGCCGAGGCCGAACTCGGAATACGCCGTGGTGTAGTCCGCAATCCAGGGAAAACCGCCGGTGGCCAGGTCCGGGTTGTCGATCGGATTGGCGAAGGTTGTGTTGGGCGTCATGCCGCCGGCGCTTGCCACCCAAGTGGAGGCCATGGCATCGGTGCGGCTCGAACCGTAGTCACCGAGGTTGTAGCGGCCCCGGGAGACCGTATCGCGGACGTTGATCGAGGCGAGGCTGTTGACCTTGAGCCAGTCAGGCAGCCCGGACAGGCGCCGGGTCACAGTGAATTTGTCCTCACACACATAGACGGACTGGTCAACCGCGTAGGGCTGATTCGAGACCTTGTACTGCCGCATGCCATCGAAGAACATCTGGTTCTTCATGGTGAAGCTCGGATCCTCATCATCGATCAGATCGGCGAAGGCGGTCAGGAACTGCGCCCGCAAGTCTCTCTCGTAAGCGGCGGCACGCCTCAGATCGAGCGTCCCGAATCCGACGGTGCGCGGATCGAGCACCATCCCGATGGGGACATATCCGGAACTTGGGAGCGGCCCGCCCGGACCTTGGGCACGCAGCGCTCCTGTCGGATCCGCCGCAGGATGCGCGACGAGGTAGTTGTACATCGATTGTGGGATCCCCTGGACCTTCGGAAACTGATTGAGAGGCAAGGGATTTCCGTTCGCATCACGCGGCCACGCCCATACCTGGATCAGCGGCTGATTGTTCGCCGACAGCCCACCCAGCACCGCTGAGGCCTGTTGCATCTCGAGAAACCCGATCATGCCGTCGCCGTTGAGATCGAGATTCGCCAGCGGAGTGCCTCGTATGTAGCGGCCGCTGTCGACAAGAGCCTGCGTCAATCGCCCAGTGAGGGCTCCTGAGGTCTGCGAATTCTGGTAATCCACACCGGTCTCGAGACGAAACGGACCGGCAACGTCGTCCAGGCTCACCGCGGCCTGCAGCACCTGCTGTTTGATCGGAACGCCGTCGGTGTAGGAACCGGAGTCCTCCAGCAGGCCGTAGACGTAGTAACCTCCGCGGCTGCCGAACTCATTCAGCAACGCAAACGGGCCGCCGATTCCGAACGAACCCTCCGATCGCCCGTAACTTCCCTTGATGATCTGTGCGAAGCCCTCCGTGTCCGTGAGATAGCCACCCGTCGCGGCGCGTCCGGACTTCGGTACCATGTTGGTGTAGCCGCCGATCTTGCCCATGCCGTAGATCGGAGAAGGAGGCCCGCCGACCACCTCGATGGAGTCCATCGCGGCGAGCACACTGCGGCCGTTCCCCTGCAGAGTCAGCCGCTTCATGCCGCGGAAGAATGTGTCGGCAGGCACGTTGCGCACATCGACCGACCCCTGAATGCCGAATCGAGTCGTCGTATACACCCCCGGCGCGAAGCGGACGAGGTCCTCCACCGCAGACAGTCCGAAGAGGTCGATGGTCTGCTGGCTCACCACTGAGACGGCTCGAGGCGTGTCGAGCAGGTTCTTACTGAACCCGAACGAGGATTCGCTCGCTTCGCTTGGCAGCACGCGGCGCGGATCGGCTATCACGTGTACATCGGTTAGGGGCGTCGATCCGGCGACATCCGCGTTGACATCCTGCTCCACGCGCCCACGGACAGCCCCCTGCCGGGACGCAGGAGATGCGCGCGCGCGCACAACGACAGTCATGTCATTGACATACGCCCATTCGAGTCCGGAGGGCTCCACGAGCTGGTCGAGGACGTGGCTGGCACTCATCATGCCGGTCACGGCCGGCGCTTGCTTGCCCTCGATGAGCGCACGCTCATAGACTATCTGGAGCCCGCTCTGCTCGCCGAACCGATCGAGCGCATCCGCCAGATCTCCTCCGGCAATCTGGAATTCAGAGTCGGCCGGCTTCTGCTGAGCGGTCGTCTGAGCAGGAGCCGCAGCGCTCGCGCACGCTGTCCGCATCGCGACCAGCACGACAAGGATCAGCTTGGTGGTTCGACATCTCATGCCATCTCACTGGATCCGCGCGCTTGGGTTCCTGCAAGCGGCACGTAGCCTGTGCACTTCGGAGCCGGCTCACCGCGAATCGTCCGCACGGCCCGGAAAGAGAATGATCTCACTGCCACCGTCGACGATGTGTACAGGCAGCACCGCCGCAAATGCGGAGGCCGCAAGCTCGGCGCTTCCTGTGACCACGTTGCCACTGACGCTGAGCGTGGTGAGGCTCGAATCACCGATGCGCAACTTCTTCACCGAATAGTGGTTCACTTCCTCGACAGCTTCAGTCAGCGGCGTGGCCCTGAACACGAGGCGGCCGCGGGACCAACTCGTAGTCACTAGTGTGTCCACCGTACGCCTCATCCGGGAAGAGGCATCATGCGACACGTCGAGCTGTTCGCCTGGAATGAGGCGTTCCTGCCAGCCTTGGGCAGCAGTCGTGCCCGCCACGACCACCGACCCTTCAGCAAGAGTTATCACGACGTTCTCGTCCGTGCGCGCAACCTGAAACCGCGTTCCAAGAGCCGTCGTGCGCGCAGCGCCCGCGAAGACTGTAAACGGTCGATTCGCGTCATGAGTTACTATGAACAGCGCACGTCCGGTGAGCATATCGATGCGCCGTTGTTTTGCCGTCATCAGCACCTTGATACGACTGCCCAAGTCCATGTGAACAACGCTGCCATCCTCGAGCGTGATGCTTTGCTGCTGGACGGAACTGTTCTCATAGGCGATGGCCGGCGGTGGCTTGATGAACCGGATCCCGAGCTGCACACCAATGAAGATGATCAAAAGGCTAGCGGCAAGTGCCGCCGGCACGGCCCAACGCCGCTGTCGCCGCTCCGGCCGATCGCTCTGTGCGCGTCCCATTGAGTACGCCTGCTCGGTGAGCTTCTGCAAGCGCCAATCTTGAGCGGCCAGCTTTTCTACGCTGTCCGCGGCGCGCTGTACCGCGACGCAGGCTTCTGCAGACGCCGAGCTGCTTTGCCGCCAGCGATCAAACTCCGCACGCTCTCGAGGCGAACAATCGGGTGCCGCGAGCCGCGCGGACCAACGAGCAGCTTCTTCGAGCGGCAGCTCCTTATTACGGGCATCCATCCAGCTCAAGACGGACCTCGAACGCGTCCCCCTACCTTCTGCGCGCAAATTGCGAGAGCGCGACTGATGTGCTTCTCGACAGTTTTGAGCGAAATGCCGCAATGGCGCGCAATCTCGGGATAGGTCATCTTGCGCACGCGGCTCAGGAGGAAGACCTGCTGGCACTTGGGCGGCAGTTCCGAGATAGCCTCGTACAGCAGCTCCAGATCCTGCTGCGCCTCGATCTCCCGTTCGGCGGAAGGCAGCTCGCAGACCAGCTCGACGTCTTCCAGGGAACGCCGGTCGCTTTCCCGGCGCGTCACCTGGTAGCGGCCCAGGTCGTTGGCGACGTTGATCGCTATTCGGAACAGCATTGATGAAGGTGATTGGATCTCGCGCGAGCCCTCGTACTGCATCATCCGAAGATAAGTTTCCTGGGCGACGTCATCGGCGTCCTCGGAAACACGCAAACGCCGGCGCAGAAAGCTGACAAGCGCGACGTGATGCCGCCGAATCATGTCCGGAACAGATAGCGGCTCGCACGGATCCTCCGTCGGGGAGCCCTCGTTCGTCAGAGCTGTGTCAGCAGTGACGTTCATGGTCCGCGCCCGTACTGGGTATGCTCACAGCCCGGAACCTCCTACGACCGCCATTTCCTAACAACGAGCCCGCGAAACTCGCGGTCAACGCTGCGGAGTGGGATTGCGCCTCGCTTCGGCACATAAGAGATCGCGTCAGCCCCCGAATTGTGTGCTTGTGTTGTAGACCGAACCGTTCTGGCGGACGCAGCACAATCCATGCCAGTTGGACTGGACAGCGGCGCACAGGCTGTCAATCCACCCTTGCCAAGGGGCCTCGAGCGGGCCAGCCGGCCGCACGCACCCAACTGTTTGAGCCGAGCCTAAGTTCGCGGCCCGCAAGCTGTTTTCCATGTTCATGCCGGCGCGGAAAGGGGTCCACCGCGAAGCACCGATTCCGCGCGCGGTATAGTTGTTCTGGGGTCGCAAGCTGCCTGTTTCCTGGCAGCTTGCGACGGCCGCTTTGCGCCGAACCGGTGCTTTCTGATGTGTGGCAGGCCAGAGGAGTGCATCCCGGCCGCACAGGCCAAGCGAAATGAACCTGGCTGGGACGGCCGCAAGCTGCTCCGGTTTGACAAACACCTATCGACTTACCAGATTACAGCGATCGTGAACGCTTCGGCTGCAACGTCGCCGCAAGCGTCACGGGCAGGATGAATGGATGGACAAAGAGCACGCGACCCAGGTATCACACTCGCCGTGGAGTCCGTTCCACCATGCGACATTCACGGTTATCTGGATCGCGACGCTCGTCTCTAACATTGGCGGCTGGATGTACAGCTCGGCATCCGCGTGGTTGATGACGAGCCTCGACTCCGATCCCCTCATGGTGTCATTCGTCCAGGTGGCCACGACACTGCCCATGGTCCTGTTCGCTCTACCGGCGGGCGCACTCGCCGACATCGTCGACAAACGACGATTCCTTATTTATGCCGAGGTCTTCATCGCCGTCGTCTCGATATTGTTTGCCGCCCTCGTTTGGTTCCATGTCGTCAATCCAATCTCGCTGCTGTTATGTACCTTTCTGATCGAGGCCGGATCGGCGGCGACCGCGCCTGCCTGGCAATCTGTCGTACCGCAGCTCGTGCCGAGGCCTGAGCTGCCCGCGGCGATCGCCATGAATAGCGTGGGCATCAATGTCAGCCGGGCCGTTGGACCCGCTCTCAGCGGCCTCGTCATGGCCGCCTTTGGGATCGCTGCGCCGTTCTGGGTGAACGGTGTGAGCAACCTGGGCGTTATCGGAGCGCTATTGCGCTGGCGGTCAGCGCATCAGGGCTCCCCACTGCCGGCGGAGCGGTTCCTCGGTGCCTTGCGCACTGGTGTACGCTATTCCCGGAACAATCGACAGCTGCGCGCGACGCTGCGGCGTGCCGTCGGTTTCTTCCTCTTTGCAAGTTGCTACTGGGCACTGCTTCCACTGGTCGCGCGCGATCAGGTTGGCGGCGGCGCGCCTTTCTACGGCATACTGCTAGGCGCCATTGGCGCGAGTGCGATCGGTGGCGCTTTTGCGCTGCCGTGGTTGAAGGCGACCCTCGGCCCAAACCGCATCGTCGCCGCCGGATCAATCGGCACGGCGGTAGCAATGGTTCTGTACGGGATCGCCCATGACCCCGTGACCGCATTGGCTGCCAGCGTCATCGCCGGCGTGTGTTGGGTTGCGGTGTTGTCGACTCTGAACGTCTCCGCGCAGCTGGCATTGCCTGAATGGGTCCGAGGTCGCGGCCTTGCCATCTACGTTACGGTGTTCTTTGGGGCCCTCACACTTGGCAGCGCAGTGTGGGGCCAGGTGGCGCGCATCGGCAGCGTGCCCATAGCCCATTTTCTTGCGGCCGCCGGCTCGCTGCTCGCCATTCCACTGACCTGGCGGTGGAAGCTCCAGACCGGCGCGCAAGTGGACCTCACGCCATCGATGCACTGGCCCACACCGGTTCTCAACCAGCACATCGAGAGTGACGCGGGCCCCGTTCTGGTGACGGTCGAATACAAAATCAACGAGACGGATCGTGAGGCGTTTCTTCGCGCCGTTGACCTGCTCTCACATGAGCGCGGCCGGGACGGCGCCTACGCGTGGGGCGTGTTCGAGGATGCCGCCGAACCGGGTAGATTTCTGGAAACATTTCTCGTCGAGTCGTGGATCGAGCACCTGCGGCAGCACGGGCGGGTGACCAACGCCGATCGCGTCCTTCAGGAGCACATTCATCGGCTCTTGAAGATCCCGCCGACGACTACGCATCTGATCGCGGCGCAAAGGCGCGCAGAGTGATCGCGATCACCTGGCCAGCGCGCCCATCGTTGCTACGAAGTTGAATGCGCCAGTTTGAATCCCAGTTCCGCGGAAAGGCCGTCGGCCGCTGAGGTCACCAGGCGCGCAATGCGCTTGATTTTCTCCCGCGTAAGACGGAACGCCGGGGCGGAGACACTGATCGCGGCAACCGCCACGCCGGAAAAGTCGCGCACCACGCAGCCGACGCAGCGCACCCCTTCTTCTATCTCCTCATTGTCAATGGCATAGCCGCGTTCGCGGATTGCAACCAGTTCGCGCCTGAGCTCGACGAAACTCGTGATCGTGTTGGGGGTCATGGCCTTCAGCCCGCGCGCGCGCACGATCGCCTCCCATTGCGCCTCCGGCAGATACGCCAGAATGGCCTTCCCCACGGCAGTACAATAGGCCGGATTGCGCCGCCCCACACTCGTGGCCATCCGTATGGATCGCACTGGCTCGACCTTGTCGAGATAAACCATCTCGGCTTCGTCAAGGACGCACAGATGGACGGTCTCGCTGGTTTCCAACACCAGCCGTTCCAGAACCGGACGCGCCCGCTCGCGCAGATCGAGTTGCGAGACCGCTTGCGTTCCCAACTCGAACAGTTTCAGTCCCAGGCGATAGCGGCCATTGACCGAATTTCGCTCGATCAGCCGGTGGCGCTCCAGCACCCTGATCAGGCGATGCACCGTGCTTTTGTGAAGTGCCAGTTTTGCAGCAATTCCGGCCAGTGACAGGCCCGGACCGGCGGCCGACAGTATCTGCAATACCGCCAACGCCCGGTCCAGCACCTGGACCTGGTAAGGAGACCTGGCGGGCGTTTTTGCCTCGGGTGGTGGCACGACGAGTGATCATATGACGATCGAATGCATTGTCAACGAGGAACTGGCCGTTCCGGATTGCAAAGGCGGCGCGGCCGCCGCGCCGCCTTGCGCTCACGTCTGCCGGAGTTACTGCACAGTGAAACTACATTCCGTATCGGCCCCCACCTCGGCAAACACACCGACCCAGTCGAGACTCGTGACCGCGCTCT
>Ga0307479_10003426_pt1 | contig 14438 bp, 18 predicted proteins | sample atmos_gasesECM4C_FD_203743 | JGI IMG/M metagenome (GOLD analysis project Ga0307479, IMG submission 203743) | Hardwood forest soil microbial communities from Morgan-Monroe State Forest, Indiana, United States - atmos_gasesECM4C_515 | ecosystem: Environmental > Terrestrial > Soil > Temperate...
CGGCTGCTGGCTCAGGTCCGACTGGAGAGCCGGCAATGGTATATGGCCCTCGTCATGCATTTCCTTACGATTCCTCTTTACGATGTGATGACTCTTGTCGCGTCAGGGTCACATCAGAAGCGGGCTGGCCCGGACTCGGTCTCACCTTAGAGAGGCTGGCTTACGGCGCTTGTTACAGGGTCGTGGTCGTTGCGCCGGGACGAAAAAAAGGGCGCGAGCGGTGCCTCTCGCGCCCCCGTGGGGCAAGCCTATGCGGAGCACGGTGCGCATGAATCGGTCGGTCGGCCCATCCGCTCGGTCTGAGCGGCTAAAATGCACAACGCCCTCGCCCGGGTGGTGAAACTGGTAGACACGCAGCTTTGAGGGGGCTGTGAGCGCAAGCTTGTAAGGGTTCAAATCCCTTCCCGGGCAGAGCCCTTACCCACGTGAGCCTGAGCACCCTTTACCTGCGGCTGCGCTACCGGCGTCACCGTTTTGGTCCGGGCTTTCAGGGACCGTGGCGGCTGCGTATCCGCGGCCCCGGGCGGGTCACCTTTGGACGCGACGTCCGGGTGCGCAACGCGTCGGGTCGCACCGCGCTTTTGACCTTCGGGCCGGATGCCCGGATCGACATCGGGGATCGGGTCGAAATCGACGGGGCCGGGCTGATGGCGGCCAGCGTCATCGAGGTGGGCGACGAGGCGATCATCGGGCCGTGCCTGGTGGTCGACACCGATTTTCACGCGGTCGGCCCCGCGCGTCGACAGGAGGGCGCCCCGGTCACGCGACGGCCCATCCGCATCGGACGCGCAGCCTGGGTCCAGGGCAAGGCCACCATCCTCAAGGGCGTCTCGGTGGGGGAGGGGGCGGTCGTTCGCTGGGGCGCGCTGGTGGCCAGTGACGTGGCGCCGGGCGCGGTCGTGATGGGAAATCCGGCGGTGGAGGTGCCGGGCGTTAGCGAGTGAGGCTCAGGCGCCGACGACGGCGCCCTGGATGTTGCAGTAGGTGTTGCGCACCTGGTTGCCGAGGACGATCAGGGTGACGAGGATCACGATGACCACCAGGCACATGATCAGCGAGTACTCGACCAGCGCCTGGCCGCGCTCGCTCTCCCAGCCCAGCAGGGCCCGGATTCGTGACGCAAGGATGGTGATCATGGCTTTGCTCTGTCTGCGCGTCGCGATCGCCGCGATTCGAGTATGAGGGTTATAACGGGGGACCGGCCAGCGAACAGACGGGTCGTTCCGCGATCGTGGCGGGATTGTGACCGGCGTCGGCGGCCCGCTCGGAAATCGGCTAGCGGGCGCCTGAACGCTGGACGAGGTAGGTGACGACCGCCAGGTATTCCTCAGAATCGGCGGAGCCCACCCAGCGGGTATCCTCGGTCGTGCGTCCGAAGAGGGCGAAGAGCTCGCTCAAGGTCAGCTTTTCAGACATTTGATACCTAATCAGTAGCTAATCTAACACACATACTATCACAAGGAGTCGGCGGGGGGCCGTCGTTAGCGGGCGTTGTTCCGCTGAACGAGATAAAGGACAACGGCCAGGTATTCTTGCGAATCCGCCGATGCGACCCAGCGGGTGTCCTCGGAATGACGGCCGAAAAGGGTGAACACGTCCGACATCGTGAGTCGCTGTGGTTCGTCCAGCATGGTCTCTGGGGCAGCTGGCCCCGATGCAGGTGAAACGACCCAAATCGCGGGATCCTTTCACGCAGCGTGAAAAGATGGGCACAGCTGGGCAGCGGTTCATCGACGAAGCTGCGGGGTTGTGCCCTCCGATGCTGGGTAGAATCTCGGGGAGGCGGATCTGATGTTCTTGTACTGGAATTGGGGCTACTTTCTCTACGTCGCGCTGCCCATCCTGGTGCTGGGCTTCATTGCCAGCAGCTGGGTCAAGCGCACCTACCAGCGCTACTCGCAGGTCCGCAGCTCGAGCGGCTTGACCGGGGTCGACATCGCGCGGCGCATCCTCACGGGCGCCGGACTGAGCGAGGTCACCATTCAGGTGATCGACGGCGAACTCAGCGATAACTACGATCCGCGAACCAAAACGCTCAATCTCTCAAAACAAGTGGCGATGGGGAACTCCGTCGCCGCCGAGGCAGTGGTCGCTCATGAGATCGGCCACGCCCAGCAGGACCGCCAGGGCTTTTTTGCCATGCGACTTCGCTCCGGCCTTGTCCCCGCTGCGAACCTGGGCTCGCAGGCCGGTCCGCTGATCGTGATCGCGGGTCTCCTCCTGTCGGTCTTCACCGGCAGCGTGCTCGGCTTCTACGTTGCCGTGGCCGGGTTGCTCCTGTTCGCGGCGGTCGTCCTCTTCCAACTGATCACCACGCCCGTCGAACTGGACGCGAGTCGTCGCGCATTGCGCTTACTCGCCGAGAACGGCGTCATGGTCCCCGAGGAACAGCAGGGGGCGCGACGGATGCTGCGCGCGGCGGCCTTCACCTACTGGGTGGCGCTCTTCGGCGCCGTCCTGACCTTGCTCTACTACGCCTCAATCGTGTTCGGAAATCGCCGTAGCGACTGAGCGCGCGGCGTTCGCCACGGCCGATCCGGCGGAGATTCGTGCTCGGCTCGCCGGCGAAGCGCCCTACCGCGCCGACCAGGCTCGGCAGTGGTTCTGGCAGCGGCTGGCCCCGTCGTTCAGCGCCATGCGCACCCTGTCGCCGTCGGCGCGCGGGCAGCTCGAGGCTTCGTTTGCCTTCAGCACGGTGACGCCCCACCTAAAACGGCAAGCCGATCATGGCCAGACCGTGAAATACCTCTTCAAGCTAGGCGACAACCGGACCATCGAAACCGTCGTCATGCACTACGACGCCACCGCTCGCTCGCGGGCGCGCACCACGATCTGCGTCAGCTCGCAGGTGGGGTGTCCCATCGGGTGCAGCTTCTGCGCCACCGGGCAATCGGGCTTCGATCGCAACCTCAGCGAGGCCGAGATCGTCGACCAGTTCCTCGCCGCCAGCCGCGACCTCGCTGACAATCAGCGCGCGCTGACGAATGTCGTCTTCATGGGAATGGGCGAGCCGATGAACAACTACGCCGCGGTCGTGGGCGCGATTCGCCGTTGGGCTCAAAAAGACACGCTCAACTTCAGCCCGCGACGGGTCACGGTGTCGACCATCGGGCTGGTGCCCTTCATCGAGCGGCTGAGCGCCGAGGGGCTCCCGGTCAACCTGGCGGTCTCCCTGCATGCACCAGACGACGAGCTGCGCAGCAGCATGATTCCGGTCAACCGCAAGTACCCGATCGCGACCATCGTCGCGGCGGCGCGCGCGCACGCCGAGCGCACCGGCCGGCGCACCAGCTATGAGTACGTCCTGCTACAGGGTGTCAACGACAGCGTCGAGCAGGCTCGGCGGCTGACCCGCGTGATCGGTCACCGCCTCACCCACGTCAACCTGATTCCGATGAACCCGATCGACGGCAGCCCGCTCTCGCCACCATCGAAGGCACGCGCGCAAGCGTTCCAGTCCGTCTTGCAGGCCGCGGGTATCTCGACCACCATCCGCGCCACGCGCGGCCTGGATATCGACGCCGCGTGTGGCCAGCTGCGCGCCCGGCAGCTGCAACCGACCGCGACCACACCCGCCTGATGCGCCGGCCGCTCGCCGGCGTTTTTTTCGACGCGGGCAACACGCTGCTGGTCGAGGAGCCGGGCAAGCATCTGTGGGAGATGGCAATGACCCCGATTCCGGATGTCTTCGAGGTGTTGACGGTACTGAAGACGCGTTACCGCCTTGGCGTCATCTCGAACACGGTCGGATCGGGTGATGCCGAGCTGGCCGACGCCCTCGAAAAGGCGGGGATCCTCGGGCTGATCGACGCCATGGTCACCTCGCGGGATTTCGGTAAAGCGAAGCCCGATCCGGCGATCTACGTCGAGGGCGCCCGGCGGTTGGGCGTTCCTCTGGACGAAACCGTGATGGTCGGCGACCGGCTGGATACCGACGTCGCCGGCGCGCTGAACGCCGGCATCGCGGGGGTCTGGCTGCGCCATCCCGGAGCGGTCCCGATTCCGGGGATCGAGCCGACCCACGTCATCGACCGGCTTGGCGAGTTGCCTGGGTGGCTTGACGCCACCTACGTCCCCGCTCGCCGATGAAGGAACGGCGTTCGCGCGCCGATATACTCAAAGAGCCTCGATGAAACGAGCCCTCGTCGCCACCCTGTTGACCACGCTGGCGCTGGCCGCGTGCGCGTCGCCGCTGGCCAAGGCGGAAACCCCGCAGCAGGCCCTCGATGCCGCGGCGCAGCGCGCCAGCCAGCTCAAATCGGCCAAGTTCGACCTCCAGGGCAACGTCAAGATGACGTTTCCCGCCCAGCTGGGCGCGATGCTGGGGCAGAGTGGCGCCGGCGCGGGGTCGATCTCGCTCGACATGACCGGCACCGGCGAGGCCCAGTTTCCCGACCGCTACCACGCGGTGATCAACGCCAAGATGTCCGGAATGTCGATCGCCACCGAGGTGGTCGTCGCCAACGGCAAGGCCTATGTGAAAAATCCGCTCAGCGGCAAGTGGCAGGTCTCGGACACGAGCGGCATCACCAGCCAGTTCAGCCAACCCGACCCGCTCTCGTACGGGCAGCTGCTCAAAAACGTGAAGTCGATCACGGATCTGCGCGACACCACGCTCGACGGCACCGCGGTCCATCACTATCAGCTGGTCCCTGACAAGGACAAACTGCTCGCCGCCATGGACAAGGCCGCCGTCAAGAATCCGCAGGCGCTGGCGGCGATCAAGCAGGTCCTCGACAGCGGCACCATGACGGTCGAGGTCTGGTTCGGCAAGGACGATCACCTCGTCCGCCGCGTCAGCACCGACGCCGACTACACCATCGACCTCAACCAGCTGCTGGGCTCGCTGGGGGCGCCGTCGGCAAGCAGCGGCCAGATGCCGGCCGGTTCCAGCATCCATGCCACCGCCCACGTGGTCCTCAACTACCACGACTTCGACGCGCCGGTGACGATCAGCATCCCGACAGTCTCCTAGTGCTGATCGCGCCCTCGCTCCTATCGGCCGACTTCAGTCGGTTGGGAGAGGAAGTGGCCGCCCTCGAACAGGCTGGCGCCGACTGGGTGCACTTCGACGTGATGGACGGGCATTTCGTGCCGCCGATCACCATCGGGCCGCGCACGGTCGAGCACTGCCGGCGCTACGCGAAGCTGCCCTTTGACGTTCACCTGATGATCGAGAACCCGGAGCGCAGCATCGAGGCCTTTCGCGACGCGGGCGCCAACACCGTTTCGGTCCACGTCGAGGCGACCCGGCACATTCACCGGGTGCTGGAGAGCATTCGTCAGGCCGGAATGCGCCCGGGCGTCTGCCTCAACCCCGGCAGCCCGCTAGTGCTGGTCGAGCCGGTGCTGAAAGACGCCGACCTATTGGTCATGATGTGCGTCAACCCCGGCTGGGGCGGCCAGACGTTCATCGACGGCAGCGCAGAGCGCATCAAGGCCGCGCGAGTGCTACGCGACCGGCTCAACCCCAGGCTGGATATCGAGGTCGACGGTGGTGTGAACGCGCAAACCGGCCGGCTGTCGACTCAGAGCGGAGCCACGGTGCTGGTGGCCGGGAGTTTCGTCTTCGGTCACCCGCAGGGTGCCAGGGTCGCGATCCAGGAATTGCGGTAACCTTCGCCTCCGACGCGCCGTTAGATCGGCGAGCGGGTCATGTCAACACGCGTCATTCCCGGCCTCGCGTTTGCCTTCGTCCTCGTCGTGAGCGGCTGCACGTCGGCGCCACCTCGGGCGGACACGCAATCGACGACGCCATCGCCGGCAGCCACCTCAGTCACAGTCGCGCCTGCGACTCCACCGGACGTGAGCCCAAGTGTCAGCCCATCCGCGACGAACTACGCCCTCGCTCCGATTCCGGGCGGAACTCAACGCTGCCATACCAACCAGCTCGAGGTGGCCTTGCTCGGCGCCGGCGCGGCAACCGGAAACGTCCGCAACAGCTTCGAGATGCGCAACCGCTCGAGCACTCGGTGCTGGGTCTATGGCTACGTGGGCTTTCAGTTGCTGGACGCCGAGGGGCGCGCCCTTCCACAATCGCTCACCCGCTCGACTGATTCCTTTTTCGGCCAGAGCGACCCGCCGACTCGGATCCTGCTATCGCCTAACACCCCACCCTTGCGTACTCGCGCGGCAGGCCACGCCTTTTTCGACGTTGCCTCAGAGGACGTCAGCTGCAGCAGCGATCGAATGACCGCAGTGACAAGTCTTGAGATCTGGCCGCCCGACGAGTACGCGGCCATCGTCATTCCCACTCGTGGCGGCGACTGGAGTGGGGGTTTTGTTTCCTGCGGCGATCTCACGGTCAACCCAATGCAAATTCGGCCGGGGCTCAACGCCTGACCGATCGCCGGGGTTGACGGTCCCTTACTCGCTGGTTGGCATGTGCAGATACATCGACTGGATGCCGACGCGGCCGGGACCGGTGAAACGATTCCAGATCATGTTGCCGCCGCCACCGAACATGCCGGTCTTCAGCCCGAACATCTGCACATCCATACGCACGCTTTCATCGCGGTAGACCCAGCCACCTGGCTCGATATCGATCTGCTCGTTCTGGGCCAGCTCTTTCTGGAAGACGTTGCCGTAACCGTGCAGCCAGAGCACGCCCTCCTGGTGGGAGGCGCTGAAGCGGTCCACGAAAAATCCGGTCGAGCCCAGCAGCATGTTGCTGACGCCCTTGACCCGGTTGAAGGTGTAGTCGAGGTTGCCGGTCGCCGCCAGGAATTGGTGTTCGCGAACCAGCACGGCCTTGCCCGGCATCAGGTGGAGAGGGAAGAGGTGACCGGCGCCGTCCCGTGAAAAGGCAACCTCCCCCGGGCCCTGCGCCTCGGTAAGGAAGATCGGCATCCCCGCCACCATCCGCTTGAAGGCGCCCTTCATCGCCCGAATGCCGATGTTGAGCTGCGGGTCTTTCCAGAGCACCACGTGGTGCTCGAAATAGATGGGCACGGTTCCGTCGAGCCAGGTGTGCAGGACCGGCACCAGCTCGCCGTCGATCCGATAGCGGATTCCCGGGGCCTGGCCGTCCTCGAGCCTGGTGGGCAGGAGCTGGGGTGGCTGTTGCATGGCGTTCTCCTCTCTTCAGCGGTGCCGTAAATGAAGCGACCCGCCAGTTACACGCGTGTGACGGCTGCGGTGCGTCGGACCCTGCGGATCAACCGTCGGATGCTACCCGACGACATCCGTTTGGGCCGGGTGGCGCTGACGCTCGTGGTGAGTGTCGCGCTCTTTCTGCTGGCCTTGCACGTCCCGGCGTTCATGGCGCCAGGCGCCGACATGACCGACAGTGCACAGCGGGACTATGCCGCCAACATCTGGCAGGAGACCCAGACCAGCCTGGCGCTGGTCGCGGTCGTCTTACCCTGGCTGCTCTACGCGCTCCTCTGGCAGGGTGCCCCCTGGGGTCGGCGCATGCTGCTGGCGGTCGCCGCCGCCGGCGTGATCGTCACCACCTGGTTTGCCGTCCTGAGCGCCCAGAGCTATGCCGCCTTACCCAGGCAGGTCACGGGCGTGGTCGACCAGGTCCAGGGCCGCGTCATCGCTCTGCGCGGGGGCGGCAATTATTACCTGGTGATCTCCGACCAGGAGCTCAGCGCCGACCGTTCCTGGCTCCGTCCCGGGGCCAACGTCGCGCTATGGGTATCGCCGCGTGGCCATGCCGGGGCCGTCAGCGCCGTGACCGAGGTGGGCGGAAACTAGGCCGACTTGGCCTGGGTGCGCAGGCACCGCGTGCACACCAGGGCCGACTGCGACCGGCCGTCGATCATCACCTTCGCCTTGTGCAGATTGGGCATGAAGCGACGCTTCGTGTGCACCTTCGAGTGGCTCACGTGATGCCCGAACTGGGGCCCTTTTCCGCAGATTGCGCAGCGTTGTGCCATGGTGTTGGTTTGGTTGGGCGCCTCACGAATCATCGCGTATGATTGAAGCGAAATCAGCGTCACATAGTAGCACACGATGGACTCAAAGACGAAGACCAACCCCCAACGGACCGGGAAGCCGCCGAGGACGCTGATCCAGGCCAGGGACCTCGGGCGGATCGAGGTGTCGCGCCATGTGGTCGCCACCATCGCCGGTCATGCCGCCGCCGGCTGCTATGGCGTGGTCGCCATGGCGGCCCGGGGCCTGCGCGACGGCCTGGCGGAGCGGCTCCACCGCGACAAGGTCCATCGCGGCGTCGAGGTGGAGGTCCGCGAGGACGGGATCGCCGTTTCGCTCTACGTGATCGTCGAGTACGGCACGAGGGTTTCGGAAGTCGCCCACAACCTGGGCAACGCGGTGCGCTACTCCGTCGAACGCACCCTCGGCCTCCCGGTGGTGGAAGTCAACGTCAACGTCCAGGGCATCCACGTCAGCGGGGGCGGCGGCAGCTGAGATCCCAAGCCTGACCGGCGCCGCGACCATGCCAATCACCGAGTGCGACGGACGACTGTTCAAAGAGGCCCTGCTGGGCTCGCTCGCCTGGCTGACCGTCAACCGCGATGAGGTGGACGCCCTCAACGTGTTCCCGGTTCCAGACGGCGACACCGGGACCAACATGCTGCTCACCCTGCAATCGGCGATCGACGACATCCGTGACGTCGACGACGCCGACCTGTCGCGGACCGCAAAGCGCGCGAGTCACGGGGCCTTGATGGGAGCACGCGGCAACTCGGGCGTCATCCTCTCGCAGATCTTCCGCGGCTTCTCCGTGGCGATCGCCTCGAGTCGCGCCGTCGACGCGCAAGGGCTGGCGCATGCGTTCAGCGTTGGCGCCGACGTCGCCTACCGGGCGGTCATCAAGCCGACCGAGGGCACCATGCTCTCGGTGGCGCGAGAGGCGGCCCGGGGGGCGCAGGCAAAGGCGGCGACCAGCACGGATCTGACCGAGGTGGTGCGGGCGGCCTGCGAGGCGGCCGCGGCGGCGGTCGAACGCACGCCCGAGCAATTGCCCATCCTCAAGCAGGCGGGCGTGATCGATGCCGGTGGCTTCGGCTTGCAACTCATCCTCGAAGGCTTCCTCAAACGGATGACCGGCGAGGCGCTCGCGACCTTCGAGCGCCCAGCGACCCAGCATGCCCGGCCGAAGGCGATCGAAGCGCCGACGGCGGGCTGGGGCTACTGCACCGAGTTCATCATCAATGGGGCCAACCTGGCGGTGGACGAGGTCCGCACCGAGATCCTCCGGCACGGGGAGTCGGCGCTGGTCGTTGGGGACGACGCCGCGATCAAGGTCCATGTCCATACCCAGCAGCCTGCCGTGGTCATCGGCTATGCCAGCAGCGTGGGACGGCTCAGCCGGTTGAAGGTCGACGACATGTCCGCCCAGCACCACCGGCTGCAGGGCGAGGGTATCCGGCGACCGGCCAGTACCAAGCACCTGGCCCTGGTGGCGGTCGCCAGCGGCGACGGCTTCCGGCGCATCCTCGAAGGCCTGGGGGTCGATTCGGTGGTCAGCGGCGGCCAGACCATGAACCCGTCGGCGGAGGACATCCTGGCCGCGGTGGAGTCGGTTCCCTCAAGCGACGTCCTGCTGCTGCCCAACAATGGCAACGTCGTCATGACCGCGCAGCAGGTCGCCGAACTGACCAAGAAGCACGTGCGCGTCGTCCCCTCGCGCAGCCTGCCGCAGGGCATCGCGGCGCTCTTCGCCTTCGATTTCAGCGCCGATCTGGAGGCCAATGCCGCCGCGATGTCGCGCGCGCTGGGCAGCGTGAAGACGATCGAGGTGACGCGCGCGGTCCGGGCGAGCGAGGTGGACGGATTGAAGATCGCGGAAAACGACGTGATCGGCTTGCTCGACGACAAGATCGTGGAAGCGGGCTCGTCCGCCGAGAAGGTGGCGCAGGCGGTCCTCAAGCGCATCGATCCCAGCAAGGTTGGAACGGTGACGATTTACGCCGGCGTGGATGCGTCGGACCAGCAACGGGACGCCCTGCGCGGCTCGATCGTCAAACAGTTCCCCGACGCGTCGGTCGAGCTACAGTCCGGCGAGCAGGCCCTCTACCCCTACGTGCTGGCGGTCGAGTAACCGCCGGTCACAGCAGCTGCACGAGGTTAGCAATGACGCCGAGCGCGGTGATCCAGGCGGCGATGTGGTACGCGTGCCAGACCAGCGGCCTCCGCCGGTACATCAACATCAAGATGGCGAGCAGCACGGCAACCGCGGTGCCCTTGACCGCGTAGGCGGCCAGCTCTCCCTGGGTCGCCATCAGCGGCGCCATGATGCGGTTCAGTTCCTGGTGTTGCAGGGCGAGACCAAGGTGGGTGGTGAGGGAATCGAGCACCTGGAAGCCGACAAACGACGTCAGGATCATGGCTTGATTGAGGCGCGAGTTGAGGCCGGTGTTCAGGTGTGCGTCGACGGCGGCATGTCCTGGGAGCGACATCTCACTTATAGGTTTATCAATCTTTGCGACGCGCAACCTAACGAAACGCCCCCGTTGCCCGGCTGTGATCGCCGCGAACCGCTGGCTATACTCGACACGTGGTGCGGATCGTTACGGATTCCACCGCGGACTTGACCCCCGAGCAACAACGGGCCGCCGGTATCACCGTTGTCCCGCTCAACGTCCACTTCGGCGACCAGGTCTTCCGTGATCACGTGGACCTTTCGACGGACGAGTTCTTTCGTCGACTGAAAGCGTCGCCACAGTTGCCCCGTACCTCGCAGCCCTCGGTGGGCGCCTTCGAGGAGGCCTATCGCAGCCTGCGCCAGGACGGCGACGAGATCGTCTCCGTGCATCTCTCCAGCAAGGTCTCGGGCACCTACAACTCCGCGCTGATGGCCGCGCAGTCGGTGGGCGAGGGCAAGATCGACGTCGTCGACTCCCTCAGCACCTCGATGGCGCTCGGCTTCATGGCGCTGGAGGGCGCGAAACTCGCGCGAGCCGGCCGCGATCGCCAGGCGGTCACAGAATGCCTGCAGTCGCTCGTGCCCAGGGCGCGGGTCATCTGCGTCGTGGACACGCTGACCTATCTCGAACGCGGTGGCCGCATCGGCAAGGCGCGCGCGCTGCTCGGCTCCTTGTTGAACGTCAAGCCCATCCTGCAGCTGAAAGACGGCGAGGTGGTCCCACTCGGGCGGGCGCGTGGACGGCCGCAGGCGCTCAGCCGGCTGGTCGAACTGCTTGAACGGGACGGCAAGGTGAGCCAGCTCGCCATCATGCACGGCGCCGCCCAGGCCGACGCCGAACAACTGCGTGAGCGGGTGGCCTCGCGGTATCCGGGGCTCGACATCCAGCTCACCGAGATTGGAGCCGTCCTCGGGACGCACACCGGACCCGGCGTGATCGGCTTCACCTATCTCGTCGCCTGATCATGCCGCGCTTGCACGTGGTGCGGGACCCGTCCCTCGACGATTCTGTGGCGACCCTCGCGGGCGTCAGCGATCGGACCGAAGCCAAGCTGGCCCGGCTCGGCATCGCGACCATCCGTGACCTCTTGCTCTTCTTCCCGCGCCGCTACGAGGACTTTTCCACCATCACGCCTATCGCCTTTGTGCGCCCGGGGGTGAAGACCACCGTTCGTGGACGGATCTACGACATCGGTGCCCGGCAAACCAGGTACAAGCGGATGGCGCTGACCGAAGCGGTTCTGGGCGACGATTCCGGGACCACGCTGCGGGTCGTCTGGTTCAACCAGCCGTGGCTGGTGAAGAGCCTGCAGAAGGGCGACGAGATTTTTGTCGCCGGCGAGGTCGACCTGAACGGCGGGCTGGTGATGAAGAACCCGGATCACGAAAAGGTGTCGCTGCGCCCCCAGCACGCGGCCCGGCTGGTCCCGATCTATCGCGAGACCGAAGGCCTGACATCGAAATGGTTGCGACCCAAGATCCAGTCGGTATTGCCGATGGCCGACCAGCTCGACGAATTCCTCCCGCACGAAGTACTGACCCGTCGCGAGTTAATGGGACGGGCCGAGGCGGTACGGCAGGTCCACTTTCCATCGTCCAAGGCCCGTCTCGACCGCGCCAAGGATCGCCTCGCCTTCGAGGAGATGTTTGTCCTGCAGGTCGCTGCCCAGATCGCCAAGCGCGCCCGCCAGGCACGCCCCGCACCCGTCGTGCCTTTCGACGAGCCGACCGCACGTGGCTTCGTCAAGGCGCTGCCCTTCACGCTCACCAACGCGCAGCGCGTCGCCGCCTGGCAGATCCTGAAGGATCTCGCCCGACCGCAGCCGATGAATCGGCTGCTCGAAGGCGACGTGGGATCGGGAAAGACGGTGGTGGCGGCGATGGCCATGCATCACGCCGCCCATGCCGGCTTCCAATCGGTCATGCTGGCGCCCACCGAGATCCTCGCCCGCCAGCACGCCGACGTCATCCAATCGATCCTCGGGCCATTTCAGATCGACGTCGGGCTGCTGGTCGGCAGCACCCCGGCGGCGGCGCGCAAACCGATGCTGGCATCGCTTCTCGATGGTCAGCTGCCCGTCCTGGTCGGGACCCACGCGCTGATCGAGGAAGGGGTGCAATTCAAAGACCTGGCGCTGACCGTCGTCGATGAGCAGCATCGTTTCGGGGTCGGGCAGCGGCTGGCGGTCCGTCAGAAAAGCGAGCGGACCCCGCACTTCCTCTCGATGACCGCCACCCCCATCCCGCGCACGCTCGGGCTGACGCTCTTCGGCGACCTCGATATCTCGATCCTCGCCGAGATGCCGCCCGGGCGGCGGCCGGTCAAGACCGGCCTCGTCCCACCCGAAAAACGAGCCGATGCCTACAACTTCATCCGCAAGCAGGTCGAGGCGGGCCGCCAGGTGTTCGTGATCTGCCCGCTCATCCAGGAGTCCGACAAGCTCGGCGTCCGGTCGGCGACGCAGGAGCTCGAGAAGTTACAGCGCGAGGTTTTCCCCGAGCTCGCCTCCCGCATCGCCTTGCTCCACGGCCGCCTGAAACCAACCGAAAAGGAGGCGGTCATGGCAGCCTTCAAGCGGGGCGAGGTGGCGATCCTGGTCTCGACCTCGGTGGTAGAGGTCGGCATCGACATTCCCAATGCCACGGTCATGATGATCGAGGGCGCCGACCGTTTTGGACTGGCGCAGCTGCATCAGTTCCGCGGCCGCGTGGGACGGGGATCCGATGAGTCGTGGTGCTTCCTGTTTACCGATGCCGAGGATCCGCAGTCGCTCAAGCGGTTGCAGGCGGTGGTGACGAACAAGAGTGGCTTCGACCTGGCCGAGATCGACCTCAACCTACGGGGCTGGGGCGACCTCGCCGGTTATCGCCAGCACGGCAAGGACTTCAAGATGGCAAGCCTGCTGGACGTCGCGTTGATCAGCGACGCCCAGAGCGAGGCCGTCCGCCTCTTGGAGCGCGACCCGGCGCTGGCCGGCGAGCCGGGCCTCCGCCGCCAGCTTTCGGCGTATCGTCAGGTGTTCGCTCTGGACTGACCTTGGGTGGCGGGACGGCGGGCGGCAGCGGACGCAGCCGGCTCAGCAGCCAGCCGACCCCCATCCCGGTCGCGATCGGCAGAGCGAGCACCAGGATGATGCCAACCACGGCGTCGACGACGACTATGCTGCAGCTCCTTCCTCGGCGCCGGCCTTCAGACCGATCCGCCTGTTTTACTCATCGCATGTCGGGGCCGGCCACGCGCGTCACCGCTGGGACCAGTCGTGGACGCCTGCTCAAGACGCCGCCGGGCCGAGCCACGCGACCGACCACGGCGCTGGTGCGAGAGGCCTTGTTCAACATCATCGGCGACAGCATACGCGGTGCGCGAGTCCTCGATCTCTTCGCCGGCGCCGGGACGCTGGGGATCGAGGCGCTGTCACGTGGCGCCGCGTCCGCGACATTCGTGGAACGCGACCGAGCCTGTGCTACCATCGTCGCGGAGAATTTGGCCGCAACCGGTTTCGCCCAGCAGGGCGACGTGGCAAATGCCGACGCCATCGACTGGTTGAGGGCGCACGACGGCGATCTCGGCGCCTACAACCTTCTGCTCCTCGACCCCCCTTATCAGGACAGCGCGACGTTATCGGCCGCCCTGCAGGCGCTCGACCGGGCGCCGCTCCGCCATGAGGCGCTGTTGGTGGTCGAGCACCACCGCAGTCAACCACTGCCCGCGCTGGAGCGGTTGTCGTTCGTGCGCGATCGCGATTACGGAGCCACCCGGCTCACGTTTTTCAGGTATCAATGATCACCGCGCTCTACCCGGGCAGCTTCGACCCGCTGACCCACGGTCACCTCGACATCGTCGATCGTGCCGCAGGGATCTTCGACCGCGTCGTGATCGCGGTCCTCGAGAACCCCAGCAAGCAACCCCTGTTCACGACGGGAGAGCGCGTCGCCATGATCCGCGAGAGTCTTGGCGATCGCAAAGGCGTGGAGGTCAGCACCTTCAGCGGCCTGACCATCGACTTCGCCCGACAAGTTGGCGCACGGGTGATCGTTCGTGGGCTGCGCGCCGTGTCAGACTTCGAGAGTGAGTTCCAGATGGCGCTGATGAACCGCCGCC